>Ga0073906_1000063_pt1 | contig 160234 bp, 169 predicted proteins | sample Inofromicrocosms_FD_65485 | JGI IMG/M metagenome (GOLD analysis project Ga0073906, IMG submission 65485) | Mouse cecum microbial communities from Vienna, Austria - Inoculum for glucosamine and mucus D2O microcosms | ecosystem: Host-associated > Mammals > Digestive system > Large intestine >...
CGTTGTCTTTTACGAATCATTTAGAAATTAACAAGTTTTATTTGTTTGCAATTGTTTCCAATTACTCACACTCGTTTCAGCTATTCTGTTGTCAATGTTCTACAAATTTATCACCCAACGCGGTTTCAACTAATTCCAAAAGTTGACTGGCTATCGGGGCATCTCAAACCGATTCATATCTCGGTTTCCTTATCTTACTACATCAATTTTTATTGTCAAGTAGTTTTTGAAATAAATTTTAAAAATCTTTTTTGCTATTTATATTTTCAAAATTCATCTGTGCCTTTGCACAAGATTTAGTGTAAAACAAACAATTTTAAAAATCAAGCACTTTTTTTATTTTTTTTAAGAAATATTTAAAAAATTTTTAATTTTCTTATTATTATTGGGTTTGCGCCTATAAAAAAAGAGCCTCTTGGCTCTTTTTTATTCATTTTCTTGTTCAGATTCAGATTCTGGAGGGGTAGAATTTACAACTTGCACCCCAAATCTTGTTCTAAATAAATGTTTTACTGTATCACTTTGGATTTCGTACATCATTTTATTAAACAAATCATAGGCTTCTTTTTTATATTCTATCAAAGGATCTTTCTGACCATAAGCCCTTAGACCTATTCCTTCTCGAAGCATGTCGATATTATGAAGGTGATCTATCCATTTATTATCAACAACTTTTAATAATACATCTTTTTCAAGTTGTCTTACTATATTTGAAGACGAAAACGGCTCTTGAAGTTCGTAATTTGCACCATATTGTTGAATTACCTGATTGTAGAAATTAATTATTTCAACTTCATGTGCTCTATATGCTTCTACTACAAAATCTTTTATTTTGTTATACATAGGTTCAAAACGCATGTTCTGAATATCTGAAACTTCAAAAGACGATAACTGCGGAACTGTCGAATGAAGTTCTTTAATCATGGTCTGCAAGTCTTCATACACATATTCTTCAACCTTTTGTTCAGGAGAAATATAACTTTTCATAAGTCTATCTACTTCACGTTCCATCATAAAGCAAATGTCATCTTGCAAACCTTCTCCGGCTAAAACTCTGCGTCTTTGGCGATAGAATTTTTCACGCTGAATATTCATGACATCATCATATTCAAGAACAGATTTTCTCATGTCAAAGTGGAAAGTTTCAACTTTTTTCTGTGCTGATTCAATTCGTTTTGTAATTAATGGTGAATCAATTGCCATGTTTTCCGGAACATTTAGCGCCGTCATAAGCTGTGTAATCTTTTCACCGCCAAAGATTCTCATCAAATTATCTTCTAATGACAAGAAAAATCTTGTTGAACCCGGGTCGCCTTGACGTGCTGCACGACCTCTTAACTGGTTATCAATACGACGTGATTCGTGACGTTCTGTACCGATTACGTGTAATCCGCCTGCTTCTACAACCTTGGCATGCTCGTATTCGGTAACCCCGCGTGCTGCTGTTAAAGCTTCATTTTTTAACTTTTCGTAATCAGGATTTGTTTCATCAATTCCCTTTTCTTCGAGTTCTGCTTTTGCAAGATATTCAGCATTACCGCCTAATAAAATATCTGTTCCACGGCCTGCCATGTTAGTAGCAATAGTTACTGCACCTAATCTTCCTGCTTGTGCAATAATATGTGCTTCACGTTCATGGTGTTTTGCATTTAATACATTGTGTCTTATTCCGCGTTGTTTCAAAAGCGCAGAAACATACTCGGATTTTTCAATACTTATAGTGCCGACAAGAACAGGTCTGCCTAATTTGTGTTGAGCAATAATATCATCTACTACCGCTAAATATTTTTGAACTTCTGATTTATAAATTACATCAGGATGATTGATTCTGATATCCGGTTTGTTAGTAGGAATTGTCGTAACTTCAAGATTATAAATTTTACCAAACTCAGCTTCTTCAGTCATCGCTGTACCTGTCATGCCTGAAAGTTTTGGATATAATCTGAACAAGTTCTGGAAAGTAATACTTGCAAGAGTTTGAGTTTCATCTTGAATCTCAACACCCTCTTTGGCTTCAACTGCCTGATGCAAACCATCAGACCAACGGCGACCTTCCATCAAGCGCCCTGTAAATTCGTCAACAATCATGACTTCACCGTTTCTGACAACATAATCAGTATCTTTTACAAATAATTCTTTAGCCTTTAAAGCTTGTAAAAGATGGTGAGCATACTGAGTCTGGATATCAAACAGGTCTTTAACACCGATGATTTCCTGGGCATGGTCAATACCTTCTTCGGTTAAAATTACATTTTTATTTTTTTCATCAACAGTATAATCAACTTCCTTTTCCAACTGCGGTGCAACTTTTGCCATCATTTGGTAAGTTTCTGCAGATTGAGCTAATCTGCCACTGATAATTAAAGGAGTTCTTGCTTCATCAATCAAAATACTGTCAACTTCGTCGATAATTGCATAATTAAAAGGTCTTTGTACAAGCATTTCTTCACCGCCTGCCATGTTATCCCTTAAATAATCAAAACCGAATTCGTTATTTGTACCGTATGTAATATCACACTGGTATGCATTTCGTTTTAAATCAAAATCTCTTGCTCCTTCACCATTAGATAGAACAACACCAACAGTTAAACCTAAAAATCTGTAAATTTTTCCCATCCATTCGCTATCACGTTTTGCGAGGTAATCGTTAACCGTAACAACATGGACACCTTTTCCTGTTAATGCATTTAAATAAGCAGGTAAAGTTGCAACAAGAGTTTTACCTTCACCAGTTCTCATTTCTGCAATATGACCGTTATGTAAAAAATATCCGCCAATTAATTGAACATCAAAGTGACGCATATTCAAAACACGCTTGCCGGCTTCACGAACAGTTGCAAAAGCCTCCGGTAAAATCTTATCTAAAGCTTCCTTTTCTAATTTTAAATCTTCTTTGAAATTCTTAGATGTAGGACGATTTGCCAAAATTTCTTTGAACTCTTGCGTCTTTGCTTGAAGTTCTTCATCAGTTAACTTCGCAAATTCAGGTTCTAAAGCATTGATATGCTCAACTATACCCATCATAGATTTAACTTTTTTTTCGTTCGGATCGCCCAAAAGCTTTAATAACATTTTTATCATTTAATTAATATTCCTCTCCAAGTTTATCATTACTTAAAGTCTAACATAAATATATATTAATATAGAAATCTTAATGAAAAGTTAATGATTTAGGATTTAAGCAACTAATCACTTATTTTTTCAAAAAATACCCTACTAAGGGCATAGCCAAACGGGTAATTTATTGTTATGATTCCTGCAAAAGGAATTAGGAAATGAATAAACGTAAAAGAAAAGAAGATGAATTGACAGTAAGAGAAATTGAAGTTCTTATTCTTATAAGCAAGAAAATGAACGATTTCGAAATCGGTGAAGAATTGTGTATCTCGCATCACACCGCTCACTCACATCGTAAAGAAATCTATAAAAAGTTTGCAGCCCACAGTGACCTGGAAGCCGTATTGGTTGGTATTGAACGAGGCTATTTAAAATTCACTTAAACTCTTTAAAAGAATATAAATTATTAAATTACCGACTTAATAAGGTCAATCTATTTTTCTTTTAATATTTTTATATCAACATCTCATCCAAAGTTTATCCAATTTTTTACAAATGCGATTTAAACGTTTTGTCAACTAAGTTACTTATAATGAAGTATTACAGATATCAGAAATTTTAGGTTACAGTATTAAATTTGAAAAAAATATATAAAAAATATCAAGGGCGCGAGATAAATCTCGCGCCCTTGATTACATCCTTTGTTCAATTCATCATGCTGACAGAGTAAAAATTTCGTAAATTTCTTCATCAGAAAGTTCTGTAATAATTTTTTCGCCTTCGTATACTGCAAGATCTGCAAGTTCTTTTTTGGATTTTAACATTTCATCAATTTTTTCTTCAAAAGTACCCAGCGTAATCATTCTGTGAACCATTACATTTTTATCCTGACCGATACGGTAAGTTCTGTCTGTTGCCTGGTCTTCAACCGCCGGATTCCACCACAAGTCGTAGTGAATAACATTTGTCGCACTTGTAAGGTTCAAACCTGTACCACCGGCTTTTAAAGAAAGAATCATTACTTTTGAATCTTTTTCTGTTTGGAATTTTTCAATTAATGCTTCACGCTGAGGTACTGTTAAACTTCCGTGGAAGAATAAAGGTTCTGTATTGCATTCTTGTGAGATAACTTTACATAAAATATCACCCATCTCTTTATATTGAGTAAAAATAAGTGTTTTTTCACCGTTATCTATAATACTTTGAACAAGATCAATACATTTTTCCATCTTACCTGACATTTCTCTGCCCATTTCACCTGATTTTAAGAACTGGTAAGGATGGTTACAAATCTGTTTAAGCGCAGTAATAAGTTTGAAAATATTTCCACGTCTGTTTACACCTGTGAAACCGCTGATTTTTGTCATCATTTCGTTTAATGTTTTTTCGTATAAAACAGCCTGACCTTTTGACAGGTAGCAGTATTCGTTTAGAACCATCTTTTCAGGAAGGTCTGAGATTACGTGTTTATCAGTTTTCAAACGTCTTAAAACAAACGGAGAAATTGACATTCTAAGTTTTCCGGCACGAGAATTTTCTTTAAAACGCTCAATCGGAATTGCATAACTTTTTTGGAATTCACGAAGCGAACCAAGATAACCTTTATTAATAAAGTCAAAAATACTCCATAATTCTGTTAATCTGTTTTCTACAGGAGTACCTGTCATTGCAATTTTAACATCTGATTTTAACATCTTGATAGCAAGTGTTTGCGCTGTATCAGGATTTTTGATATTTTGAGCTTCGTCAACAATAATCGTGCTCCACGAATGTTTTTTAAGCTCTTCTACATCTATTCTCATAATTGCATAAGTTGTTAGAATTACATCGTGATTAACATCTAATTGTCTGTCCGGTCCATGATAAATTACAGCATCAAGATCAGGCGCAAACAACTGAAGTTCTTTCATCCAGTTACCCATAAGAGTTGTAGGACAAATTACAAGAACAGGCTTTTTAAGTTTTCCTTCTTCTTTCATTTTAAGAATTAAACTGATAACCTGAATTGTTTTACCAAGCCCCATATCATCAGCCATACAAGACCCGAAACCTTTTGAAACATTTGTCCAAAGCCATTTTAAACCAACTTCCTGATACGGTCTAAGCTCACCTTGTAAACCTTTTGGCATAGTCATTTCAACAGGTTTTGTAAAGTCATTCAAGACTCTTGCAAACGCCGCATCATAGTCAAAATCATACTGATCCAACTGACCTGAAAGTGAAGCATGGATAAGTTCCATTCTTGACATTGATTTAAGGTTTGATTTTGAAATTTGTTCAAAAATCTTCTTACTTTCTTCCTGATCAATCAATACATATTTATTTTTGTATTTAATTAAACCGTTATTGGTTTCTAATAATTTTTTATATTCTTCAAGTGATATTTTTTCATTGCCTATAGCGATTTCATAGGTGAAATCCAAAATATCATCCAGTGAAATTTTAGAAGAAGATGTATTATTAATCAAATCTGCTAAATCATCTGATCTGGATTCTTTTACTTTTGCGTTAATAGATGCTCTAGGAATAACAATATTTGTAAGTTCTTCCGGTAAAATAACTTCAATCTGAGCTTTTTGAAGATAGTATGCAGTCTGCGTAATAATTTTATAAATCTCATTAAGATTTAAATCAAGATATAATTTATCTTCATCTTCAAATAGTTCTTCAAGTTCCGGCATATAACGAAGCGCATAGTTTAATTGCTTCTCAACAATTCTTGAAATATCACTTGCTTTAGCACCAAAAACCTCTTCATCTGTGTATAATTTATCAATCAGAACACTTTCATCATTTTTTCTGTCTTTAATATAAACTTTTAAACGGAAAAGTTCATCTTCTACTTTTTCTATTTTGAAGTATGGAATTACATCGTATTTACCTAGATAAAGTTCATCAAACCATTGAGCAAAACTTTCAGCTAAATCTTTTCCTTTTAAAACTGCTTTTTGCTCTAAATCTTTCAACAAATAAGTACCTGATTTAACATCTTTAAATCTGTACATTTTGATTCCTAAGAATTTATAAATTACATAATTTAAATAAGTGTAAATAAATTCATAAACAAAATCTTTAGGTTTTTCGCCTTCAATAAATAAATCTTCAGGCATATATTCTTCAAACATATTAATAATACGTGCCATTTTTTGATTATTAATAATCGGCTCATAAACTATTCTAAACATTTGACCGTAACGTTTAACAGTCGGAATGAAATACAATTTTTCAATCAACTTCATAACAAAGTAAGTTAATTTATTCAAATAAATAAAAGTCGGTGTTAAATCAGCAAGGTCAACGACATTACCAAACCCGCCAAAATAATCCATAACCAAGTCCCAGCTCATAAAATATCCGACTTTATCTTCTAGGACTTCAGATTTAAAGCGGAATAATGAACCTTTTGATTTCAAATAGTATTGAAAATTGTTTGTCGGAGTAACAAAAAATGAAAGATTAGAACCGCCGCCTCTAACATTTGTCCCTTTATTTATCAAATGAAAATGAGTATTACGGGTAGGCGCATTAGGGCTGAGAAATACACCGGCAAATTCATCTTCAATAATTTGATAAATCATACTCAACGTATAACGAAAATCTTTGTTTTTAAAATTTTCAGGGTTTTCACTCAAATTAAAAAATAATTCATCTACATTATTCTTTTTAAACGAAAAATCAATATCTAAATCTTCAATTTTATTACTCATATTTTTACCTTTTAGAAAATAATCCGTCACCCTGACTTTCAAGGGTGACGGATTTAATAAAACTATTTAATCAACGACTTGCCTGTCATTTCAACAGGCTGCTTAATTCCAAACAACTGAAGTACAGTCGGTGCAACATCACATAAAGCACCAGTTTCTCTAAGTTCTGTTCCTGCCGGTGCATTAATTAACACAAACGGAACTTCATTCGTAGTGTGAGCAGTTTGCGGTTTACCTGTAGATTCATCAACCATAGTTTCTGAATTTCCGTGATCGGCTGTTAAAAGCATTACGATATCATGTTTTTTACAAGCATCAGCAATTTTGCCTACACATTCATCAACTACTTTACAAGCTTTAACGGCAGCATCAATAATTCCGGTATGACCTACCATATCAGGGTTTGCAAAGTTAACCAGAATAAATTGATATTCAGGATTATCAATTGCTTTTAACACATTTTCGCAAACTTCCGGAGCACTCATTTCAGGCTGCATATCGTATGTTGCGACCTTTGGAGATGCAACAAGAACTCGTGTTTCGTGAGGCTGTGGTTCGTCAATTCCACCGTTAAAGAAGAATGTAACGTGTGCATATTTTTCAGTTTCAGCTGTTCTGAATTGATTAATTCCATTAGCTTCCAAAACATCACCTAAAATATTAACAAGTTTTTCTTTCGGAAACGCAACAGGATATGTGAAAGTTGCCTCATAACTTGTCATTGTTGTGTATAAGATATTTTTAAGAACTTTCTTTCTTTCAAATCCATCAAAATCTGTGAAATTAATTGCTTTAGTAATTTCACGGGCTCTATCAGGACGATAATTAAAGAAAATTATTGAATCATTATCGTGAATTCTTGATTCATCACCGCCAATAACTGTAGGTAATACAAATTCATCAGTTTCGCCTTTTGCGTAAGAAGCCTTAACACCTTCAATAGCAGACACTGCATATTCGCCTTCGCCAAGCAATAATGCGTTATAACCTTTTTCAACTCTATCCCAGCGATTATCTCTGTCCATAATATAATAACGTCCGATAACTGTTGCAACAGGCGGCAGATTATATTTTTTCAATTCATCTTCAACAATCTGCAAGTATTCACAAGCGCTTGATGGCGGAGTATCACGACCATCTAAAAATGCGTGAACATAAACCTTAGTTAAACCTGAATCAGCTGCCATTTTAATTAATGCAAGCAAATGATCCAAAGATGAGTGAACACCTCCAGTAGAAACAAGTCCGTATATGTGTAATGCAGAATTGTTTTTCTTAGCATGTTCAATTGCATTTAAAAATCTTTCATTTTTGAAGAACGAACCGTCTTTAATTGCGTTATTAATTTTAGATAAATCCTGATAAACAATTCTTCCTGCACCTAAATTTAAGTGACCTACTTCAGAATTACCCATTTGACCTTCCGGCAAACCTACGTTTTCACCGTCAGCTTTAATTTTAATAAATTTTTCTTTTTTTTCTAATCTTGGCACATTAACAGGATGCGCAAGTTTAGTTGCATCATATTTTTCAGAACCTGTTGAAATTCCCCAACCGTCCATAATACATAACAAAACTCTTTTAGACATATTAAGTCCCTTCTTTCTAACTATACGCTAGCAGAATTTTATCAAGAACAGGGGTAAATGTAAAGAGCTCAATTACTCAGCAGTCAAATTTATGATACTCCTCACATTAAACAACAACTCGTACTTCTTTATAAACCATACGTTCCTACTTCGCCACATTATGCTCCATTTCTGTTTGACTTATTTCACTCCGTACACCAACAAAATCCGCAAAAAAAAAGCTTCTGTGAAGAAGCTTCCTTGGAATCTGTTACAATTCCTCGTGTAAAAGATTAGTAGGTAGAAAGTAGAAGGTAGTAATATATATAAATTAGATTTATATATCATTCTTATATATTTATAAAGTATTTTTTATATACAGAATTGCGTACAATGTTATTTTATTTACAATATGTAACATGTAATATACCCAAAATTTCAAAGTATTGAAAAAAAAACTTATATAAACTATAATCAACCTAAAAAGAGGTTCTTATGAAAATTGCAATCTATCCTGGCAGCTTTGACCCTGTTACAAAAGGACATTTAGATATCTTAAAAAATGCTGCCGGAATTTTTGACAAAGTTATCATAGCAGTAGCGCATAATGGAGAAAAAAAAGGGTTTCTCACAGTTGATGAACGTATAAAACTTATAAAAGACAGTATACCTGACTTAAAAAATGTCGTAGTTGATTCTTTTGAAGGTCTTACAATAGAATATGCCCAAAAACACGGGGCAGACGTCTTAATCCGCGGATTACGCGCAGTTTCTGATTTTGAATACGAAATGCAATTGTCACAAACAAATAGTGCGTTATGTGATAAAGTTAAAACCGTATTTCTAACAACAAAACCTAAATACAATTTCATTTCATCAAGCACAATAAAAGAAATTCTTGCTAACGGAGGAGATATTTCAAAATTCGTTCCTGAACCGGTATACAATTATTTAACTAATAGCGAGAAAAAATAATGGAATTTAAAACCCGCAAAATTATAAAAAAACTTGAAGAAAATATTAATAATAGTTACTCTTTACCGATATTTAAAGGTTACAAGGCTATAAACAAAGCCGGAGTTGAAAAACTTATTGATGAACTTTATGCAAACCTTCCCGATGATGTAAAAAAAGCCAGAGAATACCTTCGCGACAGACAATACAACTTTAACCCGGGTCAAAAAGAAAATATTTTTCATACTATACAAGATATCGAAAACAAATTAGCTGAAGGCTATCCTCTGGCACAGGTTGTAATAATAAACATTCGAGAACTGGAAACTCTTCTAAATAAACTACAAAACAACCTTCCTGAAGAAATTACAAAAGCAGAAATTCTGGATAAATAAAATTACATGTAAACTTATGTAATTATGTTAAGAAATATTATTTGACAATTAAAATTTGCTTATGTAATATATAATTATAAATGTGAAAGGGATAAGGGATATAAGATATGCCGCAAAATGGAGTGTATGATTTACTAAAGTTATTAGAAATAGCTATTGAAGATGGTTATTCCGTTTTAAAATACACAGTAGTAAATAAAAGAGAAATAGAAGATTTAATTGACAGAATATATACAGCATTGCCTACAGAAGTTCAAGAAGCAAGACTTTTCCTAAGAAGAAAAGAAGAATTGCAAAATGAAGCTCAACAAAAAGCAACAAAAATATTGCAAGATGCTCAAACCGAAGCTGATAGAAAATTATCTGAATCAGATCAGTTAAAAGCAATTGAACGTGAAGGTATAAGAATTAAAAATGAAGTTGTTGAAGATTGTGAAAAAATTAAACATATCGCACTTCAAGATGCCGAAAGTATAAGACTGCAAGCTACAGAAGAAGCAATGAAAATTAGAGAAGGTGCAGAATTATACGCAGAACAAGTTCTAACAAGCCTTGAAGGTAATTTAACTCAATTACAACAAGTTGTTAAAAACGGTCAAATCTATATGGAACAATTACGTTCTGATTCTGTTGGCAGATACTCAAATCGTAAATAAATATTTAAGAAAACAAAAGGGCGGCAAAAAATTTGCCGCCCTTTTGTTTTACATTTGTCAAAAATGTAGTATTTGTTAACAATTAGTTTGCAATTTATTTTGTTTGATATAAAATAAAATTAAAAGCCGAAAAAATAGAATGTGCACAAAGTCACATTCTATTTTAAATAGGAAAGAAGTTAATAACAATAAAGGAAATAAAACAATGGGTATCAAAGGAAAAAATGACAGAATGGTAGTTCTTGCATGTGAAGAATGTAAAGAAAGAAACTACACAACAACTAAAAACAAAAAAAATATTAAAGAAAGAATGGAACTTAACAAATATTGTCCAAAATGCCAAAAACACACTGCGCATAAAGAGACAAAATAACAAAATTGGTGTGGAGTCCGGTGCAGACTTGCAGTTAGCAAGACTGGCAGAGACAAAACATTACACATCCGCCGTTGTGAACGGAACGATAGTGAAATTCATAGGTGGAAGGAACAAACGGGGAATTTCCCCGCTAAGCGTCCTTAGTTCAGTTGGTAGAACGTCGGTCTCCAAAACCGGATGTCGAGGGTTCGAGTCCTTCAGGGCGCGAGTTTAACTTTAAAATAAAGGATATAATTAAAATGAACGGAACAGTAGAAGCTATTAAAACATATTTTAAAGGCGTAAAAACAGAATGGGGCAAAGTAAGCTGGCCGGAAAAAAGACAAGTTATCTTTGAAACTATCTCTGTAATCGTCATTGTGTTTGTTTTTACTGTTGCAATATATTTAATGGATCTTTTATTCAGAGGATTACTTAGCCTGATTAAGTAAAACATTAAGCAAAATTATAAAGGTGGCTTATGACTAAAGAAGAAAAAACAATGGAAGAACAATTGAATGAAGATATCTTAGCTGAACAAGCTCAAGAAGAAGCTGCAGAATTAGAAGCAAATGAAGCTAAAGAAGCTAAGAAAAACCAAAAAAGATGGTACATTGTTCATACATATTCAGGATACGAAAACAAGGTTAAAGTAAACCTTGAAAAACGTATTGAATATATGAATATGGGTGATAAAATTTTCAGAATCGAAGTTCCTCAAAAAACCGTAACTCAGATGAAATCCGGTAAAAAACAGGAAAAAGAAGAAAAAATCTTCCCGGGCTATGTACTTGTTGAAATGATTATGGATGAAGACAGCTGGTATGTTGTAAGACACACATCAGGTGTTACAAAATTCGTAGGTTCAGCAAAAAAACCTATTCCTGCACGTGAAAGTGAAATCAAAAAGATTCTTCACAGATCAACATCTCAAGTTGAAAAAATTGAACTTGATGTTAAAGCAGGTGATAAAGTTAGAATTATTTCAGGACCATTCGCAGACTTTGATGCTGATATTATCGAAGTTTATCCTGATAAATCAAAACTTAGAGCAAATGTTTCAATTTTCGGCCGCGAAACTCCGGTTGAACTTGAATATAAACAAATTAACAAACTTTAATTAAAAAATGTCACCCTGAACTTGTTTCAGGGTCTATTATAGAAACGTAAGTACAAACAATGTGGAAGGGACGCCCCCGATTGAACCACAAAAGGAGAAAAAAATGGCAAAAAAAGTAGTAGGAAAAATTAAGCTTCAAATCGAAGCCGGCAAAGCAAATCCGGCACCTCCAGTTGGTCCTGCTTTAGGTCAACACGGTGTTAATATCATGGATTTTTGTAAACAATTTAACGCTAAAACTCAAGATAAAGCAGGATATATTATCCCTGTTGTAATCGATGTTTATGAAGATAAAAGTTTTACATTCATTATTAAATCACCTCCAGCTCCTGTATTGATTAAAAAAGCCTTAAATATTACTAAAGGTTCAGCAGCTCCTAATAAAGATAAAGTTGCAGAAATCACAAGAGCACAATTAGAAGAAATCGCTAAAATTAAAATGGAAGATTTAAATGCAACAACTATGGAAGCTGCAGTGAAAATGATTGCAGGTTCTTGCAGAGCAATGGGTGTAACAGTTAAAGAAGATTAATAAGATGGAAGGACGAATAGTCCGCTATTACCACGAAAGGAAATAAAAATGTCAAAAATAACAAAAAAACAAAGAAAAATGCAAGAAATGCTGGAAGGTTTTGTACAACCATCTACAGCAGTTGATGCTATTAAAAAATTACAAGAAATTTCAAAAGAAGTTTCTAAGTTTAACGAAACAGTAGAATGCCACATGCGTTTAGGTATTGACGTTCGTCAAGCAGATCAACAAATCAGATCAACAGTAGTTTTACCTGCAGGTCTTGGTAAAGAAGTAAAAGTTTGTGTTATTGCTAAAGGTGCTAAAGCAACTGAAGCAACAGAAGCTGGTGCTGAATTTGCCGGAGCTGAAGAAATTATCGACAAAATTTCAGGCGGTTGGTTTGAATTTGATACATTAATTGCAACACCTGACTGTATGGGTATGTTAGGTAAATTAGGTAGAGTATTAGGTCCTAAAGGCTTAATGCCAAACCCTAAAACCGGTACTGTAACAATGGATATCGCTAAAGCAGTTAAAGATGCTAAAGCTGGTAAAGTTGAATACAGAGCAGACAAACAAGGTATGATTCACTGCCCTATTGGTAAAATCCAATTCTCAGAAGAAGATTTGGTTAAAAACTATGCAACTTTAGCAGATGCAGTTTTAAAAGCAAAACCGGCTTCAGCAAAAGGTACATTCGTTAAATCAGTTTACTTATCAACTACAATGGGTCCTGGCATCAAATTAGATCCAAAAACATTTGCAGCTGAAGTAAAAGAATTAGTTTAATTAAATCAAAATAAAAAAGACCTTGAGAATTTATCAAGGTCTTTTTTTTATAATCATTAACTATCTAACTAAATCTTTACCATCAACAGTTTTGAAATTACCAAGAATAATCTGAACTAAGTCAACTAAAACCCAGATAGAAGCTGCTAAACTTGTAAGCCCAAAAGTTAAGAAACCACCAAGGCACAATGCTAAAATACCAATAGCAGAACCTTTTTTACCTACATAAAATCTATGAGCACCAAAACCGCCCAAGAAGTTTCATTTTCCATAATTTTCTCCTTCTTAATTACCGAAATATAACTTTTAACGTAGCAATAATAACATATCCTAAAATTAAATGCAAAACTTTACAGAAAAGATTTATTTGATATAATGAATTTATGGGCGGTTAGCACTCTGCCGAACAAAAAGTTGACTAAATGTCAAGTTTTTGTGAGAAGGGTAGCGCATCTGTTGAAAACGAATGTTTTTAACTTGAAAATTTTATGGGCGGTTAGCGCAGTTGGTAGCGCATCACATTGACATTGTGGGGGTCGCTGGTTCGAGTCCAGTACTGCCCACCATTTTTAAAGAGCAGCAGAAATGCTGTTTTTTTATTGGCAGTAGTAGGACGAGAACCAGTATTTTCTAGGTCAATAAGGAATGAGCAGAGGGCGAACGGCAAGGTGTTGAACCTTGACGGAATACCCATTTAATGCGAACGACTCAAGACAGTCCAGTACTGCTTACCATGTTTAAATAAGCTCAGAAATGCTGTTTTTATGGGCAATATGAAAATAAAAAATTAATAATTGTATACTTCATCAAAATTATAAAAATCTGAAGGCTGTAACTGCCAGAATTCCATTAGTCTAACTAGCATCTTAGTACTAATAAAACGCTCACAACGCTCGACATGACCAATATACTTTTCATTTACACCAAGTTTTTCAGAAAGCATTTCTTGCGTCAAACCACTTTGTTCACGGTAATAACGAATCTTCTTTCCAATATTATAATAAAAATAACTTTCAAAACTACTTGACATATTTATATTATATTTGTATACTTATAAAGCACCACTGCTATATAAGCACTATAGGAGAATAAAATGGAAGATTTAATTGCAGATACAAGGTTACATATCGAAGAACTTCAAAGTACAATTAATATATTAAGACAGGCAAATTCAAATGAAAGTGAAATTATAGAAAAAGAAGACTTAAGATATTATATAGAAATAAGTAAAGATAAAATTAAAATTATTATAGATCAATATAATGAAATTGAAAATCAATTCCAAGAAATTATGATTAAAAAGTCATAAAATCCTTAGGGGCGACATCAAGTATTTGTGCAATTTGTATAAGTTTTTTGAGACTTATTCGTCTTTCAAAACGTTCAACATGCCCAATAAATTTAGAATTTGCATTAAGCAATTCAGAAAGTTTTTCTTGTGAATAGCCCTTAGCTAAACGATATTTTTTGATATTTTCACCAATATTTTTATATACTTTTGTTTCAAAATCCATATAAATATAATATGGAATATATCTCACGAGCACCACTAGCATATAAGCACTATCTAAAAAAAAAGAGAGCTAAGATTTACAAAAAATAATGCTATTACCTGCAATCAGTAATAGCATTATTTTTTAAATGTTTAAACCTTAAAAGTTAAATCTTGTGCATATTATCAACAATCTCTTTATTTTGCACCCAGATTTCCATTCCCATATCTTCGCCGCATTTTGTAAGCGATTCTTTGATTTCCTTGAACGAATATTTGGATTTTGAAATATCACAGAGCATAAACATTACAAAATGTCCTTGCATAAGCGTTTGTTTTATGTCTTCAATATTAACTGTTAATTCAGCCAGTTTTGCTGTAACTTTAGCAACAATACCAACATTATCAACACCTGATACAGTTACAATAATTTGTTTTGATGACATTATTTTTCCTCCGCATTAACAGTAACAGCTTCTGCTTCTTTCATACAGCCTCTGTTAACCCATTTCGCAATACCATATTTTTGACAATATGCTTTAAGGTCTTTTTTGATTTCAGGAGCTAAGATATAAAGAACAATAATATTTGGTACACACATTGCAATCATCATTGCATCTGTAATATCAATAATTGACTTAACGTTCATAGCTGAACCGATTATGATAAATAAACAATAAATAAGGTTGAATGTAAGAACACGTTTTTTGCCTTCACCAAGAAGGAATGTCCAAGCTTTCTGACCGTAATATGCCCATGAAATCAATGTTGAAATTGCAAAAAGAACAGCAATTATAGACAAGATTATCGGGAAAAATGATATAACTGACTGGAACGCGTTAGAGGCAAGTTCGATACCTGAAATTTGTCCAACAGCACTTGTTTTAAGAACACCTGTGATAACGATTGCAAAAGATGTAAACAAGCAAAGTACACCTGTTAAGAAAGTTTCCAACAATGCAACAAACCCTTGTGAAACAGGTTCTTTAGTTTGAGATGTTGCATAAACAATAGCTGCAGCACCGGTTCCGGCTTCATTAGATTGAACAGAACGTCTCAAACCGATAATAATTGTACCGAAGATACCGCCTGCAACTGCTGTAGGATGAAATGCTTCAGTAACAATTGTTGCAATAGCGGCAGGAATATGAGTTATATTTGCACCGATTACAATAACACCTGAGATAATATACAACAAGCACATTGTAGGAGTAAGAATTGTAGTAACTTTAGCTATACTTTTAATACCTCCGACAACAACAAGTCCTATAAGAATAGCAACAACAAGCCCGATAACCCAAGCATACCCGTGAAGGAAACTATGTTCACCGCCTGTAATAAATATAAGCTGGTGAGCGGTTTGGTTAATTTGAATCATATTACCACCTGTAATACCGCCGCCAATACAAAGAATAGCAAAGATTACAGAAAGCGGCTGACCTAACCAGCGCATATTTTTTCTTGTCAAACCGTGAGCGATATAGTGCATCGGACCACCTGAAACTGAACCGTCAGAGTTAAATCTTCTGTATTTAACAGCCAGAGTCGCTTCCACAAACTTAATAGACATCCCTAAGATTGCACCTACAAAAATCCAAAATGCTGCACCCGGACCACCTATAGAAATAGAAATTGCAACCCCTGCAATACTTCCAATACCGATAGTACCAGAAAGTGCAGTTGCTAAAGCTTGAAATGATGAAACTTCACCACAGCTTCCGTCTTCTGATTTTTCAGCAGGTTTTGCAACTACATCAATTGCATGTTTGAATCCCCAAATCGCAATACCTTTATAATATATCGTGAAAAATATTCCGGCAAAAAGTATCCAGAATATGATTAAAGGAACTTTTGAACCAAAAACCGATATCGGAAAAAATATTAAATTTGCTACAGCATCAGATACAGGGGCAATATGTTTATCCATAAACGCATCAATATTCATTGCGCTTGCACTCTGAATACTACATAACAGTAACATTAAAAAACTCATAATTTTCTTCATTTGTGTTCTATCCTTTCAGCTGTTTCAAAAGGTCAAGTTCCCGTGAGTGTAAATCCCAACCAATAACTACTAATAGTATAGCAAAAACAAACTTGATTAAAGTTCCCTAATCAAAATCTTGTTACTTACTGTTACACTTAACATATCAAACAAAGTCCTGCTGACGTCATACCATCTAAAGCATTTAGCTCAAAAAATAATTTTTATTTAATTAAAACATTTGACAAAATACTATAAACGTAGTATAATAAACGCATTATTATTTTTACACTAGCCAATTTGATATTGCATCCGTTTATTAAAGACTTGGGAAAAAGAAAGCGAGGTTTTATGTAAAAACAAAAACGAAATATAAATAGCAAAACAATTGAATAGTTAAACAAAAAATCCGTAATACGCCTTGAATTTACGGTAAGTATTTTGATGGTTTTATTGTTTCTGAAAATCAATATAAATAATTATATAAAAACATACATAGATATAGCACAGAACAACTAAAACCTAACCAGAAAATTGCATTATACGTGTATTTTAAATATTTATTTTTTATTTGGATACTAAAAAACCCATCTTTATGGAGAAGTTTACGTACTAATAGTTCTTCTATTGGCAATAAAACAAGGAGAAGAGGAATTATATATATGTATGTATTTAAACATATACCCAGCAATTTAAATACAATTCCATCAACAAGATAATCAGGATATACAAGAAAAGCTAGAAATATATATAACAATACGACAAAAAAAACAATATTACCCGATAAAGATAAAATATTTGCACATATAAAATTTGTGATTTTCATGTATACAATCTAACATAAAGGAAATAAATATGAAAGAAAATTTTAATTATAACAAAGATAAAAACGAATTTACTAAAGAAATGCTAAATGACACATTAAAATATCAGAAAAAATATGGTTTTGATATTGGGGAAAATAACGTTGCCTGGAATAATGAAGCAGATGCATTTAGACATACATATATGCAAAGTATACTTGCACAAAGACATGGAATCTTACCAACAAAAATAGTAAGTAATGGACATGAATGGATTGGTAAATTTAAAGGGCAAGACCCACGTGAATCTAACATGGACTTATGGAATAATCAACAAGGACAACAAATTTATAATGAAATTTGCCGAGAATATCCACATTTTAAATCGATACCCGAAAATCTACAAAAAGATATTATTGCTCAAAAAGTTGTACAAAGAATGAAAGCAGGAAAATTAATTACAGACATTAATGATACAAGACGATATAATAAACTGACTCCACCTTTCACACCGACCAGAGGTATTGGAGGTGTTCAAAACAATGGTGTACCAACCGGATTTGCCGCTTCGACTAATTCTCAAAAATCCGAGTTTTCGGGATACACTAATCCATTGACTGGAAATCCTAGAATATATACAAGAGAAGAGGTTGGAGCAATGCCACCTGAGGAGTTTGCTAAAAACGAAAAAGAGATTGATGCACAAGTTTCAGCAATGGGTGGCACAATGCCAACAAATGGAGACCTGCAACTAGAGGCAAATGGTGGCGGAGTTATTTATGTGAATGCATATACTCGTTCTGACGGGACAAAAGTCAGTGGTTATTATCGTAGCAGATAATTAATAAAATAAAGGAGATGAGACATTAGCCATCTCCTTTATTTTTTACTTGAAGACCAGAAAATCTTGTTTCGCAAGCTCAACTGATTTCCTAGTCAATTCAAAATGACATGTAAACATCTGCATAAATTCCATAAATAACCTCTTGTTAATTAAATTTTTAGATGATACAATGATATAGTAATAAGGGTTAAGTCGAATGATGAGTCAGTCAAAAAAGTTGTCTATAGCGTTTTACTGGCATATGCACCAGCCGGTTTACCAATTGACATCCGGCGGAGATTATTTAATGCCTTGGGTAAGACTGCACGCAGTTAAAGATTACCTTGATATGGCAATGTGGACTAAAAAATTTGACAAATTAAAATTAAACTTTAATATTGTTCCAATTTTGGTTGACTCAATTATTGATTATGCCGAAAAAGGTGCTCACGATATTCACTCAAGGATGACAATTACTCCGGAAAATGAATTAAAAAAAGAAGATAAAATATTTATTTTAAACAACTTTTTTGACGCAAATTATCAGACAATGATTCTTACTAACCCTGAATATCACAGACTTTATCAAATTGTTCAGGCTGAAGGTACAAATGATACTTCAATTTTTACCAATCAAGAATATGCCGACTTGATGGCATTGTTTAATCTTGCCTGGGTTGATCCGTCTTATAAAACATCAAATTCAGAATTAAAAAAACTTATCAAAAAAGGTAAAAATTATACACTTGAAGACAGAATAAACATTATTGAAATTCAACGTGATATAATCAGAAAAATTATTCCTTCAACAAAAAAACTTGTTGAAAAAAATAAAATTGAAATCACAACAAGTCCTTATTATCACCCAATTCTACCAATTTTATTAGATTATAAAAATATTAAAAAAAATCAAATACCGGATGATGATATTTCAAATCTAAAAACAGAATTGGATGCAAAGATCCAAACTGAAATGGCTCTTGACCGAATCGAAGAAGTTTTCGGAAAGCGACCAAGAGGTATTTGGCCATCTGAACACTGTGTAAACGGAAAAACTCTTGAACTTTTAAGTTCAATTGGAGTGGACTGGTCAATTTCTGATGAAGGAATTTTGGCAAACTCAATCAATTTTGAATTTGAACACGATTTTAAAGGATATCTGAAAGAGCCATACCACTTATTAAAAACTTATCGTTACAAAACAAAAAATTCAGATTTAAAAATGATATTTAGAGATTCATCAATACCTAATTTGATAAGCTTTGAATACCAGAACCATAACCCGATTGCAACCGCAAACGACTTATATGACAGAATTAAAGTTTTACAAAGCAAAATTCTTTCATCACCTGACCACGAACACTTATTAACCATCGCACTTGATGGCGAAAATTGCTGGGAAAATTATCTTGAAGACGGTGCATCATTCTTAAAAACACTTTATACACTTATCACAGAAGATGATACATTAGAAACAGTTTTAATAAGCGATTATTTGGACAACACAAAAGAAGATAAACCGCTAAATAAAATTGCTTCCGGCTCATGGATGAACCGTAATTTTAAATTATGGATTGACGAACCCGTAAAAGATATTGCATGGACATACTTAAAACGTGTTAGACAAGATTTTTCAAACTTTGTAAAACGCGAACCTTTAAATCCGAATATTGAACTTGCAAGACGTGAATTATTTATATGTGAAGGAAGTGATTGGTTCTGGTGGTATGGAGAACCTAATGATTCAGGCAGAGATAACATCTTTGACTTCCTATTTAGAACACATTTAAAAAATATTTACAGATACTTAGATCTTGATACTCCAAAATATTTGGATGAACCAATTTCAAATATATCAACAACAAAACCGTCAAAATACCCGAAATCACTCATTACACCGGAAATAAACGGTAAATTTGTTACAACAGAAGAAGATATCTGGAATAATGCAGGGTTTATTGAAATTCCTGATGGTCCTGTATTGAGAGAATCAAAACTTTTTGACAAAATCCGCTTTGGAAATGATGAAAATTATTTCTACTTAAAATTTAATTTGAACAAATACTTAAGAGAAAACTCTGATTTATCAAAAAGAACATATCAGATGTATATTTATCTAAGAAAAGCTAGCAACAGACAGGTTCTTGCGCCTGTTAGACTAATAAATAAAACACAAAACATCTCACCAGTTTCAATGGAAAAATTCCATAACGAAATCCAAATTGCCATAAGAAATGATAAACTTCAACTTTTACGTATAATTAAAGCAATCCCCGGTGATATGTGGGTTTTAGAACAAGCAAAATCAATCGAAACTGCTTACGATGAAGTTTTAGATTTAAAAATCCCGTTTGAACTTTTAGACATCAAAAACGGTGAAACTTTAGAATTCTTGTTCATTAATGCAAATTACGGAATAAAAGATTTTTACATACCAAATGAAATGGTATTGTCTGTTACAAGACCATCACTAGTTTTGCAAAAATAAATCCTTAGTCAAAACTCCGAACGCCAAAAATTGAAGTGTAACAAAAACTATTCCCATTGTAAAAATCCCCTTATGTTTACATGGTAATAAACGTATTTGTTACACCAGAATTGCTAATATATTAATTTTTATATCAACCCTACATATCAAGAGCAATATCAAGAGTTGGAGCTTTTGCAACAATAGCGCTTGATGAAATTACATCAACACCGCATTCTGCTATTTTTCGAACGGTTTCAAGATGAACATTTCCGCTGGCTTCTACAATTGCTCTGTGATTTATAAGTTCAACAGCTTCTTTCATCTGTTCTAAACTCATATTATCAAGCATAATAATATCAACACCAAGCGGTAAAGCTTCTTTAATTTGTTCTATTGTATCGCATTCAAGCTCGATTTTATGTGCGTGAGAAAGGTTAGCTTTAACCATATTTACAGCATTTGTAACAGAACCAGCAACTTGAATATGGTTGTCTTTAATCATCGCACAATCTGATAAGTTAAATCTATGAAGCGCACCGCCGCCTACTTTTACAGAATATTTTTCAAATGCTCTAAATCCCGGTGTCGTTTTTCTTGTATCAACAATTTTACAAGGAAGTTCACCGATTGCATTCTGATATTTGTTAGTTTCTGTTGCAATACCGCTCATTCTTTGTATATAATTTAGCGCAACTCTTTCACCTAACAATAAATATTTTCCAGGTCCCTTTAAAGTCGCAAGCAAATCACCTTTTTGAATTTTATCACCATCAGACACGCATAATTTAACTTCAACTTTATCAGATAAAACCTTAAATACAGTCTTAAAAACTTCAAGTCCGCAAATTATACCTTCGCATCTGGAGACAAGAGAAGCCGCAAAAATTTCATTTTCACCAACAATACTTTCTGTTGTAACGTCACCAAATCCTATATCTTCCATTAATGCTTGTTTAACATGATCTTCAACAAAAAAACTACTTAACAAAACTAACTTCTCCTTTTTCTTTTGATATCACACTGTGTTCACAATTTTCATTTGTATTTAAATAATCAATACGATAATGCGCTCCACGGGATTCTTTCCTGTGAAGTGCAGATTTTATGATAAGTTCTGCAGTAATAAGCATATTTCTAAGTTCGTATTCATCTTTATTTAAACACTTGTAATCTCTTTTAAATTCATTTGAAAGTTTTTCAATAAAATCCTGTGCAGAATTAAGGGTTTGTTCGGTTCTAAAAATACCTACTCCTGACCACATCGCAGATTGTAATTTAAACTTTATTTCTTTTACATCAACCGGTTCAACTTTTAAATCATCTTCATAACAAGAAACTAAATCTTCAAAAGAATCCTGAGTTAATATTTTTGCATCATCCGCTTGAGAAAGATATTCAGCAACTTCATATGCGCAAACAACACATTCCAAAAGCGAATTACTGGCTAAACGATTTCCGCCGTGCAAGCCTGTTGAAGAAACTTCACCAATCGCGTAAAGTCCTTTAACAGAAGTTTCTCCGCGCAAATTAGTTTTAACACCGCCCATAAAATAGTGAGCAGCAGGCGCTACAGGAATTAAATCCGTTGTAATATCAATTCCGTATTCTGCGCATTTTTTTGCAATAGTAGGAAAGCGTTTTAATAATTTTTCCTCACCGATTCCCGTTGCATTTAAATAAACATTCGGGTCACCATTATTATTCATCTCACAATAAATTGAACGAGCTACAACATCACGCGGTGCAAGTTCACGTTTTTCGTGATATTTTACCATAAATTCCATTCCGAATTCATCACAAAGTTTTGCACCCTCACCGCGAACAGCTTCACTAATTAAAAATCTGTTTTCTGCACCATTAAATGCCAACGCGGTCGGATGAAATTGAACAAATTCCATATCCTGCAAAACGGCACCCGCACGATATGCAAGCGCAAACCCGTCACCTGTCGCACCTTTCGGATTAGTTGTATATTGATATAACTGTCCCAATCCGCCTGATGCTAAAATTACAGATTGCGAATAAATTGTTTCATATTCATCATTTTCATTTAAAAGAACAACACCGCCGCAAGTTCCATCTTTTACCAGCAAATCAACAACAGCAGAATTTTCATAAACATTTATGTTTTTATTTTCTTTAACAGCATGACAAAGCGCGATTTCCATTTCTCTGCCTGTAGCATCCCCGCCGGAGTGAAGAATCCTTCTTACACTGTGTGCAGCTTCTTTTGTTAATGTAAAATTTCCATTCTCATCTTTATCAAATTCAACCCCGAATTTTAATAAATCTTTTACAACCTTATCTGAATTTTCACTGATAAATTTAATAGTATTTAATTCGCTCAAACCTGCACCGGCTTTTATCGTATCAGTCACATGAGATTCAACCGAATCCTTTTCGTTTTCTTTTAAAACCGCAACCATACCACCTTGCGCGTAATAAGAATTACTTTCCCCAAGTTTTGATTTTGTAATCAACAAAATCCCATCAGGCAATTGTAACTGCTGTTCAATTTTTAATGCCGCATACAACCCTGCAATTCCGCTACCGACTATTACAACTGAAAATTTGGAGTTTTTCATATATCTATCAATCCCTTAATATTTTATCCAAATAATCTTATAACAAACAGAAGATTTTAGCTAGCTTCTATTAAAATTATGAATAATTAACTATTTTGTTGTTCTTAAAACATAACGCGCGGCAGCTGTTGCTGGTTCGACAACTCCATCATGAAATCTTATCGGATAAATATCTGTCAAATCTTTAGCATTATTTTTTACAATACAATTATTTTTAGATAAAGAATTAGAACCTGATGAACAAGAAACTTCTTTATTTGGCAGATCTACTCCGTTAACATCAATAAACCCTTCGCAAGATGCCATATTTGTACCGCTATATCCATCTTTTAACACTTCTCCGCTTTTTAGGGTACAACCAAATGTCCCCATATCCGGCGAAAATGCAATAATCGTCCCGTCATTAAGTACATACGCATGGACATTAGATAGATTACTTAAAGATGTAACCTGATTTTTTGTAAAATTTGATGTTATCGAATAATTTTCAGTTTTACCAGCTTTATTAAGTTTAATATCTGATGCGCGATGAAAATATGTAGCACTTTTAATTGTTCCATTAATTATTGAACATACTGACATAATATTTTCAGGATGCTCAGTTCCTCCATTTTCAGAACAGCGAACATTTATTCCGGAATAATCAAACCCATATTGAGCATCAGACATTCTGGCAGCTTGAGAAAGTGTTGAAATAGTTTTTTTTAATTTACTTCTATATTTTTGGCTTGTTGTATTTACAAGCAAAACAGGTATTGTCATCGCCGCAACCACTCCGATTATACCAAGAGTGATTAAAACTTCTGCTAAAGTAAAAGCTTTTTTCATATTATCCTCCAAATTATTTTTAAACGCATTAATTTAATACACATTAATTCGTTTATTAATGCAACATTAATTAAATTAATTAATTATTTTTAGATTAATACATGTAATTATTATAAGTATGAGAATAGTTACCGAATTAAAAGAAATCCTATACACAAAAGGTTTAACCCTTAAATACGTAGCCCAACAACTAGAACTTTATCTTAATAAACCATATACACTGGCAAATTTATCAAACAAACTCAGAAACGAAACAATAACTTATAAAGAAATGAAACTTATTGCCAAAATTATCGGCTGCACACTTGAATTAAAATAAATAATAAAATTCATACTCAAATTATAAACAAAAAGTAATCACATAAAATAATACTCCGTTTAAATATCCAAAAATCAGTTATGCAACAAAAACATAACTCCTATAATAAGAAAAAAATAACCCATAAGGAGTAAAAATATGTTAAATACCCCAATAAAACTACTTTTGGTAGAAGATCATAAACTTATGCGAGTCGGTCTAAAATCACTTTTTGAAGAACAAGACGGACTTGAAGTAACATCAGAAGCACAAAACGGACGAGATGCCATAGAAAAATTCAAAACAACCCATCCTGATGTAACTCTTATGGATATTGGCTTGCCTGACATTTCAGGAATCGAAGCAACAAAAAAGATTCTTGAACTTAACACAAACGCAAAAGTCATAATGCTTACATCACACATTAGTGAAAATGAGGTACTTGATGCGCTTCAATCAGGGGCTTGCGCGTATGTTATGAAAGATATTAATACAGATATCTTAAAAATGATTATCACAACAATCAAAGAAGGCGCAATGTGGATTGACCCGCTTGCCGTACCGATTTTACGCGATAAAAATTGCGGAATCGTACCGCAAAGACAAATGTCACGTGCAATGTTTCGTGAACAGCACTCAAATTTGACCCAGCGAGAATATGAAGTTCTAAAACTTGTAGTTGACGGTAAATCAAATAACGAAATTGCAGAAGCTTTAACTATTTCTTCACACACAGCAAAAGCTCACGTTTGTAATATTATCCAAAAACTAGTGGTAGATGATAGAACACAAGCTGCAGTTAAAGCTCTAAAAGAAGGTTTGGTATAAAAAAGGACGGTTTTTAAACCGTCCTTTTTTATTATTAAAGAATAAATTATTCTTCAGTTTCTTCTGCTTCTTCAGAAACTCCGCCGTCTTGAATATCTTCTTCATCAAGTTCTTGCTGATTCATTTCTTCTTCAATTTCAGCCTGTAACTCTTCAGAATCTACAACATCTTCAACAACATCGTCTTCAACTTCTTCTTCGTACTCATAGTTATTAACATTCTGATTTTCAGCCTGTTCCATTTGAGAAACTGATTTAATATCAATTTCCCAGTTAGTCAACTTATGTGCAAGTCTTACGTTTTGACCTTCACGTCCGATAGCAAGGCTTAATTGATCATCAGGTACAACTACAAGAGCTTCGTGAGCAAATTCATCATCTGCCATAATATCAACAGATACAACTCTTGCTGGTGATAATGCATTTACTATATATTCAACCGGATCTTCAGAATATCTGACGATGTCGATTTTTTCATTTTTAAGTTCAGATACAATAGTTTGAATTCTGCTTCCGCGAGGTCCGATACAAGCCCCCACTGAATCAACTTCAGGATCATTCGACCAAACAGCAATTTTAGTTCTGTAGCCTGCTTCACGAGAAATTGATTTAATTTCAACAATTCCGTCTTCAATTTCAGGAACTTCAAGTTCAAACAATTCTCTAACGATTTCTGCATGCCCGTGAGATACAATAACCTGAGGTAATCTTGTTGTTTCTTTTACGTTAAGTACAAAAACTCTGATTCTGTTTCCAGGTTTATAATATTCACCCGGGATTTGTTCTTTTCTTGGCATAATCGCATCAGTTTTACCAATATTAACAATAACATTACGTCTGTCATCAACTTTCTGGATAATACCTGTAATTAAAGTACCTTTTTTATCTAAGAATTCATTTAAAACAAGGTTTCTTTCAGCTTCCCTGATTCTTTGTGTAAGAACCTGATTAGCTGCTTGAGCTGCAATACGTCCGAATTGTTCAGGAGTAACTTCCAATTTAACTTCGTCACCTAATTCAACAGCTTCATCAATTTCTTTAGCTTCAGCCAGTGAGATTTCATTATCCGGATCTTCAACTGATTCAACAACTGTTTTTCCCTTGAAAATACCGATTTCACCTGATTGTTCATCCAAAAATGCTTCAACATTTTCGATTTCTTTTATTCTTAAATGTTTTTTATATGCAGCAACCATAGCATCACATAAAGAAGAAATAACAACTTCTTTTGAAATACCTTTTTCTCTTTCCAGTTCTTCGAAAACTTCATTTAAGTTTCCTGCTCCGATTTTAATCATTCGTTCTTCCTTTCGTTTATATTAATCTATATATAATTTCGCAGATTGTATATTTTCTTTTGGTATTTGAAGCTCTGAGCCATCATCAAATCTAAAAAACGTCAAACCTTCATTCATATCATAATCAATAATTTCGCCTTTAAATATTTTTTCGGTTTCACCAAGTAATGGTTCTCTAAGTTTAAGACTGATTCTTTTACCTTTGAAAATTACAAACTCTTTCTCTGATTTGAACTTACGTTCCAAACCCGGGGAAGATACTTCAAGATAGTACTTTACAGGAATAAGTTCTTCTAAAAATCCTTCAAGGCTTCGTGTAACATTTTCACAATCTTCAAGAGTAATCCCGTGGTCATTAGAGTACAAAAATATTCTCAAAAACCATCTATGATTTTCTTTTGAAAAATCAATTTCTATAGGAATTAAATTAAAACGCATTGCCGTATTTTCAATTAACGGCGTAATTGCATTCAATACTTCTAACCTGTTTACATCCTGCTTCATCAGCCTAACCTTTCTTAGTTAAAAAAAGAACGGGGTAACCGTTCTTTTTTCAGTTGCAATATCTTGCTTTTTTTATTGTAATATATAATTTTAGAAATGTAAAGGGTTTGTAAAGGTTTATGATGAAATTCCATGAGCTATTTTATATGTCTTTTCATCTATAGGCGTATTACCTTTATAGTATACTTCTTCTCCGTTAGGAGCTGTTCCTCGTCTATACTGTTCACTAGATATTGTAAAGTCAGGAGCTTGTTTCATTAATGTTTCATTTTTCCATCTTGTAAAATCATAATTAGAGTCATAGCTATCACGTTTATCAATCGCGTCATTGCCTTTTCCAGTTTTTCTATTTATGTTCTTAGTTTTTAAACTACTGGTTTCATCTTCATCAATTACACCGTTATTATTTTTATCTTGTTTTTTATACATTTCTGATGCAGAGTTAAAATTCTTAGTAGCTTTTTTATCTTGTTTTTCAGCTTTTGACTCAAGCTTATTCAAGCGTTTTGTTTCACTTTCAATAGCTTCTGTTAATTCTCTTACATTTACTTTATGTTGTTTGTTTAGTTCGATTGCTTCTTTGGCAACACTAATTTTCGAATCTACAAATTCTTCATTTTCCTGAGCTATATTATATTCTTTTTCTTTAACTGAAACATCTTCATTTTTCTTATCAACAAGTTCTTGTTGCTTATTAAGTTGTGCTTCAAGTCTGTCAGCCTCTGCTTTTTTATCGCCTAATTGATCATACAGTGCTTCTTTATTTCTTAAAGCAACATCTTCTGCATCTTTAGCTTTTTCTGCATTAACTTTAGCTTCTTCTTCAGCTTTCTTAGCTTGAGTTAGGCGTTCTTCTGCTTGTTTCATAACAGTTTCAGCTTGTTTTTTCGCCGGATTTTCAACCTGATTACCATTTGCATCAGTTATTGTATCAGGTGTACTTTCATAAGTTGCTTTTGCATTATTATAATTAGCCTGACATTGAGATGTTACACCTTTAGACTGTTCATATTTGCTATCAGCTGAAACTTTAGCATCATGAGCTTGAGTATATTTACTTACAGCTTCGCCGTATTTTGAATCAAGTTGATTGATTTGACCAAGTGTAGTATTTCTACTTGCTTTTGTACCTTCAAATTGTTTTTTAGATAAAGAGAAAGCTTCTTTTGCTTTACTTGTATTCTTTTCAGCTGTTGCCTTAGCTTGTTTATACTCACCTTGTCCGTCTATAAGTGTTTTAGCTTGAGATGCTTGAGTTTCATAAATATTACTCATACCAGTCATATTTGATAATTCACTGTTAGCATTTACAATTGCACTTCTTAAACCGGCAGCATCTGTTGCTGAAATCATTGCAGATATTGAACCTGAAATAGCTGAAGGACTGTTATTTCCACCTAATGATACATTAGACAATACATCATCTAGTCTATCACCTAATGACGGAGAAGATGAATTATTATTACCACCAAACACTCCCATTTGGTTAAGTAATCCAAAAGCACCAAGAGTAAGTTGTCCAATCATCATACCTTTTTGATATGATGTATTATTATTTACTGTATATGTATTTGCTCCTATAGTGCCGATATTACCTAAATGGCTTGTATAACCGGCTTGTGCTGTACGGCCGATACCTGCATTTCTGCTTGCTCTTACTCCGGAATAGTCATATTTACTCATGTCTTTTCTAACATGTTCACCCGGAACAAAGTTTGAACGTTTTTGCTGACCGAATTTAAATATTGAAGATTTTGTTGCAGCAGAAGAACCTGACAGGTTTTTTGCCGCCTGAGAAGATAATCCGGATTTTTTAGTTCCAAACGATGTTGAACCTAAACCGCCTTTATTCAGTTTTCCGATGTTAACTGACATAATCTTGCTCTCTCATTTTTTCTTCTTAAATATATAAAAACATGAGAAAAAGCCTAATTTCACATGGTTTCAGGTTCGTTACATTTGTTTACATAGTTTTAATAAGTAAGCTTACCAAGCACAACACGTTTTTTTGCTCCGGTACAACAAGGTAAATTATTTGGAATTCCATAATAAGTACAATAACCTAAAAGAGCAAATGCCATAACTTCTTTAAAATTATTTGAAATCCCATAATTTTCACAGGTTTTAAGATCTATATAACGCGGAAGATATGCTCTTAACATTTTCATTAAAGTTTTGTTATAAGCTCCGCCGCCACAAATTACTGCCTCATGAATCCCAACATTCGGATAAATAAATCTTTCATAAGCTTGCGCTATAGTTTTCGCAGTTAATGCAGTTACAGTTGCAATAATATCTTTTGGCTCATCAGGTGCAATACGTAAAATATTTTCAATATATTCAGGAGAAAAATATTCTCTTCCTGTAGACTTTGGAGGTTCTAGAAAATAATACTCATCAGATAACAAACATTCAAGCCAGCTATCTGAAACTATACCGGAATCTGCAATCTCACCGTCTTTGTCATAAGGTTTGCCATAATATTTATTCATACAATAATCAATCAAAATATTACCAAGCCCCGTATCAAATCCAAATGTATCATAATCCTGTGAAACTACAGTAACATTTGAGATTCCGCCAATATTTTGTATAGCAAAATTTTTACCTCGCCCTTTAAACCACTTTTCATCAGCAAAACATACCAAAGGAGCCCCTTGACCATTTTGTGCCATATCAGCTTCTCTAAAATTTGAAATTATTAAACAACCTGTTTCCTGCGCTATAACAGAACTTTCGCCAATTTGTAAAGTACTTTTTAAACTTATATTATCAATCTTTTCATCAAAAGGATAATGATAAACCGTCTGTCCATGACTTGCAATAAAATCAGGTTTTCCAAATTCTGAAATTAAAACATTCGCAGCATCAGCAAAACATTTACCAATAACAAAATTCATCTGGCAAATATCTTTTATCCCGGCTTCTCCTCGAAATAACTGAAAAATCTTTGCTCGAACATGTTCAGGATAACTGTAATTTATTCCGTGAATTAATTTTACACTTTTATCCGGCAAAACCTCACAAAACCCCGCATCTATACTGTCACAAGATGTTCCGGACATCAATGCTATAACTTTTTTAGACTCTAACTCTTCCATAATAAATTTATAATATAAAAAAGTCTGCACCAATACAAGTACAGACTAATTAAAAGTTTACAACTATCCTATAACTCTCTTTTCTAAGCTTTCATCATACTCCCGAAATAAACTAGATATACATAAAATATTAAGATGTAAACTATTAAAAATATCCCTAATCTACAGTTAAAATGAACCTCAATAAATCTCTTTTCCCATTTGGACTACTTCGCCATCACCTCTATTTCTATACGTCCAACTAATCTTTTATTTCTTTGTTACAAATACTTGTAACCAGTCCTTCCTCATATCTGGTAGCCATATATTTTCAATTCGGCTTTCCTTATGTTCTTAACTCTATCGCTAAGTTTTACAGATTACAAGTAAAATATTTTTATCAAAATTTTACAATTGACCATGCCCCTAGTCTTAATAAGAAAAAATTCGTGTTAGTAAATCTTAATGAAGAAAATTTAATGAAATCTTGTAAAAATTTTCTGAAAATTTGTTTGACATTATAAAATTACATTAAAAAAGAAAAAGCATGCTCTTGTAACAATTAGATATTACTGAAGATTTATGATAGACTGGTTTATAATAAGACGAGAGTAATTTTTATGAAAGAATTTTTAAAAACAAATACTGTTACTTATAACCTTATGTCCTTTACCGGATTTAAGTCTATACTAATATTTTCACTCTTATTGGAAGGTCCAAAATCATATAGTGAATTACAAGAAATTCTTAAAAATCATGAATACCTTCATGAAACAATTTCTTCTGATACACTTCGTGTTTACCTTAATTCTTTGAGAGAAATAGGATGTAAAATTACAAGAAAATCTAAAAACGGGGTGACAAGATATTCAATAGATTCTCACCCATTTGTACTTAATATTGACGAAAAACAAATACCTAGTATTATTAAAGTTTATAAAGCTCTTACACAATCAATTGAAGTCTCAGATTTATTAGCTCTTCAACAATTCTTTGCTAAAATATCACAATATATTCAAGATGATGAGTTGAAAGAAAAATTATCCAAAGTTTCACCACTTTATAACATTGACTCTAAAATTATTACAGATTTAATGGCTTGCGCACAAAATAACTGGGAAATTACTGTACAATATAATTCATTAAGTACAGGTAATAAATACAAAAATATCACTATTCTTGCAGATAAACTACATATTTCAAACCGTAAATTATACTTGTCAGGAGTTAACTCCGAGTATGATACATATGCAAGTTTTCTTGTATCTAATATAAATAATATCGTAAGTATAAACATGCATAACAGAACTCTTGATGTTCCAAAACTTACTGTAAGTTACGAATACTCAAAAGATGATAATGAAAAATTTGAATTATTATCTTGTGAAAAAATTATTAATGAAGAAAATAATAAATTAACTATAGAAATAACATCTAATAATAAATTTGATATAACTCAACGTATACTTTCTCATAGTACAAAATGTAAAGTAATTAGTCCTGATGACTTTAAAGCACACATAATTTCAACTTTGAAACAAATGAAAGAAGGATACATTGAAAAACACTAAGAAACTTAATGAAGGCTGTTTAAAAATTTTTCGACTACTTCAACTGCTTTACGAAGACAAAGCAGAATATAATGATGTAATAGAAATTTTCATGGATGAATCTTACGATCAAACTCCTAATAACCTTCAAGTTAATATAAATAAATACTTTAATACTTTAAAAATATTCGGTATAAAAGTAAAAAAAGAAAAAAATAAATTTAAACTTTTATCCGGTTTATATTCAATGTATTTTACAATGGATGATTTAAAATCTATAAGTTTAATTATGTCATATTTAAATTATTTTCCTGAAATTGATATGACACAAAATATAGAAAAATTTCTTGAGTCCATCGAAATAAGAATGAATAATGAAGATAAAAAAACAATCAGTATTATGAACACAAATCCGAATTATGATTTCTCATTTTACTATTCTGATATTAGAGAACAAATTGCTCATTGCGAACAAATTTGTAAAGAAAATTTCTTCATTGTTGTACTTTATAAAAAGAATGGAAAAGAACACCAATGTAAATGTACTGCTAAAGAAGTTTTATATAACAGTAAAACGGCATATTTAAAAGTTTATGAAGCAAATTCAATGCAAAATCTTGAAATTCCAATAGGAAGTATTCTTGCTATAAATTCATTACCTCAAAAATCAACATCTATGGAAATGAGTACAACTGTCGTTTACAAATTAAAAAACAGACTGGCAAAAACTTATAACTTAAAAGAAAATGAACGCACAAACGGCATTGATGAAAAAGGTGAACTTATTGTTGTAAATAAAAATGAAGATTTTGATAATTTAATAAGCAGACTTATGAGATACGCAGGAAATTGCGAAATCATGTCACCAAAACCCATCCGTGAAAAAATGCAAGCTGTAATTAATGAAACATTAGCTAATTACGAAAGCGAATAAAAAATTTAACCTTTATTTCCGCGTTCACGTACAGAAATTCTAATCGGTGTACCAAAGAAACCAAAAGCTTCACGCAGCTTGTTTTCCAAGTAACGTTTATAACTGTCTTTTAAAAGTTCCTCGTTATTAACAAATAAAACAAATGTCGGCGGTTGAGTTTTTGCCTGTGTAATATAATAAATCTTAAGACGTTTTCCTTTAAAACTTGTCGGTGGATTAAGCGCATAAGCTTCGTTAATAACTTTATTCAACAAACCGGTTGAAATACGTTTTGTACATTGTTCATAAACTTTCAAAGATTCATCAAAAATTTGCCCTAAACGCTGCTTTGTAACCGCACTGATAAAAATTTTCGGTGCAAAACTCAAAAACGGAATATCCACAGCAAGCTCTTTTTCAAATTTATTTAAAGTATTTGCCTTTTTATCTTCAATTAAATCCCATTTATTTATGGCAACAATCAAACCTTTACCTGCTTCTGTTACAATAGATGAAATCTTTTTATCTTGATCTGATATACCTTCTTTTGCATCAATTACCAAAAGTGCCACATCGCATTCTCTGATTGAACGGATTGCACGGTCAACTGCAAATTTTTCAACACCATAGTCAACTTTGGATTTTTTACGTATACCTGCAGTATCTACAATAATAAATTCTTTATCTTTATAAGTTACGTAACTGTCAATACTATCTCTTGTAGTTCCCGAAACATCAGAAACAATAACTCTGTCTGTATTTAAAATAGCATTAACAATAGAAGATTTGCCTGCATTTGGACGACCAACAATCGCAATCTTAATACGATTATCTTCTTCATCTTCTTCCAAAACTTCAAAATCCTCTGTGACAAGTTCTAATAAATCACCAACTCCGCCTGAGCCGTGAAGGGCTGAAATTCCAACAGGATCACCCACTGCAAGTGCATAAAAATCACTTGTCATCATTAAAGATTCTGGGTTATCGCACTTATTAACAGCAAGAAAAATAGGTTTACCTGATTGTCTTAAAATATTTGCGATATCGTAATCTACAGGATTTACACCATCTTTTCCATCTACAAGGAAAATAATTTTATCGGCTTCTTCACAAGCAAGCTTTGCCTGATCAAAAATTGAAACCATAATATCATCTTCATCACCCGGAATAATCCCGCCTGTATCAATAACAGTGAAAGCCTTGTTTTGCCACTCAACATCAAAATAAATTCTGTCGCGTGTAACCCCCGGTAAATCATCAACAATCGAATTTCTTGCACCGATTAAACGGTTAACAAAGGTTGATTTACCTACATTTGGTCTTCCTACTATTGCTACTGTTGGTTTTCTTTTCATAATTCAATAATATCATGGACAGTGGTAAATGCAAAAGTAAATATAAAACGCACCTTTGGCTATACTCAAAGGTGTGTTTTATTTTACAAATATTAACCAACCAATGGTAACATAATGCCCAGTCCGACCGAGAACCATTATATCTAGGTTTGAGGAATTTTGAAATTCATATTTACATTTCTTAACAAATCAAAATATTACTATTTATAAAATTTTTAAAAGATTTTTTGCCGGCGCGTATTCGGGCAGAATTTCAAGACATGTGTTAAGCGATTTTTTGCATTGCTCAATATTATTTTCGTTATGATAAAAAATATATGCAAGTAAATAATGTAATTCAGGATCTTGATAGAATTTATCTTTTGCTTTTCGCAAGAAAAATAAAGCTGCAGGTATCAGATTATTTGCCCAGAACACACGTCCTATAAACTTGTAGCATTCAGGGTTATAATACGCCATAAAATCCGCATATTTAATAATTTTTTCAACATAATTTCCCTTGCAATAAAGTATAAGGATATTTAAATCAAGTTCTAAGAAATTTCTTACCTGAAAATATGTCGGAAATGAACGGATATCATCTTTTATCATTTGGATAAGCAAAAGTCCCCACATTGCACGGATATCATAATCTTTTGCCAGGTTAAACATTTCCTGAGCCTTTTCTAACTTATCCAGAACGATATAACAATAACCGGCTTCTACGTAAAATTTATTTTCCTCAAAGAATACCCGGCAGCCTTTTAATCTGCCGGATAAAAAATCTTCTTTTACTTTTTCGTACTTAAGTTCCATTGGTATTCACCAAAACTTACAATGTCAAATTACCCATAATTGACTGCATCATCATTGATTGAATAACTTCAGGAGATAACTTTTTATCACCCTGTTCTGACATATATGGTAATAAATCCATCATATCATTTCTGTTATTGTTGTTTCTATCGTTTCCCAATAACATATTAAGTTCATCCATTTCCTGTTTTTGTTTAATATATTCAGGGTCTTTTGAAATTTCGTCCATTAAATTTGATGGAATTTCATAAGCAAGTTTTATAGTTTCTGAATCAGATTTTTGATTATCAAATTTTTTGATATCGTTCATATTGTTATAATCTTTGTTATTTGTTGATTCAGTTTGGTTAATAGTATTTTTGATTTTTCTAAGCTGCAACTGTTTATATTCGTTGTTCAACTCAGGAGATAACCCATTTCCGTACGGAGCTTCAATAAATTTATCAAGATCTGAATCCTGCTTACCGAACGGCAATTCATATTTAACTTTTTTATCTTTGCTATTTTTAGAATTATTAGCAGCATTATTATCATCTTCTGTACTAGCCGGAGCTAATTTATCTTTCAATTTTGCCAGATTTCTATTAACCAAAGTTTCCGGATCTACAGGAGTTAAATTTGTATTAACAACATTTGCATACGGATAAACCAATTCAGGTTCATTAACATTTTGATAACATTTTTCTTCGTCATTACCCATAATACAATTTCTGCCATTTGTTGCATATTTTACAATCATAGGATTGTCATTAAGCATAATTACTCTTTCATAAGCTAAAACTGCATTATCTTTATCATTTACTTTTGTATAACACATTGCAAGATAGTAAAACCCTAATGTATCATGAGGATTTTGTCTTACATAAGAAATACATTCTTGTAAACAACCGGCAAAATCACTTCTGCGATATTTTTCTACAATACTGTCAAAAGAAGGATTTGGATAAAATGAAGGTCCTGCTTCCCATGCAGGAGCAGCTTCTATTTGTTCAGAATAAAGATTTCTAGAAGATTCTCTTAAAGTTTCATTACGGCTTTTTGGAACCTCAACATTCACATTACTGTTATTATCAGCAAAAGTTAAATCTTGAGAAGGAGAACCACTGCCATTTCCTGCACGTAATGAATTTGCATTATATTCATCCATTACACGTTCTCTTTCATCATTTGCAGAGCCGCCGCCGGTTACATCATCGTACAAATTGTACTTTTTCAACGGACTTTCCCAAGCAAATGCTGCTGTTGATATTGTGTTAAATACCATAACCGCTGCCAGTAATAAACCTAACTTCTTCTTCATTATCTTGTCCTCTTTTGTATTTCTTATAATAAAAATATCTTCTTTTTCAAAGTTATTATATTATATTGTTAATTTTACGTCATAATACAAACGGATGATATTCTTAGAAAATTTTTGCATATTTACAGCCACAATAGTTTTGCCTATATAAATTTAAAGATTTGGAAATTTGATTGGTTTTTAAAAATCCGTCTTGTTTTCTAAAATTTATACTGCAGTATTCAAGTTCATATTTTTTGGCAATTTCCTGCCCGATAGTTGTAAGTTTTTCATAATTCTTATGGGGACTTATGACCATAGATGTTGTAAATTCATTTATTCCCACTTTTTTTGCAAGCTTGGCTGCCATTTCAAGGCGGAGCGTAAAACATTTATCACATCGTAACCCTTTTTCCGGTTCATTTTCAAGACCTTTCACATACTCATAATAAACTTCAGGTTCATAATCCCCTACAATTAGCTCACACCCAAGATGAGAACATAAAGTTTTTTGAGCTTCAAGACGTCTGTAATACTCTTCTTCAGGGAAAATATTAGGATTGTAAAAATAAACAACAACAGAATATCCCATATCCTTTAACAAAGATATGGGATAACCTGAACAAATAGCACAACAAGCGTGCAATAAGATTTTTTTATTAGAACAAAGATTTTTGTTTTCCGCCATGTTCCATTATCCATTTTTTCAAGCCAGGATATCCGCCTTTTGGAATACCCATTTCGAAATCATCACCCATATTCATTGTAGGTGTTCCGATTTGACCTTTTCCTACAGCATAATCAATGTCGTTATTAATTATGTTTTTAACTTTTAAACTTTTAGCATCTTTTTTAAGTTTACCCATATCTAAATCAAAACCTGATTCTTGAAGTAAGTTAATAACTTCATCTTCTGTAGCAGGTTTTTTCTCAAAGAATAATGAATTAACTTCCCAGAATTTACCCTGCATATGAGCAGCTTCTGCGTATCTTGCCATAGTACATGATCCATGGTGAAATTCCTGATACATATGTCTGTTACATTCAGTATCCAACGGTAAACTGTGGTGTTCAACCCTGACATTTGAAAACTCTTGTGCTGCTTTATGAACCATCATATTGAACACTGAACACATCGGACACATATAATCAGAATAAATATTTAACACAACCGCATCCTTCGCATCTGACCCCAAAAGATTGCCCTTAACTGCATATTTATTAACTTTAGTTTTCAAGAATTCGCCGTAACCTCTTTGATTTTTTAAAGCAGGAGAAAATTTTGCACTTGTAAATGTCCAACCTAAAAAGCCGCAAGCACAAAGCATTACAATAATAAAAGCTACTCTATACGGTAAAGGTTTTAAAGCATCAACAAAATCATTCCAGCTTTGCTTAATTGCACCTATAAAGTTACCTTGAATACCTTCAACTGCAACAATACCGATTACAAGATTTATAACATAAGTTACAGCACACATTACACAAATTTTATGAATCTGAAATAAACTTACAAATAACAAAATCATAGAAATTGTAAATGAAATCAAACCAAGTGAAGCTATGTAATGGAATTTGTTTTTGAACACTTCCAAGAATTTTAATCCCGGAACTTTCTTTAACGAATCTACACCCAAAAGCATTAAGATAAATGCATATAAAAACATTCCCCAATATGCTAAAGGAACACCCAAAAACTGAGATTCTGTTGTTCTTGCGACTCCGTCACAATCAATTAAATCACTAACTGAACAAAAACTTGGCAGTGCATATTGATTAAAGTTAGCTTCGTGATAAATGTACGCTAAATCAACAGTTACAAGCAATCCAAGTAAAACAAGAATCGAAATGATTATTGTTTTTTTCAACTGAATTCTATCTACTTCCATAATTTCTCCCTTTCTTAAGTCTAAAATTTATAAAACTATCTTACCTTTTTACAAAAAATTAATCAACCGACTTAATAACTAGAAAACTTGAAGAAAAACTAAATTAATGTTAGAATTCAGTTTATAAAAAAGGGATGAAAAATTTGAAACGTCAGTTCTTAACACAATTTTTAAACAAGATATCAACTTTCCCTATGTGGGTAAAAGAAATTATATATATAAAATTATCTCAAGAATTTGCCAAAAACGAAGATTCTGCATACATTTTTGCAACTTATAAACCTGTTTTAACATATAAAGGCAGATGCGAAGTTGATTCAAAAAAATCAGGATTTGACACAAACATTTATAACATATTAGAATCAGCAGACAGAGATAGCAGTATTTCAGATATTACATTAAATACGTATCTTTCAATGGAAGAAACAGCAGGATATTTTCTATTCTGTGTTGACGAAGGTTATTTTGAAATCCCTGACGATTCACAAATTCTAAACCTTGCAGGATATCTTGCAGGCAAATACAGAACAGGCGAATACCTTGTGAATAGCGGAAAAATTTCGGAATCAGAACTTGATACAGCCGTTGAGCGCCAAACAAACGAAAACAAAAAATTAGGTCAAATCCTCATAGATTTAGGACTAATTTCAAAACAACAGCTTGATGCTATTTTAAAAATAAAAGAAGAAGCTCAAAAACGTTTTATTCTTGATTACAATGAAGTTCCTAAACTATATCACGAGTATTCAGATAAAGCAGCAAAACAAATTCAAGACCTGAAAGAAGAAAATAATAAATTAAAAACAAAATTAGAGCAATTACTAACAATGGTGAGAAAAAATGATTAATAAAAACACAGAACCTGCAAAGCTTGTAACCTATAACCGTGACGGTTTAATTGAAAGAGAACACTTCGGATATATCGTAAGATGTGACAGAATCCACGTTGCAGAAAAAGTCGGAGACGATAAAAATTATCCGTTTTATATGCGTTCTTGTGCTAAACCATTACAAGCTGCTCTTTTGATAGACTATGAACTTGATAAAAAATTTAATATGACAGATAAAGAAATCGCAATCTGTTCAGCTTCTCATGCCGGCGAAAAAGTCCACGTTGATATCGTAAAAGGTCTTTTAGATAAATTTAATATTTCACCGGAAAAATTAAAATGCGGAATTCACGAACCGGTTTCCAGAAGCGCTCAGGATGATTTGCTTCTGCAAGGCGAAAAATCTACTGCATTGCATAACAATTGTTCAGGTAAACACGCTATGATGCTCGGACTTTGCAAACTTAATGACTGGGATATGGATAATTACGATAATATTAATCACCCGCTTCAAAAAGAAATAAAAAATAAAATTTATGAACTTTGCGAAGTTAAAACCGACTATTCTGTAACCAAAGACGGATGCGGCGTCCCTATTTATTCAATGCCATTAGAAAATATGGTAAAAGGTTATTTAAACCTTTTCTGCAACCCAAAATACGACCGTATTAAAAACGCGTTTTTGAATAACCCATACATAATTGGCGGCGAAAACAGAACAGATACAAAAATTATTGAACATTCAAACGGACTAATCGCAAAAGTTGGTGCAAGCGGCTTACTTGCTGTAGTAAATACAGAACTTGAAGAAGCATTCATCGTAAAAATCTGCGACACAGATATGACAGCACGCGAATTTGTTACAATCGATTTGATTAATAATCTTCACTGGGCAAAAATTGATATTCCACACGATATAAAAACCCACACAGGTGAAGTTATCGGAGAAATTAAAACTTTATTGTAATGAGCTCCTTCACTACTTAGTAACAAGTTTAATCTTATTCCCGAGATAGCTTTGAATATCTTTATTGTAACCTGCAATAATGTTTTGGAAATTCTTGCCGTCTTTTTTACATTCTGCACGAAGCAAAGCAACTCCACGATTATAAACTTCTTGGGCAGTATTTATATTACTTTGAGGAATTTTGCCATTATACATTTTCATAGCAAGTGAAATGTCAAACAAACGACGTTTTGCAAGTCCGCTTCTTTCTGCTCTGGCACCTGTTGCCGTTCTGATATCCGTGAATTTATTAACAGCCGCTTCATATTTGCCGGATTTTAAACAATACAAAAGACCCGGAGTTTTTTCAATAATCTCTGTTCCTTTATTAAACACCATATCCAGAAGAGCTTCTTTTAATCCTTGCGGAAGTTTTTCATAATTTTTCTTACCGCCTAAAAGCGCACTCAAGTTATCTTCCATCTTAAGCAAATCTTTTGCACAAAGCTCACATACCTGCGCATCTGTTAACTTTCGCGGCTCACCGGGTTTTACGACATGTCCGATACCAATTGTTTCTACTCCGCCTTTATCTTTATACGGAGTATTGTGAAACTTATTAGCAGGAAGATGTGCACTGTCTTCCACTGATTTAAGTTTCTTTATGAAATCAGGACTCACACCCATCGCTTTTGCGACATCATTTAGATTTCGAACATTTTTAGGCTTGCGGGTCGGCGGAATTTTCAAAGTCTGTCCGAGTTTTAATACTGATTTTTCATTTAAACCGTTCGCTGCCATAAGTGTTCGAGCTTCAATACCGTATTTATCTGCAATTTTACTTATGTTTTCACCGGATTTAACTTTATGATCAGGATTTTTCACAGACGTAATATAATTTGAACGTGTAATCTGTTCATCTGAAATATCGTTCGACATTTTAATTTCATTAGAACATTCTGACTTACGCGAACCATTAAATACCGACTTTTTACCGGAAGCATTCGCAGGAGTTAACGTAATAAAATTGCCGCCAACAACCGAATTTTTTACTATATATATAAATTTTGTCAACCAATCCATATTTTACCTTTATTTTTTCAAAAGAGTTTCTTCTAACGCATCAGCAACAGCTTGCGTATATTTGCCACGATCATTTGAAGACAGTAAACTTGCAGCTATTTTATCATTTGCAATATTACCCAATTCTAAAAGTACTGCCGGAATTTCCGAGCCCATAGCTCTTGTTACATAATAATCATTTGTTGCAACTTCCGGACGAAGGCAATAAATATTTTTTCCGACATGCTTTTGAATCTTTTGAGCAAGTGCCTGATCACCGGCATCATTATTTGCCCTAACCGTACAAGCTTTCCGATTCGGATTGCTCTTAACAGATTCAACGTGAATAGAAACAAAAGCTATATCTGATTTTTTTGTGCCTTTAAAAAGTTTTCTTACATTTGCAGAACCGCGATTTCCTACAAGCATATTTTCGAGATATTTGTCCTTTGCCATACCGCCATTAGCAACTGAACCCGAAACGACAACAACTGTTGCACCTTTTGCTTGAAGCTTTTTCATTAAATCATCAGTATATGAGCCTGCAACACGCCATTCTTCGATAGGTCTCTTTTCACCTTTTGCATCTTTTACAGAAAGTACAGTTCCAGCATCAAAAAACCCGTTTTGAGGTCCATAACCGCCATGACCGGCATTAACAATTACAACTTTGCCTTTCATTGGACCATTTTTATTGGTCGGAAGATGAACTTCACTGGCAGCTTCTATTTTGCCTGCTGAATTCACATTCGGTAAAGGTCTTTTTATATGAGGATTTTTAACATCTTTAAAGCCTTCGTCTTTTCGTGCACTTGAAATAGCACCTTTTCTAAGTTCTTCTGCAGTAAAGGTTTTTCCATTACTTAAAGTTATTTTTTTACTACTGTTAGGATTATTATTTACTGCCTGATTTGACACTGATGAAGATTGCGAATAAGACTGAACATTATTCATCATTGAAGTTATAATGCTATCAAGTTTTTCAGTATCAACCAATCCCAAGGAATTAAACTCTTTATTTAATTCATTTACAAACTCAACTCTTTGTGAAGCCGGAACTCCCTTTTGAGCTGCAAGCATATCATAAATATGCATAATATCAGTTTTTCTTGCTTCCTTATTACTGTTAACTTCACGGGAAATACCTTTTATTAAAGTTTCACCTGTTTTCAAATCATCATAAGCTTTTATAACCTGTTGTGCATTTTTCGGAGTTACTAAGGCTACTAATTCATTGAAAGAATCCGTACCGGAAGCACCCCATTTACCGTGAATATCATCTTTCATTTTTTGTGCAAGTTCAGCAGGAGATGACATCATACGATTCAAAGTTTCATCAAGTTTTTTAGTATTAACAAGCCCGAATGAATCAAATTGGTCATTCAGTTCTTTCACAAACCCTTTACGAACAGGGGACGGTGTACCTTGCTCTTTCGCTAACGCATCATAAACCTTTAAAGCAGCTTCTTTACGCTTTGCTTCATCACTTTTAACTTCACGTGTCAGGGTATGAAGTAAACTTTCACCATTTAGCTTTTTATATTCCTTAATCACTGTAGAAGCATTTTTCGGATTCACTTGACTGACAAGTGCGTCAAAATCAGGTTTGCCGACAGCTCCATAGTATTTTTCAGATAAAGAATAAATATTTTTAGCAAGCTCTGCAGGTGTATAGTCAGAGCCCCACTTGGCTTTATTTGCAGCAGCAGGAGTTTGCGGAGTTGTTTTTTGAATCTGCACTGTTTTTTCAGGAGTCTGTGTTGGTTTAGGTTCAGTTTTAGCTGTAACTTTTTTAGCCGAATTAGTTTTTTGTTTAGCAGAATTATCAGATTTTCCAATAATATAAAAAACCTCTTTATCTTTTGCTTTATAATCTCTCCATTTAGAGTATTCAATGCCGTTTAATTGACAGAACGTTTTTATATCCATGCCACTTTCCCTTGCCAATGCGGCAATACCTTTACCTTTAGGAACTTCTGATGTTTTAAGAATACTTTTAAGTTCTTTTACAGAAACTTTAAGTTCATTCGCCAATTTTTTTAAAACCGCATCAGAAGGGGCAGGTTTTTGATTATTATTGTTTGTTGTTTTAGAAGCCTGTGTTCTACCAACTTGATTTACAGACATAAAATTACTCCATATATCTACACATAATCAACATGTCGGCATATGGAGTAAAAAACTTTAGAATTTTGTTAAGAGATATTAAAGAGTGTTAAAGATTCTATCTCCTGCATCTCCCATACCTGGCACGATATAACCTTTTTCATTCAAATGGTCATCAACTGCTGCTGTAATAATTTCAATATCAGGATAATGTTTTTGAATATTTTTAATTCCTTCAGGCGCAGCAATAATACAGATACATTTAATATTTTCTACAGGAATACCTTTTTCTACATACAAATCAATTGCGGCAAGTAATGAATTACCTGTTGCAAGCATCGGATCAGTAATATAAATATAAAATTTTTCAGGGTTTTCAGCTTCCATAGGAACCTTGTTATAGTACCAGACAGGTTTTAATGTTTTTTCATCACGGTACATTCCTATATGACGAATAGTAGCCTGAGGAAGAATATCAATTGCTTCATCAGTAAAAATCAAACCTGCACGAAGAATCGGGGAAATTATTAAATTTATATCAGGATCAACAGTTTTTGCTCTAAATGCAGTTAAAGGAGTAATAACCTCACGTTCAACAAGCGGAAGATTTTGAGCAGCTTCATACAAAAGACATCTTGTAATCTTTCTTGTTGCAATCCTAACACCTTGACTATCAGTGTTTTTATCCCTCATTGTACATAAATTTAAAAGCACCACCGGATTATTGATAACTCTAACATTTTCTAAATTCATAATCTTATTTACCCCTTTACCCCTATTTTTTCAAATTATTCATAAATTTCTTTTTAGTATCTATAACTGTATCCAATGTTTTATCAATTTTAATCAAGCCTTCTGTAGCATCAGCAGGCATAACAACATTTTTCGGAACTTTTCCGCTTGATGTAAATTCAAACTGACCGGCAGAATGATTTAAAGTTGTAATAATAGAATCCAATTCTCTAAATATACTATCAAACAATCCCATAACTTTACTCAATCTTGTCGGGTCTTTTGTTACAATAATTCTGTCTGTAGGATTATCTTTATTTGGCGGATAAATTTCTAACGATTTTGAACCGCCAAGCCCTGAAGCTTCAACTGTAGCAATAGATCCAGTCGGAAGTATTAAATCTTTTTGAGTAATAATAAATTTTATGTAAACATCAGATGAAATAATCTGAATTTTTTTAACATGACCAATCTGAACTCCCAAAAACTTAACAGGCGAACCAACAATTAATCCGTCAACATCCTCCATGAAAATTTGATAATTTTTATACTGTTTTTGAGCTTGATAATGGTGATACCTAATACCAAAAACAAGAATAGCAACGATAACAAGCCATATCACAAACTCAATCCACGCATATATTCTTATGTTATCGAATTTCTTCATAGTTTTTATTATACTATAATTATCATATAAAAACCATGTTTGACTTTGTAAAATCAATAATTTATGAATTTTTATCAAATTTCGTACCGGAAAAATTATCCTACGAGATTACCGGAGAGTGCAAAAAATGCGGGAAATGCTGTAATTATATGTATAGTGTAGATACATATACGGAAAAAGAGTTTGAAATAATGCAAAAAATTTTCCCTTCATATAAAAGATTTTACATAAAGGGGAAAGATGAATTCGGGAATCTGATATTTGCGTGCAAACTTGTAACACCTGAAGGCTTATGCTCGGATTACAAACACCGTCCGCGAATGTGCCGCAAATACCCCGCCAAAAGAATAAATTATCCGGGAAAACTTCACGAAGGCTGCGGATACAAAGTTAATATAAAACATTTTGAAGATTATCTTGAATAAATTTCTGCCACTCCAAGTTTTTTAAAAACTTCGGTTAAAGTATTTTTATGAGACATAAATTCTTCAATAGACATTTCTTTATACTCTTCAGGCGTCCAGGAATTATGTAAAAATATAAAACTTTCGGGTATTTCCAGAGCTTTATCGGAATAATCATTTTCAAAATAGAAGGTTTTATATTTTTGAATTATATCAATTTTTTTATCCGGCATATAAATTTGTTCAGGAAAACATTTCACATCATTGGAATAAAGATAATTGACGTACTTTTTATTATCTCTCAAGCCATAGACAAGAGGATTTAAAATAGAATTTCCCAGAATATTCCAACTGGAAAAGTTTTGCCGAACTTTCTTAAAAACTTTATGAATTCTAAACATTTTCACATATTTGTACAAGAAAATATTTTTTCTTATATCTTTTTCCCAAAGATTCAGAACATAAGCATTCGGTTTAGCAGCAAGAAAAGCCAGATGAATACTTACAGCAGTGAATTCAGAATCTGAATTAAAAAATTCTTTGCATTTATCAGAAAGCAAAATTGTATCTGCATCTAACCAAACTCCGCCATATTTTTTAAGCATTGCACATCTTATTGCATCTGCTTGCATTGCAATAGAAAAATTTTTATACAAACTTCTATCAAAATAGTTTTTACCAATCCACTCGTCCAGATTCGAATAATCCAAAATCACAATTTCATAATCGGGCAAAAACTTTTTCCACGTTTCAATACACAAACTTATATAACCTGGTATATTTTCCTTTGGTTCCCAAAATGTGAAGATACGTTTAACTTCATCCATAAGATTTCTCCTTGGAATTATTATACCATTAAAATCAACTGATGCCTATAATCATAATTAGAATTATATTAATTGATATACTTATCAAGCGGAATGAGCTTGTCAAGGCTGACACCAAGCGCCACTGCAATCTTTGCAACAACAAATATAGAAGGATTATACTTTTCTAACTCAATTTTAGTCATATAGTCAGCTGTAATATCCGCCTTTTCCGCTAAATATTCCTGCGTATATTTCCTACGAGCTCTTTCAGCTCTTAAATTTGCCGCAAATTCACTAATAAGCTCTTTTTGATTCATATTGTAAAGTCTAAACTATTTGACAAGAAATTTTAAGTAAGTATTATATAGTTAAACATGACTATAGTCATGTCTTAATAACTTATAAAACAGAAAAAGTGGACTATGGATAATATAAAACTAACAATCAACGAACGCGCAGTGCTAAATCAGCTTGCAATGGGATACACCAAAAAAGAAGTCGCAGAAAACCTCGGCAAATCCTACAACAGCATTCACCAGTTCACACGTAAACTTTATGCAAAATTACATGTTCATAATCGACTTGACCTCATTCAACGCGGACTTGAACTCAAACTTATCACATATTCCATGTTAACAAAAAAGTTTCGTGAAAGATTCTGCCATCCGAAACTTAACGAAATTACAATTGAACTGCGTGAACCCCTTACTGATGAAGAACTTAAATACCTTAAGCTTGCCATTGAAAATAATACCAAAAAACAAATAATCCAAAAATTAAACATCCTGAACGTCAATTTCTGCAACTATATAATCGCAGAAATTTGTTACAAACTGAAAGCTAGAAATATTACACAAGCTGCATATCATGCAGGCAAGCTGGGAATACTGTAATATATCCACACAGATATCACAAATATATACACGCACCCGTACCAAAAACTCTTATGGTACGGGCTTTTTAGGTTCATACTAATCCCTGCGAATTAGGTCGAAAATCGGACCTTTTTTTGCTAATTTCAACTTTGTGAGTTGTGGTTCATGTTCTCTCATTGTGGAGAGCGGTCAAAAAATAGTATAAGCTGTTGATATGGCTGATAATTTTTTAAAAAAATTTGGAAAAAGAATACAATTATATAGAAAAACATGCGGTTATACACAAGAACGTTTAGCAGAACTTGCCAACATGGCACCTAATACTGTTAGTTCAAACAGGTAAAAGCTTTATTACATATCCCACTTTAAAAAGTCTATGCAAAGCTTTAAAAACAACTCCTGAAAAATTTTTCAGATTTGACTCACCTGGCTGCACAATAAAAGACAAGAATTTAAAAGAAATAATAAATATTGTTGAAGATTTACCTCTTGAAACACAAAAACTTGCAATTAAAGTTCTTAAAGCATTAAAAGAGGATTAAGTAACCAAAATCAGCGCACTGCCGATAATCATTATTAATGTTCCTGCAATCTTTTTGGCAATCTGAGTTTCGTTAAACATTTTCCAGCCGAAAATCACTGCAACAAGGCTTGATAATTGAAACAGCGCAAGTGATAACCCGACATTCATCTGCGCAAATACAAGGTTTGTAGAATACTGCATAAGACCCAATCCTAAAGCTATCCCACCTGCCAGCAAAAAATCTTTCGCCGAAAACAGCGTAAATTTAATCCTCAACGCCATCAACAATAAAAGCGAAAAAACAAATCCTGAAAAACACCATAAAATAAAGGATTCCATAACTGAGGATATCAAAATTATCTTTTTTAACACGACAGCTTCGCATCCTGTAAAAAATAATGCGCAAAATCTTAGAATTATGTCCTTTCTCAAGAATAGCTTGAAACTAAACCCTTCCTGCACAGTATCAAAAATAAACCAACTTCCACAAATAATAAGTAATACACCTAAAAAGCTTTGCAGAGTTGGAATTTCTCCCAGTATCACATATCCAAATACAAGCCCGACAAGACATTTGTACGAATTAATAGGTCCTAACACAGACATTTCACCGTATTGAAGTGCTTTTATAAGACATACCGAACCTAAAGTACATAAAATTCCCGCAAGCATTACATACAAGTAATACGTTAAATCATAAGCCGCCCAATCATACCCTCGCACAGGTATAAAACAAAACAAGCTTAAAAAAGCATAAGAATAGAGATTTATTAAAACTGCCGAATGTCTTTGAGCAAGAATCTTTTGAACAGCATTTGCCGCAGGATTAGACAAAATCCTTACAAATAATGCTCCGATTCCTCCAATCACATCATACCTTTTCTGTTAAAGAAAAATGCGGCAATGCAGGTTGCTACAACAGAAATAGTGATAACAATCAAAAACCCGAAATGGTTTTCACCAAACGGCATTGGAACATTCATCCCCCAGAAACTACCTATCATTGTCGGAATTGACATGATAATCGTAATCGCTGCCAAAAATTTCATCACAAGGTTCAAATTGTTATTAATAATAGATGCCATACAATCCATCATACTTTCTAAGATTGTTCTGTGCATTTCAACCATCTCAGCTGCCTGTTTGTTTTCAATGATAACATCTTCAAGCATATCAATATCGTCTTCCGTGAACTTCAATATACGCTGTAATGATGCTGTGTTAACCATTCTCAAAAGCTTTTGCAGCACAAGCTGGTTATCTTTTAGAGCTGTTGTAAAGTAAACCAGAGATTTTTGGATTTCCATCAACTGAAATAACGCTTTATTATTGGTTGTTTTTCTCAATGAATCCTCGATATTCTCAGTTTGCTTGTTTATAATATTTAAATATCTCAAATAAAATTTTGCCGCTCTAAACAAAATACTAAGCATAAAATTAGCTTTATGTCTTGTATCAAAGAATTTTGCGGTATCTTCGTTGAAAGAATTTATGATTTTATTCTCGTGCGAACATACAGTAATAACGCTTTCCGGCGTAAAAATCAAACCTAAAGGCAAAGTATCAAAATTACCTTCTTCATCCATAACAGGAACGTTTGTAATGACTAAAAGGTTACCATCCTCAAAATCCATACGTGACAACTCATCCGCGTCCAGTGAGTTATTCAGGAAGCTTTCATCAAGCCCCAAAACCAGAGAAACCTGTTGAATTTCTTCACGTGTCGGATTAATCAGGTTAAACCAAGAACCTGAAACCGCTTCATTTAAATTAAGTTTTTCCAGCGTACCGTCATCACGGGTCTTTGTGATTTCTAACATAATAACTATTCCTGAGTGCCTGAATCTAAAATCATTAAACTACATATTAAACCAAAGTTCAATAGTACAAACTAAGGAGTTTTACAATTAATAATCTTCAAGCTCTTCTTCATCTTGATTAGGGTATTTGTGCTTATTTTGCAGTTTTTTGGCAAGTAAAATTTCTTTTAAATCTTCTGTAATTTTATCTTCTTCATCCAAAACCGGTTTGCGTTTTTTAGCGTTAAGGACATTTGCAACATTCATCATAGCAAGGGAGTTTAGTGTAGCACGAAGTACTGCACTTTGATCCATATATTGATTACTTTGAGCCGGCGCTTCTTCTTCGCCCCCGCGGGTTTGGAAATATTCACCGCCCTGGCCCATTTTATCATCTGATAGTTTTGCCGCTGTTCCTGAGATATCACCGCTTTTAAAATTAAAAGCCCCGCCGATACCAAAGAAACCTGCAGATCTGTTATCGACCATAGTTTCTAACCCTTGTTACTTCTATTTTAGGACACAATTATCCTAAATATCCGTGTTTACAATATCCTACATATTATAAATTGTGTGATAGAGTATTAACTCATCTGAATGTATTATTTTGCTACTATGTAAACAAAATTTTACAATTCGTGAAAAATTATTCCTTCTTATTTAACACCGTCACTACTACCAGTATAACATATCGTGTTGAAAATTACAAGGATACGTGGTATAATTAAGTATATAAATATTAAGTATCATAGGATAGAGGATTTTAATGATGAGAAGATTAAATAATGCATTCACACTGACTGAACTTTTGGTTGCATTAGGAGTTATCGCAATACTTTGCGCAGTACTATTGCCGGTTATTTTTAACCTTATGCCAAACCAAAATACAATTATGGCAAAAAGAGCATATTATACCATTCAAACAGTTGTAAGTGATTTAATTAACGATGAAGCCTGCTATCCGGATAGAACTTCAGCAATTAACAATCCAAGAGTTGGTTTTGATGATCCAGCAGGACATCCTAACTGTTCAAAATGGGATGAAGCTCACCTTAACGACAGTACTATGACACAAGCTGCCGAAAAATTTAAAGAACTATTTATAGATAAGCTTGGCGCAACAAAAACTGATGGTAATAATAAATTCACTACAAATGACTCTATGGAATGGAGTTTTACATCTGCTTCATTTGATTCAAGCAACGATGAAGGCGGAACAATATTGTTAACAGTTGATGTTAACGGCAAAGATAAACCTAACTGCGGCGGAAACGGTTATGCTTATTCAACTGAACTGGGCGGAGATGATGCAAATTGTACCGACAGGGAAAATGGTTTTGACAGATTTCGCGTAACAATTAACGGTAACGGAAAAATCACAATTAATCCTGCTGATGTATGGGCAATCAATGCTGTTAAAGTTAACAGAAATATCACATCTGATAAAAATTCAAATGATGAAGATGATTAATAAAGCAGCCGGATAATCGCGCCTGAATTTCAGGTGAGGAAAGTCCGTGCATCCAAGAACAGGCCGCCGGAGAAACTCCGGGCGTCGTGAGGCGGCGGATAGTGCCACAGAAATGAGAACTGCCGATGGGCTTTATGCCACAGGCGATGGTGCAACGGTGAGTTAAGAGCTTCACCAGCGGTATCGGAAGGTACCGGCTAGGTAAACCCCGGTCGGATGCAAGATTGAGTCGAAGGCTAAGGTTGTTCGCCATCTTCGGAAAAAATCGCTAGAGATTAGGAGCAATCCTAATACCAGATAGATGATTATCTAAAACAGAACACGGCTTACGGGCTACTTTATTTTTTTAAATAACGAACCTTGTTCAGGTTCGTTATTTTTACGCTATAATAATTATAAAAAGAGGGACTTATGCAAAAAGGTTTATTTATAACATTTGAAGGCGCTGACGGCTGCGGAAAAACTACACAGTTAAATTTACTAAAAGAATATCTTGAACAAAAAGGTTACGATGTTGTACTTACCCGTGAACCCGGTGCAAAAGGGCTCGGGGTAAAAATAAGAGAAATTCTTTTAAATTATGATGAAGAAGTCTCAAACAGATGTGAATCGTTTTTATTCTTAGCAGATCGTGCACAAAACATTGATGTTATAGTAAATCCTGCAATTGAAAAAGGTAAAATTGTTCTTTGTGACAGACATACAGACAGTTCTGTAGCTTATCAGGGCTATGGCAGAGGACTTGATATTGAACAGATTAAAGCCTTAAATAATCTTGCAACAGGCGGAAAAACTCCTGATTTAACACTTGTTTTTGACGTTGATATTGAAACATCTATGAAACGTGTAGGAAACGAAAAAGACCGTATGGAAAGCGCAGGAACTGAATTTTTTAACCGCGTAAGATACGGTTACCTCGAAATTGCAAAACAAGAACCAGATAGAATAAAAGTTATTGATTCTACAAAATCAATTGAAGAGGTTCAAAAGCAAGTTTTAAATGTTATAGAGCAAATTTTAAAATAAAGATTTTTCCACAACAAATTCTTGTCTGGAATATGAAGGTTCATATTTCTCTAATTCATCATATGGAATCTGTGAGAAAATAAAATCAGCACTTGCCCCATATTCATCACCCATACGTTTTTTTGTCCAACCACGTTCAACATAAAGTGATTTTAATTCTTTTGCAAACATTTTCTGATTACCTTGAGCATATGATATTAACAGATTATATGCGTTCAAAGCAGCTCCGTACTGTTCTGTAAGATAATACATATAAGCTTTATCACAAGAAATATAAAATTTATTATTCACATCTTTTGAATCAACAGATGATAAAAGCTCATCATATTTCTGAATAATACCTTCTTTTATATTATTTTCGATTTTAAAAATGGATTCAATCCATAACATCTGAGATGCTTCCATAGTAGATAAATTCTTTTTAGTAACATATTCGTTAAATACATCAACAGCTTCTTGCGGTGTACTCATTTTCTTTTGAAGATAAAGTAAGTTAGCAAACCTTACAAAATCTCTTTTGCCGAATCTTTTACCTGAGATATCAAGAACCATTTTATAATCATTCAATGCACCTTCATAATCCTTAGACATAAATTTTGCATAAGCACGCATATCATAAATATTTTCATTTTTAGGATAAAGTGCAAAATAAGCATTAGCAACACTGATAGCCTGTTTAAATTTATTATGTTTCGGACTTAAATCATATTTTAAAACACCTTGCAAAATAAATGACGGAATAAACAATAATGCTATCAAAAACATAATTGCAATAGCTTTTGACTTATAAAGCCCAACATATTCATTTATTTTTTCTTGAGAAACAGGCGGATTAAATTCAACGGCTTCATATTTACCAAAATGACTTATCAAATACTCACTGTACAAAGATGAAATATACATCCTTGCACCTGTAATAATGAAAATCCACAAAACTTCAAATGTTAAAAGTAGAAACAATGAAAATTTCAAGTGAATAAAAATAAAATACAAAATAACAGGTGTTAAAATATAAACCCGTTTTAAGTACTTATCGAGTTGAAAGCGATATTCTAAAGCTTTTCCGGCATTAGATTTCGGAATAGCGGTTTTATAGAGATTTCCGGTTTCTTTTACAAGGCAAAAATTTCTAAAAACCGAATTTCCGGATTTATCAACATAATATAATAACGGATTACTAATTATTTCAATAATTTTTTTAAACATTACTTCGCAATCAATTCTCTTTCAAAATTATAAACATCTGTTGAGATACTAAGGTTTTCCTTAATATCAATAACATCAAGCCCTCTAAAATTATATAAAACATTTATTTTTTCAGGATTATTTGCATATTCTTTTGCTAAAATCGCACCTAAAATAGCCTCCAAATGTGACATTGGCATCATATTAGACGGTAAATCTTCAAATCCCCACTCGTATTTCAATGCCTGTTGCAAAAACTTGCAATCAGCAGGAGAGCGGTCTTTATAACAGGAATTCAGGTGAAGGCTTTGCCTTGTCATATAAATATCAAAACGATTAACAGTGATTCCGCGTTCGGTTAATTCTCTCAAATATTCAGAACCTCTGTTTGAATGTCTTTGAGTCCAGTTGTCACGATTTGGAATATTTTTATTTGTAGCAACAAGCTGATAAGGTTTAGATAAAATTCTCCACTTACCATCAAGCATTGTTCTGTCTGATGGAACTGATACACAAATTTTTGAATTTTTAAGTGATGAGAAATTTTCAAAAAAGAAAATTACATCATTCATTTTATAAAGTTTATCAATAAGAATAATTTTGTTATCTTCGTCAATAACTGCTACACCTGAATCCATACTTGAACCTGATGCCAAAGACAAACCTATATAATAATTCATTGAAATCTCCTATTTCATTAATTGAGTTGTAATTAATGGGCCGTCATCGGTTGCAATAACAGTATGTTCAAAGTGGGCTGAAGGTTTACCGTCTTTAGTGCTTACTGTCCACTGATCATCTGCAACAACAACATCATCGCAGCCAAGATTAAGCATTGGTTCAATCGCAATAGCTGTGTTTGCTTTAATAAGTGTATTATCACCTACGCTGTAATTAAATAAGAAAGGATCTTCGTGCATTTCATGCCCTACACCGTGACCGCCGTACTGACGAACGATTCCGTAACCTTCACGTACTGCAACAGCTTCAATTGCTTTAGAAATATCATCTAAAACATTCCCCGGACGCATTTGTGCAATACCCGCGTACAAAGATTCTTCTGTAACCTTCATTAACTTATCAACATCATCAGTGACTTTTCCAACCCTGTATGACCAGGCACTGTCACCAACCAAGCCGCCATATGTTGCACCGACATCAATTGCAATAATATCGCCTTCTTTTAAAATCACATCTTCTGAAGGAATTCCATGAACGACCTGTTCATTAATTGATGTACAAATACAAGCAGGAAAACCATTGTATCCTAAAAAAGTCGGAATAGCACGGTTTTCTTTAATTATTTTCATTGCTATATTATCTAATTCTTTTGTAGAAATTCCGGGTTCGACAACTTCTTTCATCTTCTGATGAACAAGCGCTACAATATGCCCCGCATGACGCATTCTTTTAATTTCATCTCTTGATTTTTTATTTATCATATTCCTACCCTCTAATGAAATGGTAACATAAAATAACAGGTAAAATCAAATTTATTTCAAAGATGAATTCCAGGGATAATTTTTCGGAATTTTCCAACTATTTAACTCAATACATTTAGTACAAAACAATATACTATTTTTATTACATCCCTTTTTCATACATTCAGACAGTGTTTTGGGGACTTTTCCAATACCTACACCCCAGGTTCGGGGAACAACATAATTTTTATTACCAAGACGTTGAGAATACTCATTCTCAGACATATGAAATTCAAAATAAAACCAATTTTTCGCAATTCTACGGGAAGAATCTCCGTCAATAAAATAATTAATTGTACCGCCAAAGCGATCAAATTTCACTCTCATAGCACTGCCGTCAAAAAAATAAACGCAAGCTGTATTAGGATTATCAGGATCTGTTTTACAATTTTCGACTTTTAAATATTTCATATAAGGAAGGAAATATTGATTTAAAATATTAAAATGATAATGATAATCATGTTCTGCAGCGGTTAAATTCCATCCTTCGGGTTCGCCATTATCAGCAGATGACATTCTTACAGTTTGATTTATCATCGAATAAAATTTTCTTAATTGGGTTTCTGTTCTTATTTGTTGATATTTAGTTATTAATCCCGGAATTGTCATCGCAGCAACAACACCGATTATGCCTAGGGTAATTAATACTTCTGCTAAAGTAAAGCCTTGTAAGGAGAGCTTTAAGAAATTACCCCCCCCCGTTTTTCTAATTTGTTAGTGTTTTTCATAAATCTTCTCCTTTTTAACTACAAATAATTATATATCATATTTTTGAATTTTACAAACAATTACTTTTGTAATAAAATACAAACATAGATTATAATTTAAATTAAGAGGGAAAATAAATGCAAGTATCTTTAAATTGGTTAAACGAATTCGTAGATTTATCAAATGTCGAAACTTCTCAAATCGCGCACGAACTTACTATGAGCGGGTTGGAAGTTGAAGGTTACCAAGACGTTAAACCAATGTTTACCAATATAAAAACAGTTAAAATCGAAAAAATCGATAATCACCCGAATTCAGACAGACTTCACCTTGTAACAGTTAATACAGGTTCAGGGTTAAAAACAGTTGTCTGCGGTGCTCAAAATATTCAAGAAGGTCAAATTGTGCCGTACGCAAGCGTTGGTTCTCAAGTTTTGGACAGAAAATCAGGTGAAATGTTTACATTAACACCTGCTGTTATACGCGGTGTTGAATCTCAAGGGATGCTTTGTTCTGCTGATGAACTCGGGGTTTCTGAACGCGGTTATCAGGAAGAAGATGGTATTCTTATTTTAAACAGAATTTTCCCTAATGTCGGTTTAGGTCAAGACGTTAAAGATGTTTTAGGATATGAAAAAGACACAGTTATTGATGTTGCACCGACTGCAAACCGCGGTGATCAGATGTCAGTAATCGGTGTAGCAAGAGAATTAAGTGCATTATTTGATACACCTTTGAAACTAAATACCATCGAATGCACAAAAGACTTATCAACAAATAAATTCAAAGTTGAAATTAAAGATAAAGATGTCTGCAAATATTATTCAATCGGAATTTTGAAAAATATCAAAATCAAACCATCACCTGACTGGATGCAAAAAAGACTTGTAGCATCAGGTGTTCGTGCAATCAATAACGTTGTAGATATCACAAATTACGTTATGCTTGAATACGGATGCCCATTACACGCATTTGATTTTGATAAACTTGACGGATATCTTTGCGTGAGACGCGCTGAAAAAGGCGAAAAACTTGTTACTTTAGATGAAGTAGAAAGAACACTTACAACTGATTCTGTTCTAATCGCAACAGAAAAAGAAGGAGTTTGTTTAGGCGGAGTATTTGGCGGAGCAAATTCAGAAATTGACAATAATACAACATCAATTGCACTTGAAGCTGCATACTTCACCCCTGCAACAAACAGAAAATCTGCAAGAAGCGCAGGCTACAGAAGTGAAGCTTCTGCAAGATTTGAACGCGGAATTGATATTGAATCAGTAAAACCGGCTCTTATGCGTGCAATGCAGTTACTTGTTGAATACGCTGATGCCGAAGTTATTGGTATGGTTGAAGATGGTGAAAACAAACTTGAACCAATTGAAATCACATTGCGCTACAATCAGGTTAAAAGAATCTTAGGATGCGAAATTTCAGCAGACAGATGTATTAATATATTAGAAAACTTAGGATTCAAAAAACTTGGCGGAAACGATGCAGCAGCAAAATTCTTAGTTCCAAGTTTCAGAGCATACGATGTCACAAGAGAGATTGATTTAATCGAAGAAATCGCAAGAATTAACGGTTACGACAAAATCGCACCAACCCTTCCAAATAAATCACAAACTCCTGTTATTACATTAGGCGAAAAAGTTATTAAAAGAATACATGAACTTATGCTTTCAGCAGGTTTAAATGAAATTCAAACAAGTTCGCTTATCGGAAAATCTCTACTTGATAAATTCAACATTCCATATGATGACGAAAATGCCGTTAAAGTTGCAAATGCAGCAAGTGAAGAATATTCAATGCTTCGTCAAACACTTGCCGCAAGTGCTTTAAACTGTATGAAATATAACTTCGATAACGGTCAAAAAACATTCTGGGGATACGAAATCGGCAGAACTTATCTGAAAGTTGCCCAAGCTGATGAAAAAAATACCGGAGTAAAAGAAACTCTTGTACTTGAAGGTGTTTTAACAGGCGAAGTTCAAAACTCAAAATGGCAAAACTCAGTTAAAACAGACTTCTTCACAGTAAAAGGTATTGTTGAAAATCTGTTTGAAGATTTACAAATTACAAGAAGAATCAAAATTGTTCCACTTGAAGAAACAGAACTTTCTAAAACACATAAAATTTTCCATCCGTATAGAACCGCTGTAGTTTTATTACTTGGTAAAAAGCCTCAGCCTATTGGATATTTCGGACAAATTCATCCGACACTTCAAGACAAATTAAAGCTTAATCAGGAAGCATTTTTATTCAAAGTTGATTTAGATGAAGTAATCGGCGCAGTAAAAGAAACTGTTCCAAGATTTAAACACCTGCCTCAATTCCCGGAAGTTAAAAGGGATTTGGCTTTCATAATCAACGACACGGTATCTTGCGATGACATCCAAAAAGTTATCAAAAGCGGTGTTAAACAAAATATCTTTAAAGGTTCTGAAATCTTTGACGTTTATCAAGGCGAACATGTTGAAGAAGGTTTTAAAAGTGTAGCGTTCAGAATCTTTATGCAAGATGAGAATGCAACATTAACAGATGAAATTATCGACCAACAAATGACATCCGTTAGAGAAAAACTCCAAAAAGCATACGCTCAAATTTCATTCAGGGAATAAGGGTAAAAAATTTCCATTAGCCCGACAGGAGAGTTAAACAAAAGAGGTTAATATGAAAAAATTATTTCTATTAATATTAATGGTATTTCTAGGCATAAATCTTGCAAATGCTAAAGATATCATGCCTGTACGCCCGAATATCAATCAGGTAAATTCTATCGGCTTATATCAAGTCGGAGAAGATGTTCAAATTTATAAAGAGCCAAATGAGGAATCACAAATTCTTTACCGTGTAAGATGGAATTGTGATGAATTTTTCCCGAGCGAAATAGGTTTTGAAAAGTTTTTTGTGGTATTTCTGCCTAAAAAATCACTTGAACTTGCGGCAGTAACTGATATGACCGATGATTGGATTGAAATAATTTACGATAACCAAACAGGAAAAACCGGCTGGATAAAAATGGATGACCCGTATAAATTTATGACCTGGATTAATTTTTATAATACCTACGGTAAAAAATACGGACTTATGCTTTTAAAAAGCGCACCTGAATCCTGTAAAGACATTAAAGCATCAACAGAAGATAATGCAAAAACTATTTCAACAATGAATTACCCGCAAAAAATAAACCTCAGTGTAATACGCGGGAACTGGGCACTTGTAAGTGTTATGGATTTAGATAAAACACCCAAAACAGGTTATATAAGATGGCGTTCTGATAATGGAGTTCGTTATTTCTTCCCTGCCATTAAATAAATATTTTATACACAAAAAGGCGCCGGCAAATTTTTGCCGGCGCCTTTTTGATTCTCATAAATTTTTATTTGTTCTGTTGAAAGATTATATTCTTGTTAACTTCTAATGCAGGGATTGTTGTTACTGCTGCAGGAGCTGCATTTTTAGGTGTTACTTCGTATGACTTGATTGAACGTTTACCTGTTAATCTTTGCATAAAGTTATAGTATTTTTTTAAGAAACCTGTGTAATTATTTTGTCTTGTTTCCCTTGCGATGAGTTCATCTCTTGTATGAGGTTTTAATGCTGTACCAACTGATGATCTTGTCAGCATTTCACCTAATGTTGTATCGACAAGTGTAATCCAGCTCATTCCCATCAAAGATGAGTTGTATTGATTTCTGAATGTTGAGTTAAACAGATCAATCAATAATGTTTGATAGAATAATCTTGAACCTTCTTGAACAAATCTTTCTTTAAACTTGGTATTTGCACCTTCTTTGTCATTACCGTTAGATTTTAACATTACCATATTGTAATTATCTGTCATCAAGAACCAGATTGTTGCAATTGATGCTGCTGTTTTTGCAAGGTTTGATAATTCAGCGTTTGAAACACTTGATAATGAATCTTCATTAAATGCTTTCAAGAAATTAACCTGTAGAAAATCGTGGAATTTTTCTTTGTTAAAGTTCTTTTTAAGTGCATTCATACTAATTCTGTCAAAACTTTTTGCTAATGCTTCAATATCTTTAGTTGATGGTTTTGGTTTAGCTTTTCTAAACACACTCATCAATTTTTCATCTACCATCCAGTATGGAAGTGTTACTGTATTCCATATAAATTTGAACGGCGCAATTACAAAGTTTACAAGTGGTTTTATTTTCCTATCTTTGCTGCCCAAATCAATAATTTGTTTTCCGTCAATTGTTTTCAGTGCGGATTTACCGACTTGTTCATATTTTGCTGCAAACTTTTCGTCATATTCTCTCAATACTTCTACTACCTTGTCAAATTTTTCAGGTTCAACGTGGAATTTTTGAGATGTTAATCGTTTATATAATTGAGTAAATGGTCTGTAAATAACCTTGTCTTCAAAAGTTTTCACAGCATTTTCAAGTTTCAATTCTTTAATACCCAATTTATCAAATTTTTCAGGGTTATTAAGTTTCATATTTTCAAAATATTTTAAAGCAGCTTTTCTGATTGCCGGAATATTTTTGAATCCTTTAATACTGTATCCGATACCCAAAACTGCGGCTGAACCTTTCATTAAGGTATCAAATGATAATAAAGGTTTTTGTTGTTCTTTCGTTTTATCGTTTTTCACAGCAGGCGCGCCTGTTGATGAAACCTGTTTATTTTCAACCGGTTTAATTTTAGCTTCCGGAGCTTTAGCTTCTTCATTTTCTTTTCTTGCCTGCTCAGGAGTTAATCTTGTAATGTGTTTACCGTTAGATAAACGTGAGAACATTTCTGTTACAAGAACCGTAATACCTGTTGTCAGAACAATACCTGCTTTTGAACGGTTAATGAATTTTTGGAAAGCGCCCATTGTAATCAATGTTAAATATCCGCTTGTAAAAATTCTGCTGACTTCTTGCTTAAATCTGACTTTTTGTTCTTTTGTAGCTGCATTTGGATCATCATCCATCATTCTTGATAAGTTATAAGCATCATTTGCAAGGAAAATTGCAGGCGGTAAACCTGAAACTAATCTATTTAATGCTCTTTCGTGTTTAGTATCATAGTTACCTGATTTCGGGTCAAACATTTTAAGTTCGCTTTGGAAAATACTTGAGCCCATTTTCACATCAACATCTTGAGTGATTTTTGCGATTTCAGCATCTGTTAATTCATTTACAGTTTTTCCTGCTTGTTTTGCAAAAGCTTCTTTCGCGTTATGGATTTTCATATCACGATATGTAATCAACCCTTGTAAAGAACTGATTTTAGAGTCAAGTTTTGAACGTTGGCGAATATTTTTAAACATTGGTCTTTCTAAAGTTTTTGCAGACCAATTCTCAAATCCCGGAACTTTTCCCATAAGTTCAACCAAACCGTTTAATAAATCGCCCGGTAAAATCTTGACCGGATATATAATTCCATCCCACGCCAGATGAGGAATTGTCTTTTTAGCAAGTGTTATATTATCACCGTTAACAGAAATCAGTTTAGATGCAGCATCTTTATGTCTTACCGTAATATCTTCTAAAAGCTCTCTACCCATTTTTCCGACATATTTATCAGAAAATTCAAGGAACTCTCTTACGCTAAAAGTTTTTCCTATCTGCTTGTAACCTAAAGAAAGACCTTTAAAACTTAAATCTGAATGATTTGTTTTTAAAGGTCTCTTAATATCTTGATTATTATATTGTGAATAGAAATTTGAAGAAGGGACAAGTGTCTCGGAATTTGGAGACATGTACTCCTTTTTGTATCGTTGTTTATCTATTCGAAAATTTGCTGCACTATTTACTATCATTTCACACATCCGTTTTTAATGTATTTTCATTCATACTAAAACAAAATGCAAGAATTTTTTGCTAAAACTTTACGTAATTTTACAATCTAAGGTTAAATGTTGTTACCAATTATTTCCAGGTCATCGCAATTGTTTAAACTGGCAAATAAACAATAAAATTAGTATAATTAACTATTTTACAACAGGGTAAATTTATTATATAATTAAGTAATAGAGAGGTTTTATGTTGAAACGGGAAAACAAAACAGATGTTATAATTGTAGGTGCAGGACCTGCAGGAATTTCTTGTGCTATCACACTTGCAAGAGCAGGAAAAGAAGTTATTTTAATTGAACGCGGTTTATTTGCAGGCAGTAAAAATGTTTTTGGCGGTGCAATATATACGCAAGCGACAAAAGAAATTTTCCCGAACTTTGAAACAGAAGCTCCAATTGAAAGACGCAATATCGAACATAATTTTGCAATACTTGGCGAAGAAGATTCAACAACAATAACCTATCGTAAAAACGATAATTCCAGCTATTCAGTCATTCGTGCAAAATTCGACCGTTGGGCAGCTGAAGAAGCAAAAAAAGCCGGAGCTTACATTGTTGAAGAAACAGTTGTAAGAGAACTTATTAAAGAAAAAAATCAAGTTATAGGTGTAAAAACCGAACTGGAAGAATACTTCGCCGATATCGTAATCCTTGCTGACGGTGTTAATTCACTTCTTGCCAAACAAATAGGGTTAAGAAAAGATATTGATACAAAAGATGTTGCCCTGAGCGTAAAAGAAGTTATAAAACTTGATAACCAAATAATTAATCAAAGATTTAAACTAAAAGATAATGAAGGCGCAATTGTAGAAATCTTCGGCGGACCAATGCTTGGAATGCTTGGACTCGGGTTTATGTATACAAATACAGATTCTGTCACAATCGGACTTGGCATAACCCTCAACGAGTTAGCTGAAAATAATTACAGACCTTACGAAATCCTTGAAAAACTAAAACAACACCCGACAATTGCCCCTTTAATCGAAGGCGGAACCCTAAAAGAATACTCCGCACACCTCATCCCTGAAGGCGGATACAAAAAAATCCCGAAACTTTGTGATAACGGAGTTATGATAATAGGTGATGCGGCAATGCTTGTAAATAATCTTCACTGGGAAGGTACAAACCTTGCAATGATTAGCGGAAAACTTGCCGCTGAAACTGCCGTTGAAGCAATCGATAAAAATGATTTTTCTAAAAAAACTCTATCCAACTACGAGAAAAAATTAAAAAAATCATTCATCTTAAAAGACCTCAAAACCTACCGCGAACTCATGGATGTTATGCACTCACGTAAAAATGCGTTCCTTTGCTATTACATGAAAAAAATTAACGCATTTTTTGAAATGTTCACCTCTGTTAACGGAATTCCCAAAAAAGAAAATTACCACAAATTTATCAAAAGTATTTTTACTGACAGAAAAATATCTGAATTATTCAAAGATATTTGGGCAATCGTTAAGTTATTATGGAGTATTTTAATATGAACTTAGATAAAAAATTATACACACTAAAGTACTCACCGGATACAGAGTCCCACCTCAAACCGGATTTTGAACAATGTAAGCTTTGTATCACAAAATGCTGTGTTAATATTTGCCCGGCTCAAGTATACGAATGGAACGAAGAAACCCAAGAGCTTATTGTAAACTTTGAAAATTGTCTTGAATGCGGTGCATGCCGTATTGCCTGTGAGCGCCAATGTCTTAACTGGCAATACCCGAAAGGCACAAAAGGCGTCACCTTCAAACAAGGCTAAGGGTAAATATAATTTCAATTATTGCGCTCCGGACGAGCACGCGATTTCTTGAATTCCCCCCTTGCATACTCTCAAAAAAAATGATAAAATTGTCTCACATAAAGGAGAGAAAAGTATGAAAGAAGAATATTCAAACCAATACAGACGCTGGTATGATAAAGACCCTGTTTTATCAGAAGCGGTTAAAACATTAGAAGAAACTGATGATCAAACTCAGATTCGAGTAGCTTTAAATTTAATCAAAATTATCATTGAACACAATATTGAAGACGAAAAATTTGAAGCAGTAGATGATATTATTAACGCTGTAGGTTCAGGTCTTGACGACAACCGCCGCGGAAGATGGTACGATATTGACACAACTCTTAGAACTGCTATGAATATGCTTCAAAACTGTCCTGCAGACACACAAAAAGTTATTGCTAAAGAAATGGCAAAAATGGTAGTCGATGCTATAAAAAAAGACGAAGATTCAGAAGAAGAATAACAGGATTCCATCAAATATAGGATATCTTGAGAATATATTTCAGTTATCATATATATATGGATAACTACGAGCAAACAGAAGAAGATAAAATTCTAAAATCAGTTGGTCTGGAATTAATGTTCCTGACCCCCGAAAAGTGCAATTCTGATGATGGAATTACCGCTGTAGAACTTGCAAAGCTCGTTAATATTCCCGTCGATAAAGTCAAGAAAAAATTAAACATACTCAAAGAAAAAGATATCGTAAAAGTAAAAGGGAGTAATCCGAAATATTGGAAATTTAATGAATACAATTTCCAAAGAATGGACGAAGATGATGAGACTTTCAGACTTTTATGCAGTTTTGACGATGTTGATTTTGATAAATATTTTTCGTATTAAATACGAAATTTGAAGTATATTAAATATCCTCAAATTATGTTAATATAAGATTAAAAGGAGCTATTAATGACATCAAGCACAAACCAATTTTTAAAACCTGTTTCAACCCTTGTCAATGAAAAGGGGAATTTAGAAATTGGCGGATGTGATTTAGTTGATTTAGCAGAAAAATACGGAACTCCTTTATATGTGATTGATGAAAAATCACTTCGTTCAATCTGCAAAGATTATAAAAAAGCATTTGAAAAATACCCGAATACACGTATGATGTATGCTTCAAAAGCTCTTTGTACAAGTGCGATTTCAAGAATTCTTGATGAAGAAGGATTCGGGTTTGATACAGTATCAGGCGGCGAAATCTATACTGTCCATAAAGCCGGTGTAGATATGACTCATGTATTATTTAACGGAAGCAACAAGTCATATGATGAACTTTCATTAGCAATGGATTTAGGTGTCGGAAGAATTTCGGCTGATAACTTTTTTGAACTTGCACTTTTAAATGAAATTGCACAAAGCAAAGGAAAAGTTGCCGACATTTTGTTAAGAATTACACCGGGTATTGAATGCCATACACACGAATATATTCAAACCGGGCATCTGGATTCAAAATTCGGTTTTGACCTTACCCAGGTTGATGAAGCGATTGAACTTATTCAAAACGAATATAAAAATTTGAAACTTCACGGGCTTCATGCTCACATCGGTTCTCAGATTTTTGAAACAAGTATTTATCCTGACGAAATCGAAATTATGGCAGGAGAAATTTCAAGAATTGAAAAAAAATTCGGTATAAAACTCAACGAAATAAATATCGGCGGCGGTTTAGGTGTAAAGTATACCGAAAAAGACGTACCTCCTTCAACTTATGACATTGCAGAACTTATCATAAACAAACTAAATGAAGTTGTGGAAAAATATAATATTGAAGCTCCTACAGTATTCTTAGAACCGGGAAGAAGTATTATTTCAACCTCCGGCGTAACTTTATACACAATAGGCAGCTCAAAACAAGTTCCGCACGGAACAAAATATGTTGCAATTGACGGCGGTATGGCTGATAACCCTCGTCCTTCAATGTATCAGGCAGAATATGCTGCTGATATTGCAAATAAAAAAGATACAAATGAAACTCAAAAAGTTACAATTGCAGGTCGTTTCTGCGAATCCGGCGACATTCTTATCAAAGATATCGAACTTCCGGAACTTAATGAAGGCGATATTTTATGTGTTTATAACACCGGAGCTTACAATTATTCAATGGCATCAAATTATAACAGGGTTCAAAAGCCTGCAATGGTGCTTGTCAATGATTCAAACTCCGATATTATAATAAAAAGAGAAACTTTAGATGATTTAATTGCGCACGATATAATCCCTGACAGGTTGAAAAAATGATTGACGAATTATTAATGTTATTACAAAATTTCATAGGAAATTGGCATATCTACATCAAAGATACTTTCGGATGGAAAAATATCTTTGAAATATGCGTAATCGCAGCCACATTAATTATTTTTTACCAAAAATTTATTAAAAATACGCACTCTGAAAAATTTGTCAAAGGTGCAGTTGTTTTAGTATTTTTATGGATTTTATCAGAGGTTCTTGTAGCACTTGATTTAACAATTCTCGGTGTATTTATCCGCTCAATCGTAACCCTTGTTGCATTAAGTTTAATCGTCATTTTCCAACCTGAATTAAGAAGATTTTTAGGATATCTCGGACAAATTGACTTTTTCAAACGAATATTTGAAAACGATAAAAATAAAGAAGCAAATAAATCCATTGATGTTATAAAAGAAATCATTGAAGCTGTAAAATACCTTTCAAAATCACACACAGGCGCATTAATAGTTTTCCAAAACGACTTGAGCAATACTTACCACGATGTCGGAACAATATTAAATGCTGATGTATCGACAGAATTATTACTTACAATTTTTCACGTAAATACACCGCTTCATGATGGTGCTGTTGTAATAAGCGGTTCAAAAATCATCTCTGCAGGGGTTTTACTTCCTCTAACAGATGACCCGAAACTTAGCTGGAAATACGGAACACGCCACAGAGCTGCAATCGGTATGACAGAATCCAGTAATGCCGCTTGTCTTGTTGTTTCAGAAGAAACTGGTGATGTTTCGATTACATTAGACGGTTCATTGAAAAAATACGACGATATTCCTACTCTAAAAACCGATTTAGAAAATATTTTAGGATACAAAAATATAGAAGAACAAGAAAAGAAATCCATTTTTAACCTTGAAAAGCTAATCACAATCAATAAAGACAGGAAATAATATGGCAGTAAATTCTGAAATTTCAAATAAAGATTTTATTATAAAACTTGCCCGAAATTTATTTTTTATGACTATTGGTGCAATAATTGCAGGGTTTGCGTTAGAGGCATTTTTAGTTCCAAATGCAGTTATTGATGGCGGAGTAATCGGTGTTTCTATGATTGTAAGCCATATTACAAAATGGAATCTCGGTTTACTTGTTATAATCCTAAACACTCCGTTTATTCTTCTTGCGTGGAAAAAAATGGGAAAATTATTTGTATTTTCAACAGCATACGCCAACATAATACTTGCTCTTTCATTAAATTTTTTTCACAGCTACAAGGTAACAAATGATGTTATTCTGGCATCTGTATTTGGCGGTATAGTATTAGGTGTCGGTGTCGGGCTTATCTTGAAGAACGAAGCCTCACTTGATGGCACAGAAATCCTATCATTACTAGTGTCAAAGAAATTCGGGTTTTCTGTCGGCGAATTTATTATGGGAATAAATTTGTTTATATATATGGCTGCAGGAAAAGTTTTCGGTTGGGAAAGCGCTATGTATTCAATCATCACTTACTTTATCGCATCAAAAGTTATTGATATTGTAATGGAAGGTTTGAACAGTTCAAAATCAGTAAGAATAATCAGCGATGATGCCGGTACAATAGGAAATGCACTAATCGAAAGACTTGATATTAGTGTAACTTACCTAAAAGGTATCGGAGGATATTCCGGTCAGGATAAAGACTTAATTTATTGCGTTATTTCACGCCTTGAACTTCCTAAAATGATTGAAATAATTAAAGAAATTGACCCAAAAGCCTTTGTATCAGTTGTTGATGTTCACGAAGCATACGGCGGAAGATTCAGAAAAAAGATTGATAAAATTTAATATCTGGACAATTTTTAAAAAATATAATATACTGGATTAAAGAAGAGATAAAGGAAAATAAAATGGCTAAACACAGTGATACAGTTCCAATAGAGGTAACAATATTAACAGCAGATCATGATATTAAAGGTGTAGTTCACGTTTCAAAATACACAAACACAAACAGAGAACTTACAGACCTTTTAAACGATAAAGAAAGAAGATTTCTTGCAGTAACAAATGCTGAAATTTATCCTCGCGTGGGCAACCAGTCACCAAGAAGGTATAATTTCCTTGAAATTCATATGGATTATGTTTTAATGGTACATCCAACATCTCAAGCAGTGTTCAAAGATTCAGGAAAAACTCAGGAAGACATTGCAAGATTTAGAGATTTAAGACTAAAATTGAACCAGACAAAACCATTTTAAGATTATATAAAAGATAAATGCGGAATTTGAAAACTCAAATTCCGCATTTATTATTTTAAGTATTATATTAAGATGACTCGAAAATCATCTAAACTAATTTAACCTTAGGTATCTATATTTGTTGCATATACTGCATTAGTTTCGATGAAATCGCGGCGAGGTTCAACTTTATCACCCATCAATATGTCAAACAATTGATCACAAAGCATTGCATCTTCTACAGTTACTTTTAATAAAGTTCTAGTTGCAGGATCCATTGTTGTTTCCCATAATTGCTGCGGCATCATTTCACCAAGACCTTTGAATCGTTGAATTTGCAAACCTTTTTGACCTCTATCATCAATAAGTTTTTGTAACTTTTCAAAAGAATCAATTTCATATTTTTCAGTATCAGTTTCCAACAACAATCCTTTAGATTCTTCAATCAAGAAATCGCGAATCAACGGATAAGAGTTTTTAAGCTTTTTGTACTCAGAACTTTTTATAATATTTTGATTTAATACTACATGTTCTTCTTCATTCAGATGTAAAGTAAATGAATATTTAGCATTTTCAGAATTGTACTTAACTTCAACCTTATAGTTTTCAGCTTCTGCAATATTGTAATTTTTAGAGTGGTCAACCAGATAATGATTCAAGTAATCGCAGATTTCGTTCATTCTTGACTGGCTGTCAAAGTCTTCAAGCTTAATATCAGAACGTACAAGTCCTCTTAAAAATACTGCAGGGAACAGATTCAAAATCGGGTTGTTGTATGAACGATAGAATTCTGACATATTTTTTATTAAGTCAAGTAATTCATCGCCTGTTTTCACATTTTTCTTATCAATATCAGACAAGCTCAAATTCTTAATACCGCGTTCTTTAAGCATTTTATCCAAAACGTGTTCATTGAACAGATACTCGGAAGTTTTGCCTTGAGTAACCTTAAATAAAGGCGGCTGAGCAATATATACATAACCGTTTTCGATTAATGGTCTGGCATAGCGGAAGAAGAAAGTAAGCATCAGAGTTCTGATGTGTGCACCATCGACATCCGCATCGGTCATGATAATAATTTTGTGATATCTTAATTTATCAATTTCAACTTCTTCTTCGTTGCGGCTGATTTTGATACCGAACGCTTGAACCATAGATTGAATTTCGTTATTGCCGTAAATTCTATCAAGTCTTGCTTTCTCAACGTTCAAAATTTTACCGCGAAGCGGCAGGATTGCCTGAAACATTCTGTTTCTGCCTTGTTTTGCAGAACCGCCCGCAGAATCACCCTCAACAAGGAAAATTTCGCATTTTTCAGGTTCGCGGTTAGAACAGTCTGCAAGCTTACCCGGAAGTGTTGAATTTTCAAGAACAGTCTTACGTCTTGTCAATTCTCTTGCTTTTCTTGCGGCTTCTCTTGCGCGTTGTGCTTGAAGTGTTTTTTCAATAATTGTTTTTGCAATTTTCGGATTGAATTCAAGCCATTCTTGCAACTTATCACGAACAGCATCCTGAACGGCGCCCATAGCTTCTTGAGAACCTAATTTTTCTTTGGTTTGTCCTTCAAATTCAGGGTTTGGAATTTTAACAGAAACAATTGCAGTTAAACCTTCACGAACATCTTCACCAGAAAGATTTTGGTCTGCATCTTTTAAAATATTATTTTTTCTTGCGTAATCATTTAATACACGTGTGATTGAGTTTCTAAACCCTGTTAAGTGAGTTCCGCCTGAATGAGTGTTGATATTGTTTGCAAAAGATAAAACACTTTCAGTGTATGATTCAGTGTATTGCATTGCAACTTCGACTTGCAAGTCACCTACAACTTTATCAATATAGATTGGTTTTTCGTGAAGAACGTTTTTATTTTTGTTCAAAAATTCAACATAACTTCCGATACCGCCTTCGTAGTGGAAGGTTTCAGTTTCTTCTGAATCGTGACGTGAGAAAATAATTTTCAAACCTTTATTAAGGAAAGCCATTTCTCTTAAGCGGTTTGCGATTACATCACAATCTATTTCAGTAGTTTCTGTAAAGATTTCAGGATCAGGCCACCATGTAGTTTTAGTACCGGTTTTTTCAGTTGCTTCACCTTTTTCAACAGGAGCCATAGGTTCGCCTCTCATGTATTCCTGGCGCCAAACAAAGCCCTGACGTGAAACTTCAACAACATATTTTTCAGAAAGCGCGTTAACAACAGATGCACCAACGCCGTGAAGCCCGCCGGATACTTTATAACCGCCATCACCAAATTTACCGCCTGCGTGAAGCACGGTATGAACGATTTCTAACGCTGATTTTCCGCTGTCCGGTTTGATATCAACAGGAATTCCGCGGCCATTATCTTCAACGGTAATACTGTTATCTTTGTGAATTGTTACGTGAATATCAGTACAAAAACCTGCAAGAGATTCATCAATTGAATTATCTACGATTTCGTAAATACAGTGGTGCAAACCTCTTTGAGAAGTTGAACCGATATACATACCCGGTCTGATTCTTACAGCTTCCAAGCCTTCCAAAACCCTGATATTATCAGCACTATAATCAGCTGATGTTCGAGTTTCAATAGCTTCTACCGGTGTGCTTGCAGCTTCTTGTAAAGCTTCCATACCTTTATCATTAATAATGTCCTGTGCGTTTTCTGACATATACATACTCCCTAATCTACTGAAATATAGTAATAGTATAGCACAAAAGTTCCTGATATACCAAAATTGTTACTTTAGTTAACTAACAACATCAGCAGGGCATAGGAGACACCTTGACAAAAAAATAAAAATAGTAAATAATAAGAACATAGGGAGTCGGCTAAACTCCGTCTAAGCTTAACCGACTGTTCACACCCTATAAGAATAAAGCAATTATTTGTAAAAAGTGTCCTATTACAGCTAGGGCATTTTTTGCTATTTGCCTCTTGCTCATTGAGCCTCATTCCTGCCTCTTTCTATCACAATACAAGGGAGTGTGACAGGTCGAGGCTTTGGGCGTGTTCCCTATAAATCCACTTTCGAAACATCTACTAAATCTAAAAATGCAATGCCTAAAGCATTTGCAATTTTCTCCAAGGTATCTATTGTTGGCGAAGCTTTTCCTGATTCAATATTACTTAATCCATTTCTACTTATCCCTGCAGCAAGCGCCAAATCTTCTTGCGACAGATTCCTTTTCATTCTTTCAAATTTGATTTTAAAGCAAATTTTAGTTGTAATAGTCCCTTTTTCTCTCTTCATAATGTAAATTATAATAAACTATTGACAAATTGAAATCAACAAAGTACTATATACATATATACACTATTCTTTGCATAATACAAGTAAAAATGGAGGTAATCATGGACAAAGAAGAACTTAAAAACAAATTACAGAATCGTATCAATGTAACCATAGAATGTATTAGAACATCCGCATACGATATTTCGGAAAGACATAATAACCTGATAGGACAACTTGATACATTATCTTATATGCTTTTTCTTAAAGAAAAATTTGATAATGACTAATTCATTTCCCCCACTTGCCAACTTCATATAACTATAATAAAATGATGTTGTAAAAAGTGAGGAAAATATGACTAAACATAACATAAAAGTTTGCATGGGAAGCTCGTGTTTCGCACGCGGAAACCTGGAAAATCTTAATTTTTTGGAAAATTATATAAAAGAAAATAATCTTGATGCAGAAATCGAACTTGTCGGCGGTTTGTGTCAGGAAAAATGCTCATCAGGTCCAAATATTTATATTGATGACGTTTTATATAATGAAATTAATGAAGAAAAATTACAGGAAATTTTAAAAACTGCTTTAGTGTAAAATTTAAAATCAGGGGTTAAGAAATGAATAATCAACATCCGGTCTACACTTTAATTAACGAATGCCACGACTGCTATCGCTGCGTAAGAGATTGTCCGGTTAAGGCAATCAAAATCGAAAATAACCACGCATCCGTTATTCCGGAAAAATGTATATCCTGCGGAACTTGTGTTAAGGTGTGCCCTGCTAATGCAAAATGTGTCAGAAGTGATTTAGAACGGGTTAAAAACCTTATCAATAGTGGGAAAGATGTTTATGTATCACTTGCACCATCCTGGCGCGGGGTTTTTGAAATGTCTGCGCAAAAAATGATTGCAATCCTTAAACGCTTAGGGTTTAAAGATATATCAGAAACCGCACTCGGCGCTCAGGAGGTTTCCATCAAAACAGCTGAAATGCTTAATAACACTGAAAGCGGATTATGGATATCAAGCGCATGCCCTGTAATTGTTGATTATATAAGAATGTACAAACCCGAATTTTCAAAATACATTACACCAATCGGCTCTCCTGCAAGAACACACGCTAAAATGCTCAGACAAACTTACGGAGAGGATATCGGGATTGTATTTATCGGACCTTGTATCGGTAAGAAAAAAGAAGCTGATGAACCTGACGGGCTAATTGATTTAGCAATAACTTTTGAAGAATTAAAAATCTGGATAAACGATCAAATTCCTGATATTTCTCAAATCCAAAAAGACGACAGGTTTGAATTTGTCCCTTATAGCGCACACGAAGGCGCATTATATCCGATTGACGGAGGAATGAACACAACAATTCGCAAAATCGGAATAAAAGATGAAGCTCAGTTATTGGAAATTTGTTCAATTCCAGCTTTTGAAAAGGCTTTAAACAACTTAGAACCTGAAAAATTAAACCGTCCGATATTTGTAGAAGCTTTAGCCTGTGAAGGCGGATGTATCGCAGGACCTTGTATTTCAACCGATAAAGCAAGTATCAGCATCGTTTCAGATGTCTTAACAAAAGTCAAAAAAAGAGATGACATTCCTAAAACAACCGATTATGTTGTTAACTACGAATACACACCTGCAGAAGTTACAGAATCCAAGTATTCACTTGAAGAAATTATAAAAACACTGAAAAAAATCGGTAAACACACCGCAGAAGATGAACTTAACTGTGGCGGATGCGGATATTCATCTTGCCGTGAACTTGCCGTTGCACTTTTAGACGGTGTGGCTGAACCTTCAATGTGTATTTCATATATGAGAAAAATTGCAATGCGAAAAGCTGCTGCAATGCTTCGCTGTATGCCTGCCGCTATTGTTATGGTGGATAATAATATGAATATTATTGAAGCTAACGAAAGTTTTATGAAAATGTTTACAGGAGAAATGTACGAAATCTTCAAAGCCAGACCGGATGGGCTTACAGGCGCCGCTATCGACAGAATTGTAGAATTTTCAGACCTGTTCAGAACAATTCTAAAAACCGGAAAAGACCTTCATAAAGAGCATTACAACGTTAATAACAGACTTTATGATATTAATGCATTTACAATTGAACCTAACGAAATCGTAGGGGCAATCATTACAGACGTAACCCAGACAGAAACGACACGCGAAAAAATCTCCGAAAAAGCAAAAGAAGTAATATCAAAAAATATTTCAATTGTTCAGGAAATCGCCTGTCTGCTAGGTGAACACATGGTTGAAACAGAAACATTATTGAATTCTATCGCAAATGATTACGATGACAAACCTGAAGGAGATAGCAAATAATGTTTATTGATATAGACTGCAAGCAGGTAAAAAAGTATAACCAGAATGCTTTTGGAGATTATTTTATTTCAAAAAGATACCCCGATGAAGCAAAATTAATTGCGGTTTTATCAGACGGTTTGGGCAGCGGAATTAAAGCAAACATCTTATCCTGTATGACAGCAACAATGCTTTTAAGATTTGTCGAAAAACAGGAAATCCCAATCCACCGCGCAGCAGAAATCGTTATGAATGCGCTTCCTGTTTGTAAAGTCAGAAAAATCAGCTATTCGACTTTTTCAATAATTGAAGTAAACGATGAAGGACACGCAAAAATTATTGAAGAAGGCAACCCTGAATTTTTATGGATAAAAAATGGCGAAGTTATGAATCCACCATACGATACAATTCCGTCAAAAACCTTCAAAAACAGATGTCTGAAAAGTTACAAAATCAACCTTGAACTCGGCGACAGGCTGATATTTTGTTCAGACGGAGTAACCCAGTGCGGGCTCGGTAACGGAAGGCTTAAACTGGGACTTCGCAGAGAGGGGCTTATCAATCTTGTTCTTGCAAAATTAAAAGAAGAACCGGATATTTCAAGTTCCGATTTATCAGCATTTATAATTAAACAAGCCAAAAATATCGAAACAAACCACCTTCCGAAAGATGATATTTCAGCCTGCGTTTTATACTGTCGTGAACCCAGAACATCACTTGTATTTACAGGACCTCCGTTTAATCAAAAAAATGACCCTGATTATGCAAAATTATTCAAAGAATTTCAAGGTAAAAAAGCAATCTGCGGCGGTACAACAGCAAACCTGATTTCACGTGAATTAAATCTTCCAATAACAATGGATAAAGAAATAAGTATCGGAAAACTTCCGAGCTGCTCGTACATGGAAGGTGTTGACCTTATAACAGAAGGAATCCTTACACTGACCGAAACCCTTGAATGTTTGGAAGAAGGGAATTTAGATATTGACAACGCTGCAGGAAAGCTGATAAAATTTTTATTAGATAGTGACTGCATCAATTTCATGGTAGGCGCAAAACTGAATCAGGCTCACTACAATCCTGCATTACCAATAGAAATCGAAATACGCAAAAATATAATCAAGAAAATGGCTTCCGTTTTGCAGGATAAATATTTTAAAAAAGTTAGTGTACAATATATGTAACAGGAAGGTGAATATGGAAAAAGTTAGTGTAAAAGTATGTTTAGGTACAACATGTTTTGTAATGGGTTCAGCAAATCTACAAGAATTAATCGAAATTGTACCTGCAAAATACGGTGATAAAGTAGAAGTTTCAGGCGTTCCTTGCCTTGGTTTATGCTCAGTAGACTGGGAATTTTCCAAAGCACCTTACGTAAAAGTTGATAATGAAATTATTAAAGAAGCAAGTGTAGAAAAAGTACTTGCAGCAATTGATGCAAAGTTAGCAAAGTAAAGGATTAAGAAATGGCAATAAATACCCCTAAACAAACATCACATTTAAAACGGGAAATTCTGGTAAGATTAATTAAAGCTTATCTGAGTGATAATTTTGAAGAAAACACAAGAAAAATCCCTTATGAAATGCGTCCGAAAGGCAGTGAAGTCCCTTTCAGATGCTGTATTCATAAAGAACGTGCGATTCTTAGAGACAGAGTAATTGCGGGTTTGGGATTATCAATTGAAGATGCAGATGACAGTGAATTGCTGTCTACTCTTGCAAAAAAATCTCTTGAAAGAACTGAACCGGAAGAAAATCCTTTGACAGTTCTTCATACAGCTTGTCAAGGCTGCGTTCCTTCAAGAATTTATGTAACTGACCTTTGCCAGGGATGTGTCGCAAGACCTTGCGAATCAACCTGTAAATTCGGCGCAATAAAAGTTGAAAATGGTAAATCTGTAATTGATCCTGCAAAATGTAAAAATTGCGGAATGTGTGCTCAAGTTTGTCCTTATCAGGCAATCGCAAAAATTATCGTACCTTGCGAAAATGCTTGTCCTGTCGGTGCTATTGCAAAAGATGAAGACGGTCATGCACGTATTGACTTTGACAAATGTATTTCTTGCGGAAAATGCGTAAGCTCTTGCCCGTTTGGTGCAGTTCATAAAAAAAGCCATATCATTGATATTCTAAAATCAATGAAAGAAGGTAAAAAAGTTGTCGCAATGCTTGCACCTGCAATAATGGGGCAGCTTCCTTGCACACCAAAACAACTAAAACAAGCAATACTTTCTGTAGGATTTTCTGATGTTGTGGAAGTCGCAGAAGGTGCTGATATTACAACCCAACACGAAGCTGCAGAATTTGCCGAAAGAATGGAAAAAGGCGACAAATTTATGACAACTTCCTGCTGTGCAGGCTATAACGAACTTGTTGAAAAACATGTTCCGGAACTTAAACCATTCCGCTCAGAAACAAAAACACCTGCATACTACACTGCAGAAATGATAAAAAAAGAAACACCTGAAGCTGTAACAGTATTTTTCAGCCCTTGTGTTGCAAAACGACGTGAAGCTATGCAAAACCCTAATATTGATTATGTTCTTAATTTTGAAGAACTTGGTGCCTGGTTTATTGCAATGAATATTCAAGTTGCAGAATGCGATGAAACTGAATATAGAAAAGAATCTTCAGCACAGGCAAGAAATTTTGCAGTAACAGGCGGGGTTGCAGGCGCTGTAAATTCATTACTTGATGAAGATAAAAAAGCACAGCCATATATTGTAGACGGGTTGAACAAACAATCTATCAGAGACTTGAAAAAATTTGCCAAAAACGGTTCTTGCGAATTTGGAAACCTGATTGAAGTTATGGCTTGTCCAGGGGGTTGTCTTGGCGGTTCAAGCTCAATAAACGCTTACAAACCGGCACTAAAACAGCTGACAAATTACGTCAACGAAAGTCCGGAAATAAAAGAAGTAATTGAATAAATAAATTGAATGGCGGTGAGATTCTCTCACCGCTAATTAATTCAGGAACGCGCCCAAACCTCCAATGCGCTTACAAACTATCAGCGACATAGGGCGAGAGAGGAGGTTATTATGAGCAATAGAGAGTTAATAAAAAAATCTCTAGCCATACTAGAGATTTTAATTAAATTGACTTATTTGTTCTTATAGGTGCGACAGGGCGATTAAGCTATACCAGAGCTTAGTCGCTCTTTCCTATACTTACATTATAACTGATTTTTTTTAAATTTCAAGAGGGTAAAACAGTGGGCGGTGAGATTCTCTCACCGCCCACTGTTAAAAGCAAAAATTTTGTCACCCTAAATCAAGTTCAGGGTGACAAATAATACTACTTCTTACAATCAACCATACAATGTAATATTATCTAAAATTACATTTAATCACTATAATTGTTAAATAGTTTTAAGGACAATATATGGTTGTAAATAGGAAATTAATAAGAAATGGTAATGGCTGGGCACTTTGCTTAAATTCAACAATACTAGGCTTATTAGATGTAAACCCTGAAGTTGATTTAATCAATTACACTATGCAAGATAATAAATTAATAATTAGCAAAAGCAATGAAAAACTAACACTTTTCAGAGAAAATCAAGATGGACTACCAATTAAACAATAATCAATTATCACGATTACTCAATGATAAATGTATCTATGTTAATAAATACGAAACAATTGAGTTATACAATAATAAATTTATACTAAATAGGCTAGGCAATATTCTAAACTTGGAAAATATTGTACTAACTTTTCCTAATAATCTATATTTTGAACAACCTTTACAAATAACAATGCTTCAAGGACTAATCTGCGAACATTTCAATCTGGTTCCAAATGAAGTGATTCACTCAAAAACTACCTCTGACGATGTTGTATTCAAAATAAGACAACACCCTGATAAAGAACAAAGTATTGTTGTATGTGCTGAATTTATTGCACTTGAAAACACAAAAGAAATGTATGAAACACAAGATATAAGAAAATATCAGGGACAATCTCAAATAGGCATATACAAAAAACTTGGTAATTCTTTTTATTATTTCAGATGGCTAGATGAATTAGAATAAAATTTTTTCATTGAAATCAAAATACGCTTGATGTACAATTCTCATGTATTGGTTAAAGAAAGAGATAAAAATGAACATCGTTGATAATGAGAAAACTTATTTAAACTTAGAAAAGAGTGACATCATGAAAAAAGAATTTATTTTTTTAGGACCGCCGGCTTGCGGAAAAGGCACACAGACAACAAAATTAGCAGAATTTTTAGGATTTCCGCATATTGATACCGGTTCTCTTTTGAGAGCCGAAATAGCAAAAGGAACTCCAAACGGCTTAATCGCAAAATCTTTTATTGACAAAGGAAATCTTGTTCCGGTCGAACTTGTAGGTTCTATTATTAAAGAAAGACTTTCGCAAGATGACTGCAAAGACGGATACATCCTTGACGGTTACCCGAGAAGCGTTGAACAGGCTGACATGCTTGATGTAATAAATTCAGAAATCAACGGAGAAACTAAAGTTGATTTTAGAGCAATATATTTTGACTTAAATCAAGATGTTTTAATTTCAAGAATCGTAAACCGCCGTTCATGCCCGATTTGCGGAGAAATTTACAATTTGAAATTTAAACCGACAAAAGTTGAAGGAATTTGTGATAAATGCGGTTCAGAATTAACCCAAAGAAAAGACGACACCGAAGAAATCGCAAAAGCAAGATTTGAAACATATTTCCACGAAACAGCACCATTGATTGAATATTACAAAAACAAAGGAACATTAAGAACAATTAATGCAGATGGTTCAATTGATGAAGTTTGGGAAAGAGTGTTAGAAGTAATAAACGATTAAATTAAAAAACCGGATTTGATATCCGGTTTTTTGTTAATAAATTGATTAACATAAAAATATTGCTATAATAAAATATATGACAACTATCAATAAAAGCAATATTGAAAATCTAAAACAACAGGTTAAAGAAAAGCTTGCCGAAACAGAATTATATACATTTAAAGGTTCTGTATCGAAGCTTTTAGGTTTAACTGTAGAAGTTAAACTACCCGGATTAAAAATCGGCGATCTTTGTTATATAGAAAACTTTCAAGGTGAGCAAAAACCTGCTGAAGTTGCAGCATTTAAAGGTGAAGTTGCTCAGTTATCATTGCTTTTAGACGGAAGCGGAATCGGACAAGGAAGTCTGGTAACTACAACACGCCGCCCGATAACAATTCCTATTGGAGACTTTTTACTGGGACGATTAATTGACCCTTTAGGAAATCCAATTGATGGTAAGCCATTAGATACAACAAATGCACAATGGCGTCCAATTGATGGTCCTCCTCCTGGTCCTTTTGAAAGACCGATTATTACAGAACAATTTTCAACAGGAGTTCGAGCTATTGACGGGTGTATGACAATGGGTTGTGGACAGCGTTTGGGGCTTTTTGCTGGCTCGGGAGTTGGGAAAAGTACACTTCTTGGTATGATTGCAAGGAATTCAGATGCTGATGTAAACGTTGTAGCATTAATCGGAGAACGCGGTCGTGAAGTTAAAGAGTTTGTCGAAGATGCACTTGGAGAAGAAGGTATGGCAAAATCAGTTTTGGTTTGCTCTACAGGTGACCAGCCGCCTTTAATTCGTCAAAAAGCTCTTCAAGCTGCAACTGCTGTTTGCGAATATTTTAGAGATCAGGGAAAAAAAGTTTTCTTGATGACAGATACTGTTACACGCTGTGCAATGGCAGGTCGTGAAGTTGGTTTGTCGCTGGGTGAACCGCCTACAATGAAAGGTTATCCGCCATCAATTTTTTCATGGCTTCAAAAAGTTTTAGAACGCGCCGGAAACAGTCCTAAAGGTTCAATTACGGCACTTTATACTGTTTTGATGGAAGGTGACGATATTTCAGACCCGATTGTTGACATTGTCCGCGGTATTGTTGACGGTCACATTTTCTTATCAAGAAAAGTTGCAGAATCCAACCATTACCCTGCAATTGATGTTCTGGGGTCTATCTCGCGTTTGATGAGTGCAATTGCGACTCCTGAGCACAAACAAGCTGCCGGAAAACTGCGTACCATTATGTCAATGTATCGTGAAAACAAAGACCTTATTGATGTTGGTATGTATCAGCCAGGTTCTAACCCGAAACTTGATACTGCAATTGAAATGATGCCAAAAGTTAACGCATTTTTGCAGCAACGAACCTCGGACAGTGTAACTATGGAAGGCACAATCGGTCAACTTGTTGAAATGATGCAGGGCGTAGATATATAAAAAGAGCGCCGCGATAATATCGCGGCGCTCTTTTTTATAACATTATTTTTTAGATTTATCAGCAAGTTCTGAATCAACTCTTAAAAACACCGGATGGATATCTTCTTTATCAATAAGTTTTCCGGCTTTGATATTGCCAAGCGCGATATCATCAAGTTTTGTTGACAAATCATATGATAATTGTTTTGCCATATCAGCTGCTATATTTGGACAATACGGATAAATAAGAGATGAAATTATACACATAACTTCCAGAACTGTTGCAAGAACCTGTCCGCATTCAGTCATTTTTTCTTCTTTTGCAAGTGTCCAAGGTGCGTTATCTGTTACAAATTTGTTTGCGGAGTCAACGATTGAGATAATTTCCTGTGCGGCTTCTTGAATTTCAAAGTGATTAAAGTGGTTTTGAACAACTTTAACTTTACCTAACGCTGTTTTTAATAAGCTTTCTGCTTCTTGAGAACGTCCTGTTAAAAATTCCTCTTTTATTTCACCGTCAAAATATTTTACAAGCATTGATAAACTTCTGTTTAACAAGTTGCCCATACTGTTTGCAAGGTGAGCGTTAACTTTTTCTTTGAAATCTTGATCTGAATAATTTCCGTCACGTCCGCAAGGAGCAGATGTTGCCATGTAATAGCGGAAAGCATCAGGATGTTCCAGTTCAAAGTTTTCAAGAACAGAAGTTGGAGAAACAACATTACCTAAAGATTTTGACATTTTTGTTTCATCAATAGTAATCCAACCGTGTGCGAAAATATGTTTTGGAAGCGGCAATTCAAGCGCCATCAAGATACCAATCCAATAAATACTGTGGAATTTAAGAATATCTTTACCAATAACGTGAACATCAACCGGCCAAAGCTGTTTAAATTGTTCAGACGGATTTTCAGTATCGTATCCGATTGCTGTAATATAGTTTGAAAGTGCATCAATCCAAACATAAATTGACTGTTCAGGATCGTCCAACACATCAATACCCCAGCCTACATTTGCTTTGTTACGGGAAACCGAAATATCCTGAATATCTTCCAATTGGTTTAAAACTTCATTTGCTCTGAAACTTGGAATGATAAATTCCGGATTTTCTTTGATATGTTTAATAATAGCATCTTTATATGCTGATAATTTAAAGAAATAATTTTCTTCTTTAACAACTTCAGGTTTTTTCAGGTGATCAGGACAAAGTCCGTCTTCTGTAAGGTCTTTAGGGTTTAAGAAGCATTCACAACCTGAGCAGTACAAACCTTCGTATTCGTGTTTATAAATGTCACCTTTTTCAACCAGTTTTTTGAAAATCTTTTGAACAATTTTTTCATGGTCTTCATCTGTTGTACGGATAAATCTGTTGTAATTAACATCTAAAGCTTTCCAAGCATCTTTAAATTTTTGAGCATTTTCATCACAAAGCTCTTTCGGAGTTTTACCTTGAGCAGCTGATGTTTTTTGAATCTTAACACCGTGTTCATCAGTCCCAGTCAGGAAAAACATATTATCAGTTCTTTGAGAATAATGTCTTGCAATAATATCTGTTAAAATCTTTTCATAAGCATGACCGATATGCGGTGCGCCGTTTACATAATCAATTGCCGTAGTTAAATAATATTTATCCATTTAAATTTCCCTCTTTTAGTACTTATAACTTAATCCTATCATAAAAATGCGCAATTTTTGAACAAAAAAATACTTTATATAAATATAGGTAAAAAGTAAAGGAAATTTTTATGAATTCAGATTGGATATATCCTCTTGATATGTGCGCTTCAGCAGGGATTCTAGATTATGATGCTGCCGCATATATAACAGACCAGCCAGCAAGATATGTCGGAAATCCTAAGTTTGAAGATGTACCGACACTTTTACCTGAAGGAACAAAATTAAAAGACCAGCCAAAAACTGACGAGTTTGGCAACCCTTCAAATGTTATTCAAAATCCGGGTTGGAAAAAATGGCTTTTTGGCGGAATAATTGCAGCTGCAACTATAGGAACTGCTTTAGTTCTAGGCAAAGGTAAAATAAAATTACCTGCATCCGTTAAAAATGCAGGCACAACAGTTTTAAATTATATTAAAAAACCGTTTGTCTGGATTGCTAATAAATTCAAAAGAACTCCAACCCCATAACAGACCCCTCTGTTAACTTATAGACATCCGCTGTCAAAAATTATATAATTTATTTGATGGCAATTTTAGATGTCAAAAACTTAAATCTTGGATTTCAGTGTGAAGATATTTTCAGACAGGCGCTTTATGATGTTTCATTTTCTTTAGAAAAAGGTAAAATGCTTTCTATCGTCGGCGAATCCGGCTGCGGCAAAACAATGAGCGCAATGAGTATCTTAAAACTCATCCCAAAAACAGCAAGAATCACCTCAGGCGGAATTTTTTTTAACAGCGAAAATCTTCTTGAAAAATCTCAAAGAGAAATGCAGCATATCAGAGGCTCAAAAATTGCACTGATTCCGCAAGACCCTATGACATCTCTTAATCCGTTATATACTGTCGGCGATCAGCTTTTAGAGATTTTGAAAATTCATCAAAACCTGCAAGGAGAACAAGCAGAGAAGAAAGCCATAGAAGCTTTCGAAGCCGTACAAATTCCCGGTGCAAAATCAAGATTGAAAAATTACCCTCATGAGTTTTCAGGCGGTATGAAACAGCGTGCAATAATTGCAATGGCACTTGCCTGTAACGCTGAAATTTTAATTGCAGATGAGCCGACAACAGCACTTGATGTAACAATTCAAGCTCAAATTATGAATATTTTAAATGATATTAAAATCAATAATGGAACATCAATTCTTCTAATCACCCACGATCTTGCACTCGTAAGCGAAAATGCAGACGAAATTGCAGTAATGTATGCCGGACGCATCGTTGAAAAAGCCCCGAATAAAGAATTTTTCGCAAACCCGAATCACCCTTATTCAAAAGCCTTACTAAATTCGCTTCCGTCAAACAGGGGTGAACAACTCGAAACAATAAAAGGTCAGCCACCGACATTATCACAAATTATAAGCGGATGTAAATTTAACCCGAGATGTGAATACTGTATGGAAACCTGCACTCAAAAAGTTCCGCCGCTTGATAATATTTCCGAAAACCATAAAAGCGCATGTTTTTTAAATAACTTATAAATTCTTAATCAAAGTATAAATCATCCTCAGCTCTTTATTATTTAATGTATTTAAGGATTTTGTTATTTCTTGCTTTAAAGTTTCATCCGGAATAAATGCTTCATTATAAAACAATTCCTGAGGTGTAATCCTAAGAGCAAGAGCGATACGTTCTAAATTCTCAGCCGTTGGGAAGCTTTCACCATTTTCAATTCTAACAATTTGACGGGGATTCATATCAACCATTTCAGAAAATTTTTCCTGTGAAAACTTTGCTTTTTTCCTTAGTTCTTTTATTTTTAAACCTAATGTTTTCTTTATACTCATATACACCTCTATTTAAGTATAGTTGTTTCTTGAGATTTATTAAGGCAAATTATTGTCACTAAATATTGACATTATGCAAAAATATGTCATAATTAATGCAAACATTTGTCACAAAAGAATTAAAAAGGAGCAAAATTATGACAGAAAGGGGTAAATATTTTCAGTCCTCTTCCCTTGAGGGAATAAAAATGAAGGGGAGGGGTAAAAAACCCGCCTTCACTTTAGCCAAGGTATTAATTACTCTTGGCATAATTGGTGTGGTTGCAGCACTTACAATACCAAACCTTTTAACAGCACACAAAAAACATGTTATAGAATCCAAACTTGAACGAGCAGTTTCTGTAATAAACCAGTCAATAAAAATGTCTGAATCCGAAAACGGAGAAATGGAAACCTGGGATAAAAATTTAACTTATCCGGAATTTATTGACAGATATTTTCGCCCATATATAAAAATTATGCAGATTTGTGAAGGTTTTGACACTTGCGGTTACAAAGGAACACAAAACTGGACTTATTTAAATGGAACGGAAAATGGTTTATATAATTCACCATTTAATAATGAAAGAGTACCGTTTATATCAATAGACGGAATATTATATGTATTCGGGTATAAATCAGAAAACACAAATGTTAGCTCAAATAATGACAAAATTATAATTATAGATATTAATGGTTCACAAAAACCAAATGTATTTGGGCAAGATGTATTTTTCTTATACAGAGATGAAGAAGCAGACTCTATAATTCCGTATGGTGCAAATAAAAGATATAATGTTATAAAAAACAGTTGTTCTAAATACGGTGACGGAATGTATTGTGCAGCATGGATTAGGCAAAACGGCTGGAAAATTCCGAACGGTTACCCGCTTAAATAACAGTTTTTACAGCTAAAAGAATCAAAATTATTCCGCCAACAATCTCAAGATATTTTGACGGAATATTTTTTACATAATTTCCGCTCCAAAATCCTGCCATAGACATCAAAAACGATACAACACCGATTATTAAACCCGAAACCAAAAGGTTTGTTTCGGTAAGTCTTAATGTAGAACCTGATACAAGCGCATCAATACTTGTTGCAACCCCGAGCCCGATAAGACATTTTAACCCGATACACTGAATTTCTTCTTTTTTAGTTTGAAATGATTCTAAAATAAATTTTAAACCCAGAACAAGAAATATCCCAAAAACTATCCACTTACTGTATGGCAAAACAAATTTATACATATAATCTGTTCCGACATATCCGATTAAAGGCATTCCACCCTGAAAAACACCCATTACAAGCGCCAACTGAAGCGAACTTTTCAATCTGTTCGTATTAAATATCAAACCTTGTGAAAACGAAACCACAAGACAATCAATTCCAAGCGCTATTGCAAGTAATATTAAATCAATTAAGTTCAACTTCTACCTCAAACAATCTATTCCAGGGGAAACTATATTTAGCTGATATTTTTGTATCTAAAGCAAGCTCTACAATTTTTTCATAATTTACCATGCCTGCACTCAACGCTTTAATATCAGGAGATTCAAGAGTCTGACGAACATTTGCCTGATAAGCCCAATCATCCAAAAATCTTACAGCCTGCAACTTTTTAAACGCATCAGGATTATATTTTTTAGCAAAAAATCTAACCTTAGCCGCACATATCAAACTCCCCAAAGAATTTGCCGTTGTATTCCACGCTGAATACCCGTAAAAATTTTCATCTATTTTGTTTTTAAAAAATTCATCAATAAAATTATTATCCGCACCGTTTGCAAATCGAACATCTGCAATCATATATGGTGTTTTAGGAGTTTTAAATTCATCTGCAAAAGATTCTGTATTTACCCCCATAACAATTTCACCCTGTTCTTCGATAAAATTATTCACATATAATAAGACATCAGAATCTTCCTGTAAACCAACTCTCACATTGGCAAGTTCTAACTGCCCGAGAACAGATTTTTCAACAGAAACATCTTCGTATTTGGAGATTAAATCCTTATCAGGTTCTAAAAATATCGGACAAACTTTCATATCACCCTGTATAGCCCGCGCCAAAAGTGTCAGCGGAATCTCATCAGCGCCGGTTTTTGTAAACCCGCCCAAAGCTTCCAAAAATTGAGCTTCCTGCACATTAAAACCATACTGAGCACAGTCATCTTTTGAAAAAACTAATGTATCAAAAAGCCCTTCCTTTTGCCACTGTAAATAAATTTTGTTAATTTTAAAATTTCTTTTACGGGTTTCCAAATAATCATCAAGAACTGCAGAAGGAATCATGTTTGAAATACAGCTTTCACAGCCAAATCTGTGAGTGTGATATGAATAATCAAAAATCTTTTTACCCCATTTTTTCCAGTATTCTTTTTCCTCAATATTGTAATTGTTATTGGAAATCCGCATTATACTTGAAAAAGCGTAGATTTTCGATTTTTTGGTTTCAAGAATCTTTTTTAATTTATCAATACGTTCTTTTATTTGTTCAAAGGTTTCAGGACACCTGCGCGATGGAATCAAACCACCGTAAGCTATTGTATCAAGTGATAAAACAATCGCATCAAGTTCAGGTAAATCAATAAGCCATTTAAACAAACCCTCAATATCAGCAGTTTTAGTTAACCCGCCCAAAAGCTCGCGCTCAGGTATAAAAAACTCTATATCTGAATCAATTTTTGCAATCATTTCAGGCAAAGTATAACAAACAGGTCTGTTATCTATAGGTAAAAACGCTATCTTCATAATATCAATATTGTATGCTAAAATAGAATTTAAGCAAAGGAATTTACATTATGCAATGTGACAAAGATCCGAAAAAAATTCAAAATATGTTCAACGAAATATCAGGTTATTACGATAAAATGAATAACCTCATTTCTTTAGGTTCGCATTACATAATCAAATTTTTGAGCATCAAAGCGCTTGATATCAAACCGAATTCAATGATACTTGATGCTTGCTGCGGAACAGGAGATTTTTCAAAAATCATTTCAAAATTTTATCCGACAGTAAAAGTCATAGGACTTGATTTTTCAGATCAAATGATAAAACTTGCCAAACAAAAAAAACCTAAAAATGTATTCATACAAGGTGATTGTACAAACCTCCCGTTTGGCGAAAATGAATTTGATTATGTCACAATGGGTTTTGGTCTGCGCAACATAAATGACCGCACAAAAGCATTATATGAAATCCACAGAGTACTAAAAAACGACGGAAAATTCCTTCATCTGGATTTTGGAAATCACAATAAAATAAGTAGAATTTTTAATATAATCGTTCCTTTTATTGTAAAAATTTCAGGAAAAAATTCCGAACATTATAAATATCTTTTAGCTTCAAAAGACAGCTTTCCTCCACCTGATGATTTGATTAAAGAATTTGAATCGCGCGGATTTAAACTCCTAAAGCACCAAGATTATTTGTTCGGAATAATTTCTGCTCAAATTATGTATAAATAAACTATATTACTCTATGTTTATGACCGCCTGTCAAAAAGTCTTGTAAACCTTCAAATGTCATTTCCAATATATAATCAACAGCCTCCTGCGTATCATAAGCCATATGAGGAGTTAAAATTACATTCGGAAGTTTTTCAAGCTCTTTTACAACTTCAGAAGTTCTCATACAAGATATAGAAGATTTATCCAAAGTTTCACCTGAAACATTTTCTAAATCAGGACAAGCTACAACATCTATTGCAATACCTTTAAATTTATCTTTTTTAGCAAATTCTAACAATACTTCTGTATCAACAACCTCGCCGCGAGAAACATTGATAAAATATGACCCCTGTTTCATCATCTCAAATTGCTTTGTTGAAAACAGATGATAATTTTCTTTAAAATATGGGAAATGCAATGTCACAATATCAGAACGCTTTAACAATTCGTCCATTTCAACATATTTTACATCAGCATCAGATATCAATTCTTTTTTTTGTACAACATCATATGCTAAAATTTTCATCCCGAAAGCATGAGCATACTTGCACACCGAAGAACCGATTGCACCCGTTCCAATAACCCCGAGAGTTAAAGAGTTTAAGTCCCTTCCACATAAGTTTCCGAATTCAAAACTCTTATCTTTTACTGCCTTAATCGCAGGGAAAATATTTCTCACAAGCATAATTATTACACCAAGTGTAAACTGTGCAACTGCAATACTTCCGTAAGAATCTACATTTAATAAAGTAACATTTTTTTCAACACAAGAATTTATACAAATATGATCATACCCTGTCGAACGAGTCGAAATTACACGCAAATTCTTAAACTTTGATATAATCCTTTCATCAATAGTTGAAGAAATAAAAACACTTATTATCATTGTATTTTCAAAATCTTCTTCTGTTAATAAACTCAAAGTAGATTCATTCAAACTCTCTTCAAAAAATTTTATATCAAAATTTTCTAATTTATGTTTTTTAAAAAAATGCTCTTCCGGTTTTCTATAATCAAAAAATAACATTTTACACGCCATATTTTTCTCCTTCTTATTAAGCCTGTTTCCGGATTATTGACCGGAAGAAAGTACTTTAATAAAATTATTGTTTTTAAACAGTAAAAGTCTATTGCCAAAAAGTACAACCTTTTTAGAAAAAAAATTAACCCAAAGAGCAATGATAAAGAACAAAAAAACATTTATCTTAAGAATGAAAGGAGCTGCAAATGAAACACGATTTAATAGTACGTCAACCTGAATTGTATTTCGATAGTATTCACCAAGAGCTTGACAATTTCTTACGTGATACATTTTTCACTCACACATTTGGACACCCTCTTAATATAATAAAAAATACAACTCTCAGACCTGTAGTCGAAGTTATTCAAAATAAAGACAACTACAAAGTTAAAGTTCAACTACCGGGAATTAAAAAAGACAATATTGAAGTTGAAGTAGATAATGACTTTATGACAATATGCGCTCAAACCCACGAAGAAAAAGAAGAAAAACAACAAGAAGAACATAATCTTCGTTACCACACTTCTGAATTCCGTTACGGTAAATACCAAAGAACAATATCTTTTGATCAGCCCATAAAAGCAGAAGATGCTACAGCTGAATATAAAGATGGTATTTTGACAATTACCGTTCCGAAACAAAATATTGAAACAAAACAACCAAAAAAATTAACTATAAACTAATATATTTGTATCCTAGACCAAGTTATCCTCAGAGATTTTGAGGCATGCATTTGTCGCGGTGCGGATACAAAACGGCCTTTGAATTGGACCAGCATGACCCGATTCGTCCCGGTTGCAGGGATTTTGGCCGACACGAAAGCGGCAGTTTTCAATTACAATTGAAAACTGCCGCTTTTAAATTTAAAATATAAAGCATGCCAAAATTAAAAATATTTTACAATTCTTAATAAGCATAAAAATCATGCAAAACCATGTCATACCATGGTTTTGAACCCTTAAAAATTTCCAAAGACATGTCATATCATGGTTTTGAGCTTACCAAAAACTCAAAACCCTTACAAATACGCCACTTGAGACCTGCGTTACAAAACTTCATAAGAACATGTTCCGACCTTGAAAAAAAATCCTTATTTTCTATAATAAAAATATGAAGTCGGAAACGTTGATATTCACGGCTTTAGGGGAGATTCTCGATATATATTTCAAATATCGGTGGGATAGTTAAAAAGATAAGTGGAGATTTATACATTGTTTAGAAGTAGGGATATGGGAAGAGCAGTCGCAGTAAGAAGATGGACAACGACTGCTTTGGAATGTTATAAAAGAGGATGCAATTGCGAAGGTTGTTTCTATAGAGATTTCTTTAGCGGTTCATCACAAAAATGTCAAATGAAAGCGTCTGTTTTAGAATTAGTTAGAGTTATCGGTACTCCGGACGTTGAATTACCTCAATTTTTAGCAGATGAATAAAATAAACCCTTTAAAAATTGTTCAAATTGTGTTATACTAACAAAGCACAGTTTAAAAATTGGAGGTTTTAGATGCACATACATGTAAACGGAAGAAACATTGAAATTACAGACGCAATCAAAGCTTATGTAAAAGAAAAAATCGGTAAAGTTGCAACACGTTATGACCAAATTCAAGCAATTGACGTTGTATTATCTGTAATTAAAAATCCGGCAGCTGAAGGAAAACACATCGCAGAAGTTACCTGCAAAACAAATTCCGGAAGCATTCGCTGTGAAGAAGCAGCAGAATCAATGTATGCAAGTATTGATTTGTTAGCTGATAAATTAGCAAGACAAATTACTAAATTGAAAGATAAAAATATTTCTTCTGATAAAGCTTCAATCCGTACAGACATTGTAGAAGATGAAACTGAAGAAGAAGTTGAAGAAGTTAAAGCTATCGAAGACTAAGAAAAAATTATAAATCGATAATTAATAAACCACTGCAAAATGCGGTGGTTTTTATTTTATTCGTATTGAATTAATTTATAAATAGCTAAACTATATAAGACCCGGTGGATGTTCATATATCCCAAAAGGCGGTAAATCCGGCAAGGAAATGCTGGAATAATATAAAAGCGGCGGCTCTGTTTGAGCCGCCGCTTTTATATTATTAATAAACAACCATTAGCTTATTAAAAAGTACCTGCAGGTTTTTTCTGAGGTGTAGCACCTGGGATTGACTGCCAGTTTGCTGCCATGATTTTTTTGAATGATTTAAGAGCTGTATCTTCAAGTTCGCCTAATTCTTCAGCTTCCATAATCAATTCTCTAAGCGGCATAAGAGCTCTTTGATCTCTTAAAACACCTAAAGCAGCAGCAGCGCCTGCGCGTACAAGTTCATTTTCTGAACGATTTTTCATAACATCAATCAAAGCCGGAACAGCTTTAGTGTCGTTCAATTTACCAAGTGATGTAACTGCATAAATTCTAACGTTAACCCATTCGTCATAAAGCATATTAATAATTTTATCAACAGCTTTTTTGTTTCCGATTTCGCCTAATGCGCGAGTTGCATCGCATCTAACATTAACTTTTTCATGATCTAATGAATCAATTAACGCATCAGTTGCAACATCGCCGATTTCGATTAACGCATCAGTAGCAGTAATACATACTTGTGGATTTTCATCATTTAAAGATTCAACAAGCGGTTCAACAACGATAGCACCGCCTAAACGGCCTAACGCACGAGCTGCACGAACACGTACATCAACGTTACGGTCTTCGCGTAAGGATTCAATCAAGTGAATAGTTGCAGTTGAATCGCCCAATTCTCCTAAAGCTCTTGCTGCATATAATCTTACAGAACCGTTTTTATCATGTTTTAAAACATCAATTAATGGTTCAACAGCTTTAGAATCGCCCATCTCGCCTAAAATACGAGCTGCATTATATCTGACTTTTTCAGAATTACTAGTTCTTAAATCAGATAATAATTCATCAAACGATTTTTTCACTTGTTTTTTCTTACTATTTACACTAATTGTCATTATTTTCCTCCGACACTACTACAATAATTTTCACACCTACTCTTTTATAAAGTTTTTTATTTGAAAATTATTGCTTATTTATCTTCTATATATTAAATTTTGTTTACAATTCATAAATTGATATGTTTTCCTACTACTATGAGTTTTTGTCAGATAGTTGATTAAGGGTAATACTGACACTTATTTAATCTGTACTACTATTATAACATATTTTTCGAATTTATTCCTCAGTTTTATAAAAAATTTGAAAAACTTCAGTAATTGTTTTTATAAAGATATGTCTAATTTAATAATAAAAACAAAAGTTTTGTAACATTTCTTAACTTTTTACTACTCACAATTGATAGTAATAATAAACTCGGTACCAACGCCCACTTCACTGTTTACTTTAATTTTGCCACCGTGTTTATCAATTATCTTTTGACTTATTGCAAGACCCAAACCCGTGCCTACTCCTACTCCTTTTGTTGTATAACCAACTGTAAAAATTTTATTTAAATTTTCTTTTGGTATCCCTTTTCCATTATCTTTTATCTTTACTGTCAACATTTTATTTGTAAATTCTGTAGTAATTACAATTTTACCCGACCGGTCAATTGCTTGACATGCATTTACTAAAATATTTGTAAATACCTGATTCAACATATTAGGATAACATTTAACTTTTGGAATCTCGCCGTATTTTTTTTCAATTTCTATTTTATTTTTAGTTTCATGCCTAATCAATTCAAGAGTTAAATCAAGTTCTTTATTTATATCAGCTTCTTGAAGTTCTGCTTCATCAAGTCTGACAAATTTCTTTAAAGAAACAACAATATTACTGATTCTTTGAATTGCTTCATTATCAATTGTATTAATATCACCCAGCATTGAACGTAAATCTTCCTGCTCAATTTTTGGAATAAGCTTAGAGATTATAGAATTATTAGATTTTATAGAAGCCACAGGGGTATTAATTTCATGTGCAACACCTGCAACTAACTGACCTAATGATGCCATTTTCTCAGAATTTATAAGTTGTAGTTGAGTCTCTTTTAACTCTTCTAATGCTGCTTTTAAATCTTTCACGTTTTTTGCATTTTTTTGATAAAGTTCTGCTCTTATAATCGCGTTACCTAATTGAGACGATATCGCTTCAAGGATTTCCAGTTCTTCATTCAGTTCCCGTTTTTGATAGCTCAATAAAACAAGCACCCCAATCATTTTTTGCATATGAAAAACCGGAACAACAATTCGTAAAACTGATTGTTTAAAAGCTTCAGCACCAATATATTCAGATAATGAATAGCTGATTGAAATCTTACCGGTTTTTAATTGTTTCATTACAAGAGCATCAAAATTTATTACAGAATTTTTCAAAAATCCGTTTTCTCCAAAAGATTCTTTTACACAGAATCCGTCATCAGCAGAAGATGCATAATAAGCTCTGAAGCACCCAAACATTATTCCAAGTTCCTTCAACGCAGAACTTAAAATCACAGAAATATCCATTGATTCTCTTATAATATTTGAAACTTTATTAATAAGAGCAATCCTAATAGCTTGAGATTGTGCTTTTAAACGAATCTTTTGTAATTCATCATTTTCTTCTTCGAGTTTCGATAATTTGTCCTGAAAAATTTCACATTCTCTTTGATTATCCTCTAATATAACATCTGAACTTACATCTACAAGAAAAATAATTGTATATGCTCCGCGTTTTACAGCTGTCATATCATAAAACAAGATTTTATTCTGCGGAGAGTTATATGAAACCCTTGCAAAGAAATTTTCTTTTGAAACAATTGCCTGAAAAACAGGTGAGAATAAATCAACATTTTCACTATCTACAGGACACATCTCAAAATTCATTCTATGTGCGAATTTTCTTATATCACCAAAAGTTTTGAAAACACGGCAAAACATGTTGTTTTTAAAAACAACAGTTTCATAATCCCTTATAACAATAACAGGATCTCTGTATTGATTAAAAAAGTCAAACTTTTTCATAATTTAATTATAAAACATTCAGAACCTACAGGCAATTTGTAAAATAAAAATAGCCACTTTACCGTTAAATTTATAAAAACCATATGTTATATTAATAATATGAGGATTCCAAAGTCACAAATAAGGATTGAAATTATGAAAAAGAAAAAATTGAAAACGATTTTAATTGATTTAGACGGAGTTTTAAACAAATATAACGGTAAATACGATGAAAATTTCATCCCTGAAATCCGTGAAGGTGCCGAAAAATTTATCAAAGAACTTTATGAACACTATGTTATCAAAATTTTCACTACCAGAAACAAAATTCTTACCGTAAAATGGCTTATGAAATACCGGCTTGATAAATATATTAAAGATGTCACAAGCATCAAAGAACCTGCCTGGCTTCATATTGATGACAGATGCATAAACTTCTGCGGCAACTATAATGAAGTAACAGAAAAAGTTGCAAACTTTTCTACCTGGTACAATTAAAAATCTTCAAAAACTCATCTACACTTAAATTTAATATCCTTGCTATTTTTAAAAACTGAAAAATAGTCGGACACTTTAATCCCCGTTCAATATATCCGATATGAACAGCAGAACAATCAACCTTTACTGCTAATTCTTCCTGTGTCAGCTTCTTACAAATTCGTTCAATTTTAATATTAAAAGGAAAATAAATCTTTTTACAAAACCCTCTATGTATGATAAAATTTAATCAACAAAAGGGGGAAATATGGCAAGAGCAATTATAATGGTTATTGATTCCATGGGAATAGGCGCAATGCCTGATTGCCAGGAGTTTAATGATATTCCGGAATGCAATACTTTAAAACACGTCTGTGAATTTAATAATGGTTTAAATGTTCCAAATTTAGAAAAAATGGGACTTGGTAATATTCAGGATTTTGTAGGAATTAAGAAAACTGAAACACCGACTGCCACATACGGAACTCTTATTGAAAAATCAAAAGGAAAAGATACTACAACAGGTCACTGGGAAATCGCCGGAATAACATTAGACAGACCATTTGCTACATTCCCGCAAGGTTTCCCGCAAGAGCTTGTTGACAAATTTATTAAAGAAACAAACTGCGGCGGAATCCTAGCCAACTGTCCTGCAAGCGGAACTGCTATTATTGAACAGCTAAATGATGAACACCACGCAACAAGATTTCCGATTGTTTACACATCTGCCGACAGTGTTTTTCAAATCGCAGTTGACACAGATTTAATACCTTTAGAAACTTTATACAAATGGTGTGAAATAGCAAGAAAAATTTTAACAGAAGATGATTACTATGTATCAAGAGTAATTGCACGTCCTTATAAAATCATAGACGGTAAGCCAACTAGAATTTCTAAAGACAGACGTGATTATTCAATAGAACCGATTGCACCAACCGTTTTAAATGAAATCAAAGATAATGGCGGTAAAGTTATTGGTATCGGAAAAATCGAAGACATTTTTTCTAAATCAGGCATAACACATGCTATTCACACGGGTTCAAATAAAGAAGGTCTTGAGCTTACATTGAAAGCCGTTAAAAATGAACTGCCACTTGAAGAAATCGCCTACGAAAAAGAAAAATCTTACAATGATAAAGAAATAATTTTCACAAACCTTGTTGATACTGACATGCTTTACGGTCACAGAAATGACCCGAAAGGTTACGGAAAAGCAATCGAAGAAATCGACACATACATAAAACCTATAATCGATGCAATGAAAGAAGACGATTTATTCATAATTACAGCAGATCACGGATGCGACCCAACCGTTCCGGGAACTGACCACACACGAGAAAAAGTTCCGGTATTAATATACTCAAAATCCTTAAATTCATGTAATAATTTAGGTGAAATCGAAGGTTTTGACATAATAGCAAACTACATCAGAGAATGGATTTAAAAAACTTCTTGTAGATATTTTCTGTTTTTTATTATATAATCTTGTTGTGAAAAATTTTTTCACGAGTTATAAAAATAAGGAGAATGTAAAATGACAGTTAAAGTTAATGACAGTTGTATCGGATGCGGCGCTTGCGAATCAATCTGCGACGCAGTATTTTCAATCGAAGACAAAGCAGTAGTTAATGAATCAGCTGTTGCTGATAATATTGATGCAGTTAAAGAAGCTGCTGATGCTTGCCCGGTTGCAGCAATTGAAATTGAATAATTAAAATTAGAAACTTTAAACGGCGGGTAAAAACTTTTACCCGCCGTTTTTTAATCCTTGTTTAAAAACTTAAAAAGAACAAGTTACAACAAGTTCACTGTTATTAACTTTTGCTTCCTGTATTGCAGCTTCCGGTGTCAATTGTTCAACTCCGTTAGCTGTCAAACTTCCGTAAATTCTGCAACTTAAACCTGTAGAATTAGTTTCTTCACCAATATTACTTAATTTTTCATTCAACTCATCAACCCTGCTATTAAGTAGCTCAACTTGAGATGCTAAATCCTGATTATCATTTACCTGTACTGTATTTTCTGTCGGTGCTGTTTCAATGTTTTCAGTTTTCACTTGAGATTTTTGATTAGATACATCTTTTGTATTTGAATAAATCGCTCCAACTGCAAATACAAATAAACAAATAAAAATAATTGTAAGAACCTTAAACTTATTCATACTTTCCATAATTAACTCTCCCCTTATTTTAAGCTTATTATTATTTTAGCATAAAACATTATTTCAAAGCTAGTATGTAAAATAAAAAAGTGAATCGATTAATAATAACCGATTCACTTTCAAAGTTTATTTTATAAACTATACTGAAGCTAAAGCTGTTGCTTCTTTAACAACTGATTCCAATGCTTCTAAAGCATCAGCAGGAAGTTTATCGATACCTGCTTTTTCAGTTTCTCTTGATTTAACAAAGTTAATTCTGTCATTCATACGAGCAACGAATTCGTTAGCGTATTCTTTGTTGCTAAATGAAGTATCAAAACCTTCGATATCCATGATTTGAATATCAGAGAAGTTTTCCCATTTATGGAAGTTAGCTGTACCTTCAACGATAGATTCAATAATACCTAAAGTATGTTTAGGTTGAACTTTAGTACCCATAAATTCACCTGTATTCAAGATGTAGCAATCAACGCCTGTAGCGATTAATTCTTTGAATCTTTCGTAATCCATTGATAGAGGGTAAACTCTGAATGGGTTAGCGTAAGGTTCAACAACTAAAGCGTTAGGGTCAACCCCTGCTGCAAGTCTTTCAGCTGATGAACGTTTTGTAGCTAAAGTAGCACCCATAGCAGAACCTAATGAAGCACCTGACAATTTCAATACAGGAGGAATTGTAGGGTCTTTCATTAACCAGAAAATAGCGTTGATAGGTTCATTAATTCTATCAACTCTGTTTGGTGACCAAAGTTTAGATTTTACAGCACGTCCGTTACCGTTTCTGATATCTTCTGTAACTGATACAACTTTACCGTCAGCTAAAGCAATAGCACCTGCGTTTTGTTGAGTTAAGATATATTTGTTATCTTCGCAGCCGATTGGGTAATCTGCTGTTTTATCGAAATATGCAGGTTCTAAAGCGATTGTGTATTTGTCTTTCATGTTGATAACAAATGCGTCATCGTGAAGAACTGTAATGTTGTATTTGTTATTGTGTTTAGCGTGAGTAATTGTTGATTTACCTGAACCTGATAGACCAAATACAGCAACTTGGAAAGATTTTCCGCCGTCTAAGTTATAACGTTTCATACCACCGTGGCAAGAAGCGAAACCGTTACGAGCTGCACAACCCCAAGCTAGAGTTAAAGTACCTTTTTTGTGTTCACCGAAGTATCTCATACCTAAGATACAAGCACAATTGTGTTCAGGATCAAAGAATGTTAAACCATAAGGGAAATCTGGGTGTGTCCAATCAGGATCTGAGAATACGAAAATATCGCCTTCCGGATATTCTTTAGATTCAGCATACATTTCAGCATAAGCTTCGCTGATGTATTGGAAGTTTAACATCCAAGAGTACATAATATTTTCGAAACCTTCAGGAATCATCAAATGAGCTTTAATCATAAAGTCTTTGTCTAAACCTACAACAGTTTCAGTTTTGTACATTAATTTATCACGAGTACCGTAAATAGCTTCACGGATAATAGGTAATAAATATTTCATATCGCAGCTTGGTTCGCCAACGATTTTTCTTGCTGCTGCGCAGCGTCCAACAACTGTACCATCGTTGAATAACAATTGGTTAGCACCTTGAGGTAAACCTAATTTTTCAGGTTTGAAAACCGGCATGCCAGTTAATTCAATAGTACCTGAAGATGATTTAGCCAGTTTGTATGCTTCTGATACAGATTTAACTTCTTCAACATTGTTGCCGAAGAATGGAGCTGTAATAGTAGCACGAGCAGCTGACATAAGTTGTTTTAATTCTTCTGAGTTTGTAAAGAATTCTTTTGTTGTCATAATCTTTCTCCTTTTTCTACTAAAAGTATATATTAAGTGTAAAATTTACATTTAACCTATATATAGTCAGTGTACTACAAATAAAAAAAGTAAACAAGTAGTCCGTAAAATCTTTTATTATAGGCATTTGGGGAATTAAATGAACATAATTTTTTTGCTTTTATTGAACAAGTATCAGGAGAAATCATGTTAAAAAAAATACTTTTATTTTTAATATTTGTATATTGCACATCTCAAAGTGCATTTGCAGAGTGCTGCTGTCCGCCTCATTGTATGGATTACAAACAATATATAAAAAAGATTCAAAGTGAAAGAGCGATTGTTTATAATGCACTTAACCTGACTGATGAACAGCTTAAAGTCCGCGAAGATATGTTTAAAGAAAACTCATGTCTTTATGATGAAAAATTCAAAAATCTTATGGATGAAAGTTATAAATTAAAAGCGTTAAAATGCGCTAATGCTTGCGAGTTTGAAATTGCAAAACAAAGAAAAATTGTAAAAAATATAAAAAAAGACATAAACAAACTTATTAAAAAAGAAAACAAAATTTTTGAAAAATGTTTAACAGGTGAACAAAAAGCAAAATATTCTATGATAAAAAAGCTTGAACGCAAAGACTTTAGAAAAGTCTGCAAAGAAAAAGATTATCGGAAAGCTAACCCTAAACTACGCCCTTTCGGCAATCCGCAGTCATAAGAGCAAAAGTTGTATTATTGGTACTCAATTAATTTATTAAATAAATTATCTATAGGATGATTTTTTACAAATAATTATTATAATTATTGTATGAAAAAGTGCGCACTTTTATTGATATCTGCAGTACTGGTTTTTCAATGCGGAATGTGTTTTGCAAAAGAAAGACCTGAAAGCTTTGCCGGAATGGGTTATGTCGGAACACTACCTGACTTAACGCGGGGTTATGAGTCAGCTGAACCCAAGCAAATTATACCTGAGATGAATCCATCTAAAAATTTCAACTCAGAAAATGAATTGAAACCCATACCAAGAGAAAATCCGGCATTTGTTAATATAATCCTTAAAAGCGAAAAAACTACACAATATGTAAATGATTTAAATGAATTTATACCAATGCTTGAAAGCATTTATGACCTTATCGAAAATAACAGTAATGTCCAGATTTTTAACGCAAAAGTTTATTATTTCAACAAAAGTGCAGATTACTTAAGAGATAAATATATTAATAAACCCGAAAGCCAGTTTGTATCATTTAAGCGACTGATGGAACTAAATATACACGCAAAATCTATCGCACTTCTGCGCAATGAAGCTGAAAAATATAACCCGTACCTTGCATACGGAAGTTCCGGCTATATTTATAATCCAAATAATATTACGGAACAATTGGACTACCTGAAAACAGAAATTGAACAAACTATTCTTCTTTTAAAAGAAGCTAATTAAAATATTTGATTAAAACTTTTGTTTAGATTAAAATCAACTTATGTTTGAAAGAATTATTGAAAGTATTAAAAATAAATATAGTAACGTAAAAATTTTAGACAAATATATCTTAAAACAAGTTATAGAAATGTTTTTGATGGGGGTTTTTGTTTTTACTACAATCATTTTTGCATCAGACACATTCATCACTTTGATTAAGCAAATTGCAAAATTCGGCATACCGTTTAAGGTTGCATTTATCATAATTCTTTTAAACCTGCCGGCAGTAATTGTTATGACAATTCCGATGGGCGTATTATTATCAACAGTAATGACATTAAACAGATTAAGTTTGTCATCAGAAGTTACTGTTATGAGAGCCTGCGGAATAGGATTAAACCGAATTGCAAAACCTATCTTTATTTTTGCAATCGTAATGGCTTTATCAAGCTTTTTTATTAACGAAACCGTTGTTCCTGTAATGACAAAACAAGCAAAAGATCTTGCATTATGGGCTTTAGGGCAAAAAAATATTCCTGACGGAAAAGAAAACTTCGTATTCAAAGAACTAAACGAAGGCGGAACATTAAAAAGACTTTTCTATGTCGGATATTGCAACAAAAAAACTCTTCACAACGTTACAGTTCTAGATAATTCAAAAGACGGCACAATTCAGGTTCTTCAAGCTAAAGAAGGCAAAACATCACCTAAAGGCTGGGAATTTGAAAAAGGTGCAGCATATACAATTGCAAACGATGGACAAGTATTAAACACCACTTTATTTGATACATCAGTTGTAAAATTCGGTCTGGATTTATCCAAGGAAATGAACAAAAACCTTGCAAAAGAAATGAATTTTACAAAGTTGATGAAATATTTAACCAAAAACGATATTTCAGATAAAGAAAGACGGGCGTATACAATCGAATTATTTGACAAAATTGCACTTCCGTTGACAACTCTTGTATTTGTACTTTTAGGTGTTCCACTAGCTATTACACCGCCAAGAGTACGTTATAACCGAGGATTCTTATTTAGTATTCTAATTATTTTCGCATATTATCTGGTTCGCGCACTATCCATATCATTTGGTGAAGCAGGATCATTATTACCATTCCTTGCTGCATGGCTTCCAAACATTATTCTTACAATCTGGGGAACCTGGTTATATTATAAAAAAGTCTACACAATCACTTAAAATTTTGTAAAATCATACTTTTAATGGTAAAAAAATTCATTTTCTTGTTTTAAAATGATTGTATGGAAAGTAGTGGAAACAAAAATCAGGTTAACGGAAACATCTTCAGCCAAAAATATAATTTTTCGGCTGTAAATCCTTTTGACAACGGTTTTGAGCCTTCAAAATCCGTGCCTGAACCAGTAAATAAATCAGCTACTAACCCTATAAAACGTCTTAACGGATACGATTCTGCTATTTTAAACAAAACAAAATACGATGAAGCAGAAAGCGAAGATTTAAGTATTGATTACAGAATCAAAGAAAAAGAATCTATAATAAAAGATTTAGATTCAAAAATAAAAACCGCAGATATTTACGGAACCCAAAACGAAGCACTTGGTTTAAAAGCTAAGCGCCAAAGGATTTTGCAGGAACTTGACACATTAAGAAAACAGCAAATGTATGGCGGCAGAGTTCTTGGCGAAAAGAAACAGCTTATACATAATACTTTCAAAGAAAAAATGCCCGTAATTTATAAAGTTCAGGAATTCGTATCAAGACAAATTTTAGCAAGAGTTTCAAAGAAAATAAATTCTGTTGTAACCCTGACTGATTCACTTGAACAGCTTTCAGAAATCAGCAAAAGCGTAGACGAATTAATTGATATTAATGTTCCGTACGGCGAAAAAGTTCAAAATTATGAAAAATTAACAGAATATCTAAACCAGGCAAACGTTATACATTCAAAAATCACAAAATCACTGGGCAAAACCATATAGAGTTCACTTGCTTGAAAACTGTGTTTGTCATATAATTTTCTTGAGAATTAGCCTTAAGGAGATATTATGAACGATCTGTTAAAAAAATCTGCAACAGAACAAAGCAGAGCTTTAAAAAATAAAGAAATTTCCGCTGTTGAATTAACTCAGGCAGCGTTTGACAGAATAAATTCTGTAGAAGATAAACTTGGCGCATTCAATTCATTAACAAAAGACACCGCAATGGAAACTGCTAAAAAAGTTGATGAAAAAATCGCTAAAGGTGAAGAATTACCACTTCTTGCCGGTATTCCGCTTGCCTTGAAAGATAATATGAATTTAATCGGTTCAAAAACAACCGCATCATCTAAGATTTTGGAAAACTTTGTTTCTCCATACAACGCAACTGTAACAGAAAAATTATTAGGAAATCTTGTTCCAATCGTTGGTAAAGCTAACTTAGACGAATTTGCAATGGGTTCATCAAACGAAAACTCTGCATTTAACAAAGTTCACAACCCTTGGGATTTAAATAAAGTTCCGGGCGGTTCATCAGGCGGTTCAGCAGCAAGCGTAGCTTCTTGCGAAGCAACTTTAGCACTTGGTTCTGATACCGGCGGTTCAATCCGTTTACCTGCAAGCTTCTGCGGTATTGTCGGTATGAAACCTACATACGGAAGAGTTTCACGTTATGGTTTAATTGCATTCGCATCATCTTTAGACCAGATCGGACCATTTGCAAGAACAGTTGAAGATGCCGCAAATTTACTTGAAGTTATTTCAGGTCACGACCCTAAAGATTCAACATCATTGAATTTACCTGTAGAGCACTACGCACAAGGCTTAGACGGCGATATCAAAGGTAAAAAAGTCGGTGTAATTAAAGAACTTATGGACGAAGGTTTGACACCTGAAGTTCAGCAGGCACTTCAAAATGCTATCGAAACATATAAAAAATTAGGCTGTGAAATTGTTGAAATTTCATTGAAAAAACTAAAATATTCAATCGGAATTTACTACATTTTAGCAACTGCCGAATGTTCATCAAACTTAGCAAGATTTGATGGAGTAAAATACGGCTACAGAACAGCAAACCCTGAAAACTTACTTGAAATGTACACAAAAACAAGAGCAGAAGGTTTCGGTCCGGAAGTTAAACGCCGTATAATGCTTGGCACATACGCTTTATCATCAGGCTATTATGATGCTTACTACAAAAAAGCACAGCAAATGAGAGCACTTGTAACAGAAGAATTTAACGAAGCATTTAAACAAGTTGATGTACTTATTTCACCAACTTGCCCGAATACAGCTTTTGAACTTGGTGCAAAATCATCTGATCCGTTGGCAATGTATTTGACAGATATTGCAACTATCAGCTGTAACCTTGCAGGGCTTCCTGGTATAAGTGTTCCGGCAGGATTTGACAATTCAGGTATGCCAATCGGTTTACAAATTTTAGCTCCACAGCTTCAGGAAACTAAATTGTTAAACTTTGCTTATAAATTTGAACAAGCTAATGATTTTTATAAAAAATTAGCAAATATATAATAAATTAAAATTTTTACAAAAAGATCGGATAATCTCCGGTCTTTTTTTTATTTATATAGATGCCGCGAAAGCTCTGCTAATTGTCATAATAAGCAGGTTCACACAAACTAATATTCCCAAAATTATTAAAATCTTTTTCATATTTTCTCTCAATTAACCCTACAATATTATAATGCAAAAAATTAAATTCCATCCTCTGCTTAGTGTAATTTAAAAAAATTTGTAGTAAAATCAGCATATGGAAGAAATTAATTTAAGAAATTATGCATATTTAGGTGATGCGGTATGGGAAATTTTCATACGCGAAAAGACCATTCGTATTACAAATAATTCAAAAAAACTTCATCAAATAACAACTAATCTTGTGAAAACATCAACTCAATGTGAACTTTTGCATTTTTTGGAATCAAATTTAACAGAAGAAGAAATTGAATTAACCCGTCGTGCAAGAAATCTTCCTATACCTGTCGGCAGACGAAATATGCAATCAGAATACCGTCAGGCAACTGCATTTGAAGCACTTATAGGCTGGTGGCATACACACGACAAGAACCGATTGAAATTTATTTTAAATCTTTTAGAAAATCAAATAAATATATAATAATTACCAATATCATAAAAAGACCTCTTTTTAAGAGGTCTTTTTATCTCGAGTTTAATCAATATTGCCTTATCTTTTAGTCTTCTTTTTTATCCATATATTCAACGTATCTTTTACGTAGTTCATTATCGTTTACTGCTTCAACTTTGAAATCTACGAAATGATCGTCAGTTGGGTAATCACCAATTAAGTTTTTCAACAAGATTGAGTTAGCGCCAAGATAACCTTTTGCAACTTTTCCTGTTTCAACAAATTCGGAAGTTCCCTTTCTTCTTGCAACATTTAAAGTATCGCCATTTGTTTGTACAAACGCTCTAGATTTAATTTTACAATCTAAAATTGAACCATTCTTTTCATCGAATTCATTTTCATATTCTTCAACAAATAGTCCTTTTGGAGATTTCAAAACTGAACCATCTTCTTTTTTAATTGTAAAACTTCCTGAAGGGAATCTTAAAACTCTCTTACCATAAGATTCGTGAGCACCTTTATAATCCTTAATTTCAGTATCATAAACTAAAATATGTTTTGAAGATTCACCGATATTCATATCACCGATTTCTCTAGAACCATATTCCCATTCACGTGTACCTTCATAGTGAACGATATTTCTTTTTGAAGTTGAGTCATTCATATTACCATCTGCACCGTCAATGCCCCAATTACCCATGTTATTTAACAAAGAATCTAAAGGTAACGGTCTTTGATAGTCATACCACCATTTAATAATTGTATCTGTAGGATGGTTACAAGATGTAGAATCAATATAACTTCCGATTCCAGCCCAAGCATTAACCTCTACTCTTACATAACCATAATCATCTTTATCGCAGCTAGTTAAAGAGCTTGCAACCGGTGTTAAGAACATAGATGCAATTGCTAAATCTCTTGCTGCACGCATCGCACGTGAACTTTTTTTCTTATCATCACCGGTAAAAGCAACATCTTGCATAGCAGGTTTTGTTGAATTAGCTTTTGCAAGAGGTCTTGGTGAACTCATTCTGAAATTATTAATCTGACTAATTTGCATATTTGCCTCCTGATTGATTTCTTTTCATTTTAAAACTGAACAAGATTATTTTTGCTAGTGTGGTAAAAAAATTTTAACACAAAAGCTGAACCCTTGTATCTATACAGGATTTAAATATATTTAGACATATACAAAAGTTTACAATAATTAACCTTGAGCTAATTTTTCACGAACAAGAGTTTCGACTTCTGCCAAGATTTCAGGGTTTTGTTCTAAGAATTCTTTAGCTTTTTCTCTGCCTTGTCCTAGTTTTTCTTCATTATAGCTAAACCATGCTCCGGCTTTTTTAACAATATCAAGGTTAACAGCAACATCTAAAATATTACCGATTTTTGAGATACCTTTTCCAAATACGATATCAAACTCAGCAGTTCTAAAAGGTGGAGCAACTTTGTTTTTCAAAACACGAACTCTAACATGGTTTCCAATATCTCCATCATCCCCTTTAAGTCCTTCAGTACGTCTGATTTCCATACGAACAGAAGCATAATATTTTAAAGCATTACCGCCTGTTGTAGTTTCAGGGTTACCGTACATAACACCGATTTTCATACGTAATTGGTTGATAAAAATAACTGTAGTATTTGTTTTACCGATAATACCGGTTAATTTTCTTAAAGCTTTTGACATCAAACGAGCTTGAAGTCCCATTTGTTGGTCTTCCATAGAACCTTCGATTTCAGCCTTCGGAACCAAAGCTGCAACAGAGTCAACAACAACAATATCAACAGCACCTGAGCGAACAAGTTCTTCTGTAATATCTAAAGCTTGTTCACCTGTATCGGGTTGTGAGATTAGTAAATCATCAACCTGAACACCAAGTGCACGCGCATATTCAGGATCTAGAGCATGCTCAGCATCAACAAATGCAGCAATACCGCCTTTTTTCTGACATTCAGCAACAATATGCTGTGCCAGAGTTGTTTTACCTGAAGATTCAGGACCATAAATTTCTATAATACGTCCGCGCGGAATACCGCCGATACCAAGAGCAACATCTAATGACAGAGCTCCAGTTGGGATAGCATCAACATTAACTGTGGTTTTATCACCAAGCTTCATTATTGAACCTTTACCAAAGTCTTTTTCAATTTTTTCAATAGCTAACTTTAGCGCCTTACTTCTTTCGTCGCTAACATTTACTGCCGGTGATTCTTTCCCTGCCATTATTTTATATTCCTCTTATTCCCAAACGTAAACTTCTTTTTTCTTATAAAAACCTAAAGCAACAGGTTTGTAGCTGTTTAATTCATTTTTCAACTGATAAACTTCTTTATTTAAGTCAACAATTTTTTGTTTTAATGTTTCGTTATCAGTTTTGCAGCGAATCAATTCAACAACAACATCATCCATGCCTTCAAGCTTTTCATCAATAACTTTTGCAATTTTGTTGCTTAACTTAACTTCTAATTCTTGTAAAGTATTTAAAATACTTTTTACAGCTGCGCTGTTATTTTGAGCAGAAGCACCTGCCATCACAGGAGTTCTAACTGCTACCGGGCTTGTTACAGCTCCACTTACTTGTGCTTGAACTTTTCTCAAATTTTTCACCTCATCATAAGAAAAATAAGTATGACCTTTTGCGTTTTTTCTAGGTTTGATTGCTGCTTTTTTACATAAATCAACTATTTCTTTATTATCTGCTTTCAAAATAGTTCTAACCTCTTGAGGCGTTAAAGTTCTCTCATTTAATCTGTCTTTTATCATTCTTATCTATCCCTTAAAAAACATTCCCAACATCATTTTATTACATTCATAAAAAACAGGCAAACGATTTTTGATAAACATGAAGAAATGTAAAGATGTAAATTGTTTTCAATAAAAAAGAACCCCAAATAGGATTCTTTTTCAATGTTTTATTATAGAAAAACTAGATTATATAGCTTTTTGAACTTTTCCTGCTTTTAAACAAGAAGTACATACTCTAATTCTTTTTGTAGCACCGTTTACAACAGCTTTAACTGATTGTAAGTTAGGTTCTTGCGTATGAACGATTTGTTTATGAGAAAATGTTAACTTAGCTGCTTTAATTGGAGCTTTTCCACAAATTTCACAATGTTTTGCCATAATTTATTTTCCTTTTCTAGCTAGTTTGTCACTTTATACTTAAATTCTACTCTAAAAATGTATTTTTGCAAGCGCATGTTAAAATATATGACATCAAAACAGTTTTGTGTTATACTAAACTTTATGGAAAATAAAATAAAAATCGGAATTATTGGACTGGGAACAGTCGGAAGCGGGGTATTTAAAACCCTTCAAAATTTTAAAAATATAGAAATAGTAAAAATTGCAGTTCGCAATAAAAACAAAAAACGCAATATTGAAAATTTGGATGAAAGCATTATTACAGATAACCCGTATGAAGTTGTTAATGATCCTGATATTCAGATTGTTGCTGAACTTGTCGGTGGGATTGAACCTGCATATAATCTTATTAAAACTGCAATAAAAAACGGAAAACATATTGTTACTGCAAATAAAGAACTTCTTGCAAAACATGGTGAAGAACTTTTTAATTTCGCAGAAGAACACAACAAAGTTGTTTTATATGAAGCAGCTATTGCAGGTGGTATTCCTTTAATTATGCCTATTAAAACAATTTTAGCGGGCAATAAAATAAATAAAATCAAAGCAATCTTAAACGGTACAACAAACTACATCCTTACTAAAATGGATATACAAGGCGCATCATATGCCGAAGTTCTAAAAGAATCTCAAGAACTTGGATACGCAGAAGCTGACCCTACAGGAGATGTTGAAGGATTTGATGCGGCATACAAAATCACAACTCTTGCAACAATTGCATTTGGAAAAAGAATTAAAATTGACAAAGTTTACCGAGAAGGTATAACAAAAATCAGTCCTGATGATATGAAAGCCGCAAATGAGATGGGTTATAAAATTAAACTTATCGCATCAGCAGAATTAAATGATGACGGCAGAGCAGATGTAAGAGTACATCCAATGCTTGTTCCAAAATCAAAATCATTAGCACATATTGACTATGTAACAAATGCGGTAAGTCTTACAGGCCATCCTGTAGGCGATGTAACACTGTCAGGTCCTGGTGCAGGAGAATTTCCGACAGCAAGTTCTGTTGTTGGGGACATTCTAGCTATAGCATCAGAATTAGGCAGAACAGATTATCTACTACCAATGATGAGATGCCGCCACTGCGAAAATGCTGTAATGATGGATGTTTCAGAAACAGAAAATAAATACTATATTTCAATTACAGCACAAAACAGCAAAGGCGTAATCGGTCGTATTGGAAAAGCTTGTGAAGACAATAATATAAGCTTAGCAAGTATTGTCCAAAAAGAAGTTGCCGGTGATAACGCCGCAAAAATTACTGTTATTACAGAGCTTTCCAAAGAAAAAGATATGCAGAAAGTTATTGAAATCTTCAACAATGATTCAGCAATCACCAAAGTTAACAGCTTAATAAGAGTTCAAGTATAAAAGAAGACGCCGGAGAGTTTAACTCTCCGGCGTCTTAAATATTAATCTTTGACTTCTTTCTGATATGAAGTTACTTTTTTATTACCTTCAATATCATATTCAAATTTATATGTTTCAATAAAACCATCTTCGTTTTCAACTGTTAGAATTCCTTTCATCGGATTCCCATCCGGATCATACAGTATTTCATTTTTTAATTTACCATCTGATGAAGTAAATGATACAGAGCTTGAACCTTCACTGCCCATCAACTCATTGCCATGCCAACCTGCTATACGAATAGTTCCGACCCCCGGTTTGATATAATATTGTCCACCGTTCATATCAATCACACCACTCTCATCTGCTTTAAATCCTGCTCTTTTTAAAGATGCTTTATTTGGCATTTGTTCATCTACCGGTGTTTTAGCTAATGCATTATTTAACTTTTTATTTAATTCTTTATCATCATTTCCAGTTTTCATTGGTAAAGGCGAAGAATTTAATTGTTTCAACGGTTTTAAGTCTGAATATCCGTTTATTTTTCCTGCTGCAGCTGCTCTATTAGCTCCATTTGTTCCATAAATTCCTGACATAATAATCTCCTTTCGTGTTTTATACTCTCAAGCACACATTGCTTATGTTTTTATAAAAACACTCAGGTTTTGATTATTGTTAGCCCCGCTCCGATCATATCATATCATATCATATAGAGCATTATATCTGGGTTTGAGAGATTTTAAAATTCATATTTACATTTCGTTACATCTATTGTACAATTATTTAAAAAGTATAAAAAAGAGGAAAAATTATGTATTATCAAGGATTAATTAATAAATACAGAGAGTTTTTACCTGTTACAGATTCAACACCTGTTGTAACACTGAACGAAGGTAACACTCCGCTTATCAAAGCAGATAACTTAGCTAAAAAAATCGGACTTAATGCCGAAATTTACTTGAAATTTGAAGGCTGCAACCCGACAGGAAGTTTTAAAGACCGCGGTATGACAATGGCAGTTACAAAAGCTAAAGAATCCGGCTCAGGCGCTATTATTTGTGCTTCAACCGGTAATACATCAGCATCAGCTGCTGCATACGGTGCTAAAGCAGGTTTAAAAACATATGTGCTTATTCCAGACGGATATATCGCACTTGGTAAACTTTCTCAAGCTATGATGTACGGAGCAGAAATCATTGCAATTCAAGGAAACTTTGACCGTGCACTTGAAATGGTTCGCGAAATTTCTGAAAAATATCCAATAACTCTTGTTAATTCAGTAAATCCATACAGAATTGAAGGTCAAAAAACCGGTGCATTTGAAATCTGCGAAGCACTTGGACAAGCTCCGGATTATCACTTCATCCCTGTAGGAAACGCAGGAAATATCACAGCTTACTGGAAAGGTTACAAAGAATGGTATAATTTAGGTATAATCCCTGCCCTGCCGCAAATGATGGGATACGAAGCAGAAGGTTCAGCCGCAATTGTTCGCGGTGAACGTATAATGAACCCTGAAACTCTTGCAACAGCTATCCGTATCGGTAACCCTGCAAGCTGGAAACAAGCAGAAGCCGCTCGTGATGAAAGCAAGGGTAAAATAGATTCTGTAACTGACGAGCAAATCGTAGAAGCTTATAAACTTATTGCATCTTGTGAAGGAGTATTAGCTGAACCGGCTTCAGCTGCATCTGTTGCAGGACTAATTCAGGCACACTCTCAAGGACTTGTTAAAGAGGGTTCAAAAATTGTTTGTATCCTAACAGGAAACGGATTAAAAGACCCTGATAACGCTATAAAATATTCAAACGCAGATGTTAAGAAAACATCCGCAGAATTAAATGATATTTTAAAAGTTATGAACATATAAAAATAAGGGCGGGATTTTCAATCCCGCCCTTATTTTATATCAAATATTCAAGAGAAAGCCCCCTCGATATTTTCGAGGGGGCTTTTTTATCTTATGGAATTAAGAAAATTATTCTTCGTCCAAATTAAAATCAGGTGCACCAAACATTCCTTCGATTTCTTCTAAAATCGCAGAAGGTTTACGAGCTTGATTTCTTTGAGCAACAGCGCGTTTTCTTTCTTCTCTGTCACGTTCTTCATCAGCATTAATCAAGTGATGGAAACCTGTACCTGCAGGAATTAGACGACCTATAATAACGTTTTCTTTCAAACCTCTTAACAAGTCTTTTTTACCATCAACTGCTGCTTCTGTAAGGATTCTTGTTGTTTCCTGGAATGAAGCTGCTGAGATGAATGATTCAGTATTCAATGAAGCTTTTGTAATACCTAACAACATGTATTCACAAGTTGCAAGAGTTTTACCTGCTTCTTCTGCTGCTTTATTTTCTTTTTCGAATGTTTGCATTTCTATCAATTCACCAGGTAACAAGTTAGTATCGCCGGCATCAATTACCTTAACTTTCTTAGTCATCTGACGAACAATGATTTCAATGTGTTTATCAGCAATTTCTACACCTTGAGAACGGTATACACGTTGTACTTCGTCTACAAGATATTGCTGAGCAGCTTCCGGACCGCATAATCTCATAACATCATGAGGATTCATAGGTCCTGAAGTTAACGGTTGACCTTTTGTAATTTTTTGTCCGTTAGAAACAATTACATTTGAGTCAATTGCGTATTTAATCTCAGTTGATGAACCGTCAGCATCTGTCAAGAATAATCTTGGCAAACCATCATCATCAATTTCAATTTTTGCAGTACCGTCATATTCTGCTAAAATAGCACAATCTTTAGGTTTTCTACCTTCAAGAAGCTCTTCTACTTTTGGAAGACCTTGAACGATATCGCCTGTTTTTTCTCTTTCAAATACTAATGTTGCAAGTAAGTCACCTCTTAAAACAAGAGCACCTGAATCGATTTGAAGCATTGTACCAGGGCTAATTAAGTAAGGACGTCCGTTTCTGATAGAAACTTCGCCTTTATTAACAGCAGTAACAACACCTGAAACAGGAGAAGTTTCACCGCTTTCAGCTAAGACTTTATCAGTTTTTACAAAGTCACCTTTCTTAACAACTGCTTTTCCTTTTACAGAAACTGTTGTTTCAGAGCTTTGAGAGATTAAAAGAAGTCTTCTTACTTCTTCATCATCAGATTTGATTGATGCTATTGCATCATGCATTGCTAAAACTTGAGTTTTTGCAACCGGTGTTTTCGGTTCAATTGTTTCACCGTCTTTAACAAGTAATTCTGTTTGAAGAGATGAATTAGCAGAACCTTCCATTTCACGACGAACGATTAAGTTTTCAAGTACAACAATTCTCAATGAACCTTGTGAATCAAGTTCTACCATACCTTTAAGGTGTGATAAGTAACCTTGCATTTGAAGAACTAAAGATGTTCTTGTGATTGTAGCACCGTCAACATTTCTAACTCTTGCACCGTCTTTGTATTGAAGTTGAGTTACAGGGATAATATCAATTAATTCATCAGTTGTATTGAACGCAATTGATACATCTTTCTGATTAACTTCTAATACTTGAACCGGTCTTACAAGAATTTGTACAGGCTGGTTAGCAATTGAATCGTCATCTAATGATAAAGCTGAATCTAATTCTTCATCTAAATCATCAAGAGGTAACTCATCAACTGAAGAATCCATTATTGTAACAATAGATGTTTCTTTAGCTTTGATACCTTCTGCGATAACTGTACCTTTTTTAACAACTTCACCTTCATCAACTTTCAATTCTGAAATACTCGATAAAGTATGAACTTCACCAGGTCTTACAGTAATTTCGTGAATTACATCGTTGTATTCTTTGAATTCTACAACACCATCGATATGGCAGTAAACGTCTTTAACAATTTCAGTACCAGCTGTAACTGTTGTTCCGTTTTCAACCATTTTCAATGTTGAATCTTTATTGATTTGGTGAATTTCTTCAGGAATAAATACAACTTTACCAGGTTTTGTAATGATTTGATTTTCATCAACTTCAACATCAACGTATCTGATTTCACCTGATGATGTTACAGCACACTCATCATCAATAAGTTCTGCAATAATCATACCGTTTTCAACTGTTGTATCAACAGGAGCTTTAACGATATATTTTTCACCGGTTTTATCAACTGTCCAAAGTTGTTCTTTTTTAGTTTGTTCAAATGAAGCATTTTCAGGGCTTAAAGATGCGATAACAATTGTCAATTCTTTACCTTGAACAATTTTCTTAATCTTTTTACCGTCAAATTTAGCTTCTTCGATAACTAAATCTTCACCAACTCTAACTTCACCGCCGTGTTCAGAAATTGTTAAAGTTTCAGCAAGTTTTTCGCCTTCAGAAATTTTCTGACCGTCTTTAACAAGAATTCTTGAACCACCAGGAAGAGTATAAACGTCACCGCCTAATACCCAAATAATACCTTGTTTGTTAGTTGTTCTTGAAACGTTACCTTGTCTGTCTTTCTTTTCATCAGCTTTGAAGTCTTCAAATACTACTTCACCTGAAATATCAGTTGTAATATCTTTTGTAGCTTTTTCTGTTAAACGAGAGCTGTCACCAACTGATGATGGAGCGTGTTCAGCCATTTTGAAGCCTTTAGCAACTTCCATTCCGTCAGTAATAAATAATGTAGCACCTGCAGGAATGTGATATTTAGTAGTTCTTTTTTCGCCTTTAACTTCAATATCAGCTTCATACATAGAAACCTGAACGATATCCCCGTGACGTGTTCTAAGTTCTCTTGCTTTGATTTTAGAAACAACAACACCGGCTTCACGAGCTAAGATTTCTTTTTTAGCTTCTTTAACGCCTACCGCACCACCTGTGTGGAAGGTTCTCATTGTAAGCTGTGTACCAGGCTCACCGATTGACTGAGCTGCGATAATACCGATAGCTTCACCGATATCAACTTGTTTTTGAGTTGTCATTGCCCAACCGTAACATTTTTGACATACACCGTATTCAAGTCCGCAAGTCAAACCTGAACGAACTCTGAGTTCGTGTAAATCAAGACCTGATATTTTCTTAATATCATCACGATCCATTGTTGTACCATTAGCAACAATTACGTTACCTTCGGCATCACAAATGTCTTGAGCTACTGTTCTTCCTAACAATCTGTCGATTAACGGAACAATAACTACATCGCCATCCATAATAGATTTAAGATCGATATATTTTGTTGTATGACAATCATCTGCACGAATAATAACATCTTGTGCTACGTCAACAAGACGTCTTGTTAAGTAACCTGAGTCAGCTGTTTTTAACGCTGTATCTACAAGACCTTTACGTGCACCGTATGATGAAATGATGTATTCAGTTACTGATAAACCTTCTTTAAAGTTTGATTTAATCGGTAAGTCGATGATTTGACCTTGCGCATCAGCCATCAAACCACGCATACCAACCAGCTGTGAAACCTGTGATAAGTTACCACGGGCACCTGAGAATGCCATCATATATACAGGGTTTAATCTATCAAAGTTTTCTACAACCTGTTCTGTCAATTTTGCTGTTGTTTCAGACCAGGTATCAATAACTTTTGTATATCTTTCTACCTCTGTAATTTCACCTTTAAGGTATCTGTTTGTTGATTTTTCAATTTCTTTTTCAGCTGATTGCAATAACTCTTTTTTAGATTCAGGAACTGAAAGGTCTGCAATTGAAATTGTTGTACCGGAAACAGTTGCATACTTATAACCTAAGTTTTTAAGAGCATTGGCTAATGCTGCTGCTTTAGCACCGCCGTATTCCAAATACATCTGACCTAACAATTTTTTCAAAGAACCCTTGTCCATTTGTTTGTTAATGAAATCAGGTGATTTTTTTGTATTTGTATATGTTCTTTCCATTCTAATTTTCCTTCAATTAGTTAATTTTTACACTGATTTTTACACTTACACAAGTGCTTTTCTAACCTCTTCGTTGAAGATAATTCTACCAACTGTAGTTTCTAATCTTTCACCTTTTTCATCTCTAACGATGATTTTGTCGTGAAGTTTGATTACGCCTACTTCAAGAGCAGAAATTGCATCCTGGAAGTTATAGAAGTAACCCTTAACTTCTTGAGACGGATCTTTGATAGTAGTTAGGTAATACATACCTAATACCATATCCTGAGAAGGTGTTACGATTGGTTTACCGTTAGCAGGAGCTAACAAGTTGTTAGTAGCTAACATCAACATTCTTGCTTCAGCTTGAGCTTCGATAGAAAGAGGAACGTGAACAGCCATTTGGTCACCGTCGAAGTCAGCGTTGAACGCTGTACAAGCAAGCGGGTGAAGTTGGATTGCACGGCCTTCTACCAATTTCGGTTCGAATGCCTGAATACCTAATCTGTGAAGGGTTGGAGCACGGTTTAACATAACCGGATGTCCGTCAATAACCTCTTCTAAGATATCCCAAACGATGTGTTCAGATCTTTCGATTTTCTTCTTAGCTGATTTGATGTTTTGAACGTATCCTCTTTCGATAAGTTTGTTAACAACAAACGGTTTGAATAGTTCGATTGCCATTTCTTTTGGCAGACCGCACTGGTTCAATTGAAGAGTCGGACCAACAACGATTACTGAACGACCTGAGTAGTCAACACGTTTACCTAACAAGTTTTGACGGAAACGACCTTGTTTACCTTCAATAATGTTAGATAGTGATTTTAACGCTCTGTTATTTGGACCAACAACAGTTCTTCCGCGTCTGCCGTTATCAATAAGCGCATCTACTGCTTCTTGTAACATACGTTTTTCGTTTCTAACAATGATTTCAGGAGCACCCATTTCCAAAAGTCTTTGTAAACGGTTGTTTCTGTTGATTACACGTCTGTATAAGTCGTTTAAATCTGATGTTGCGAAACGTCCGCCGTCTAATTGAACCATAGGTCTTAAATCAGGCGGTGTTACAGGAAGTACATCCATAATCATCCAAGTTGGATTTGTATCTGATGAGATTAAAGAATCTAATAATCTTAATCTCTTAATTAATTTAGATTTTTTCTGAACAGAAGTTACGTTTCCTGCAAGCTCTGTTCTAATTTCTTCTGCTAAAGCTTTGATATCAACTTCAGCAAGAAGTTCTTTAATAGCTTCTGCGCCGATACCAACTTTTAAAGTTGATTCTTCGTTTTCAGCCATATAATCTTCGTATTCTTCTTCAGTTAATAATTGAAGTTTTTTGAAATCACTGTCGCCGCCATCAATTACAACATAGCTGTTGAAATAGATAACTTGTTCAAGATCTTTCAAAGTCATATCTAAAAGTAAGCCAAGATATGAAGGAATACCTTTTAAGAACCAGATATGAGAAACCGGTGCTGCAAGTTTAATATGTCCCATTCTGTGACGGCGAACTTTTGAATCAGTAACTTCAACACCGCAGCGTTCACAGATAATACCTTTATGTCTTACTCTTTTATATTTTCCGCAATAGCACTCCCAGTCCTTTGTCGGTCCGAAAATTCTTTCACAGAATAAACCGTCTCTTTCCGGTTTTAATGTACGATAATTGATTGTTTCCGGTTTGGTAACTTCGCCGTGAGACCATTGAAGTATTCTGTCCGGAGAGGCAATACTTATTCGTATATAATCAAAATAATCAATACTTGTTGACATTTATAATGTTCTCCTTTTTCAATTTGGTGAATCCGGCGGGAAAATATCCCGCCAATCACACATTACTTATTATAGATCTCCAAAAGTGGTAGGTGTTTCAAAGAAGTTGATATTCAACAACTCAGAATCAACATCTGACAGAGTTCTTTTTGGAGCAGCTTTTCTCAAGTCGTCCATATCTGTCATCAAGTCTACTTCCTGACCGTCTTTCTTCGCTACTGTTATATCTAAACCGATACTTTGTAATTCTCTTACAAGAACCTTGAATGATTCAGGAATACCAGGTCTTGGGATATTGTCGCCTTTAACGATTGCTTCGTATGCTCTGTTACGTCCGTTAACATCATCTGATTTGATTGTTAACATTTCTTGAAGAGTATAAGCAGCACCGTAAGCTTCCAACGCCCAAACTTCCATTTCACCGAATCTTTGTCCGCCGAATTGAGCCTTACCACCTAAAGGTTGTTGTGTAACAAGTGAGTAAGGACCTGTTGAACGAGCGTGAATTTTGTCGTCAACTAAGTGGACAAGTTTCAAGAAATAAGTTAAACCAACAGCTACAGGTCTGTCGAACGGTTCACCGGTTCTACCGTCAATAAGCATTACCTTACCGTCTTCGCCAACCCAATCACATCCTGATTCTTTGATACCTCTAAGAAGTTCAGCTTTTGTTGCAATTTCTGATTGGTTTTCACCGTACATTTCATCAAATGACGGAGCTTCGTAATGGTCGCCTGTCAAGTATGCAGCCAAACCTAACAATAATTCATAAGTTTGACCAACGTTCATACGAGAAGGTACACCCAATGGGTTCAATACGATATCTACAGGAGTTCCATCAGGTAAGAACGGCATATCTTCTTTTGGCAAGATACGTGATACGATACCTTTGTTACCGTGACGTCCTGAAAGTTTATCACCTACAGAAACTTTACGTTTTTGAGCGATGTAAACTCTGATAACTGTATTAGCACCAGGTGGAAGTTCGTCACCTTTTTCTCTGTCGAATACTTTTACGTCAAGTACTCTACCGCCTTCTCCGTGAGGAACTCGAAGTGAATTATCTTTAACATCTCTTGCTTTTTCAGCAAAGATTGCTCTTAATAATTTTTCTTCAGGCGGATGTTCAGATTCACCTTTCGGTGTAACTTTACCAACTAATATATCATCTGCGTAAACACGAGCACCGATACGAACAATACCGCGTTCATCCAAATGTCTTAGAGCATCTTCTGAAACGTTTGGAATTTCACGTGTAATTTCTTCTGGTCCAAGTTTAGTTTGACGAGCTTCGATTTCTAATTTTTCAATGTGTAATGATGTGAAGATATCATCGTGAACGCATCTTTCAGAAAGCAAGATAGCATCCTCGAAGTTGTAACCTTCCCAAGGCATATAAGCAACCAAGATGTTTTTACCTAATGAAAGTTCACCGCCGCAAGTTGAAGCACCGTCAGCAATTACATCGCCAGCTTTAACTTTATCGCCTTCGTGAACGATAGGTCTTTGGTTAATACAAGTATCCTGGTTAGAACGTACATATTTCATTAGAGTGTAAATATGCGGTTTACCTTGTACGTCTCTGATTACAATTTCTTCACCGACAACTCTTTCTACAGTACCGTCTACATCAGAAACGATTACCATACCTGAGTCTTTTGCAACACGAGATTCAAGTCCTGTACCAACTCTTGGTCTTTGAGTGATTAAAAGAGGTACTGCTTGACGCTGCATGTTAGAACCCATCAATGCACGGTTAGCATCGTCGTGTTCGATGAACGGAATCATTGATGTCGCAACAGAAATAATTTGAATAGGGCAAACACCCACATAGTCAACTTTTGAAGATTCGCACATTGTAAATTCTGAACGATATCTTACAGGAACCATTGACTCAACAAATGTTCTGTCTTTATTTAATTTAACGTCAGCCGGAGCACAACGTAAGTTTTCATCAGCATCTGCTGTCATATAAACAACTTCATCTGTTACAACGCCGTTTTTAACAACGAAGAACGGAGATTCAACAAAACCGTAATCGTTAACTTTAGCGTGTGTAGCAAGTGAACCGATCAAACCTGCGTTTGGACCTTCCGGAGTTTCGATAGGACAAATACGTCCGTAGTGAGAAGGGTGAATATCACGAACCGCGAATCCTGCTCTTTCTCTTTGTAAACCGCCAGGTCCTAAAGCTGAAATACGACGTTTGTGAGTTAATTCAGCAAGAGGGTTGGTTTGGTCCATGAACTGTGATAACTGTGAAGAACCGAAGAATTCTTTTAATGAAGCAACTAAAGGTTTAGTGTTCAATAAGTTCAACGGTGTTAAAGTTTCAGAATCTTGAAGAGTCATTCTTTCTTTAACGATTCTTTCGATTCTTGAAAGACCTACTCTGAATTGGTTCTGTAACAATTCACCAACTGAACGAATCCTTCTGTTACCCAAGTGGTCAATATCATCCAATTGACCTTCATCATAAGTTAAGTTAATTAAGTATTCAATTGTTGAAACAATATCTTCAACAGTTAATGTTCTTTGGTTATTTGGTATATTTAAGTTTAATTTTTTGTTTAATTTATAACGACCAACACGACCGATATCGTATTTCTTTTCATCAAAGAATCTTGATTCTAAGATTTGACGTCCGCCTTGAGGAGATGCAGGATCACCAGGTCTTAATTTTTTATACAATTCAATTAAAGCTTCATCTGTAGTTTCTGTAGGGTCTTTTTCCAAAGTTTTTTTCAAGAATTCAAAGTGAGTGAATTTTGATTCCATTTCAGAAACAGTGATACCCATAGCTTTTAATAAAGTTGTAGCTAAGATTTTTCTGTTTTTGTCGATTTTAACGTGGATAATGTCGTTAGAATCTGTTTCGATTTTCAACCAAGCACCGCGGTTAGGAATCATTGTAGCGTTATACAAACGTTTTCCTGTAGGTGACGGATCGCATTTGAAGTAAACACCAGGAGAACGAACGATTTGTGATACGATAACACGTTCTGCACCATTTACAATGAAAGTACCTTTGTCAGTCATTGTAGGGATATCGCCAATGTAAACTTCTTGTTCTTTAATTTCACCGCTGTCACGGTTAACTAATCTAATCATAACGCGTAATTGTTTTGCATAAGTTGCGTCATGGATTCTTGCTTCTTCAACTGTATACTTTGCATTATCGAAAGTATAGTTTGGTAAGAAGTGTAATTCTAATCTGCCTGTATAGTCTTTAATAGGAGAGAATGAAAGTAATTCTTCTTTCAAACCTTCTTTTAAGAACCATTCAAACGATTTTTTTTGCACTTCAATAAGGTCCGGTAAATCGTCCAAACGAGTATGAGGAATACCCATTGGCGTTACTCTTTTTGCATATTTTGTCTCAGACATTAATTCACCTCATTTAATAATGGTGTACTACTATAAACAATTTTTCTAACTTAAGGCTGTAAACCCTCTGCCATAATTGGCAAATAACTGCAATTTCAGGGATTTGTAAATGTTGGTGAAATCCGCTTGTAATCAAACTTCCAAGACTTAGGCACACTTCGCCCAACTTTACTTTTGCATGTTATTCCATCATATTACTTCAATTTTAATAGTCAAGCAAATAAGGCATGTTTTTCGGTAAAACTTTTCATTTTTCTTAATAAAAATTTACAGAGATAAATGCACAGGACGAATTGTTTGAATTTGAACGGATTTGCCCGTCAACCCCTATTTATAAAATATTGTGAATACTGCATAAATAAAGGGTTTTGGCAAAATCGCCCAAACCCTTGTATAACAAAACTTTCAGATGATTTCTATAAATTTAAATCAACTAATGCTCCAACAATTTTTTCAGTGATTGCATTACCGGAATTTTCAACTTTCCCATTACCTTTAATAGAACCAAAAGATTGTGAAGAATAATTTGCACTTATATCCATAATATTTCCTTTCAAAATTTATATAATAGAATAAAAACACTAAATTTAATTTTAAATACTACCACTAATCAAATTTTAATAATTCCCATACTTCAATATCAAATGCTTTGGCAATTTTTACCAAGGTACTTAAAGTAGGATTTCTTTTTAAATTTTCAATCCTACCAACATAAGTTCTATCCAAACCTGCGGTGAAAGCTAATTCTTCTTGTGAAATACCACGTTCTTTTCGTAATCTTATTATTTTTTGTGCTAGTTTTTTGGCTGCTATATTTGACATATTATTAATATTCAACAATTATGTGACAATAGTCTACTGCCCATTGGCACAAATTGAGTTGAGATTAATTTTAGGTATAATAAAAATATGTTTTATTTTGAAAAAATTGACGGGAAAAATATATTAAAATCAGATTTAATTAAAAATGCTAACGCATTTTTTACAACACGTGATTTGTGCATTTGCGATAAAGGGGCAAATAATAATTTACAAATTGAAAAAAACCAAAAAATCATCGCAAAATATCTGAATATTACAACTGAAAATCTAATTTCACCAACACAAACACATAGTGCAAATATAGATATAGCAATAGAAACACACCATGAATATCCGGAAACAGATGCCTTAATTTTGGCTGAAAAAAATCTCGGAATTTTCTTAAATTTTGCAGACTGTACTCCGGTAATTTTATATGATAAAAAACAAAATATCGGAGCAATTGCTCATGCCGGATGGCGCGGAACAGCTCAAAAAATTGCCCCAAAAACTGTTCAAAAAATGGGAGTAAATTTTAATACAAATCCTGCAGATGTAGTTGCGGTAATTGGTCCTGCTATTGGTTTTTGCTGTTACAATGTCGGTGAAGAAGTTTATGAAAAATTATCAAAAACTGTCAATGATTTTGAAGGACTTTATGAAATCCGCGAAGGACAAATTTTCGTTGATTTAAAAAATATAAACAAACGTCAGCTTGAAGAAATCGGAGTAAAAGAAATTGATGTTTGTCCATATTGCACCATTCACGATAATGACAAATTTTTCTCATACAGAAACGAAAACGCTACAACATTACGTCATAGCGCCGTTTTTAAATTAAGATAAAATCCAAACTAATTTATTTTTTTCAAATAATCCATTTTTTCACGTTCCATAACATAATATGCGCATCCATATCCTGTAAAACGCATTGTAAACGCGTTTTGCATATTAAACTTAATTACCATTTACCAAAATTTTTTACTTTAATTTCATCATTATCATCTTTTTCAATAACCCTTGCATTTGGTGCATCCATAAATAATATTAGGTTTTCGTGTCCGTTTTTTGCGTTGATTTTAATATTACCTTTTGATGAAGAAATACCTATACCTCTTGGCGTATTTTCATCAGCAATAAATGTCATAGGAATATTTATTTCAGATGCTAACGTAAAATACTTATCTGAACCACCTGCAACATCATCATTTGTCACTCTATGAATCACACCTGTTTCAAAACCATCTGAATTTAAAGGTTGCGACCCTCTAAATACAAATGTTCCCATATTTGTTTTAACACGTGTCAAACCATTTCTTATATCTTGATCAGTAGAAACAACTCTTGCTCCTGTACCACTGCCAAATCTTATTCCTGCAATTACATTATCAGCCATAAATTTATCCCCTTTTTATTCCCCTGTTTACATATTTATAAACAAATATTTTTTCTAATAATTGATAAAATATTCACAAATTGTTACAATATTTTTGATATAATTGAATTATGCAAAAAATTACAGTCGGAAAAACTTATAAACACTATAAAGGAAATATTTATAAAATTATTGCTATAGGAAAAAATTCCGAAAATTTAGAAGAAATGATTGTTTACAAATCAACAAAAGACGGGCAAATCTGGATTCGTCCAAAATCAATGTGGAATGAAACAATTGATAATAAAGATACTTTAAGGTTTACATTAATAGATTAACTACCAGCGGGATGAAAAACATTTCAAATAATAAAAAATTATACTATGAATCCTTGGTACTCTTCTCTTATTAAACCACCGTTAACTCCACCGCCATCATATTTTCCTATTGCGTGGAGCATTTTATATTTTCTAATGACTGTTTCATTTTTTATTGTTTTATCTAAACCACATACCACTGATAAACATATCGCAATAACACTGTTTCTTTTTCAATTAATATTAAACTTTACCTGGAGTTATGTATTTTTTGAGATGAAATCAATAACTTTAGGACTTATTGATGTTGTTTTCCTTCTTCTATTTTTAATTTTAACCATTATATATTTTTTCAAAATATCAAAACTCGCAGGAATACTTTTAATACCTTATCTTTTACAGGTCATTTTTGCGCTATACTTGAATTCCGGAATTCTTATACTCAACTAAATTGTAAAGAATAGTAACAGTTCATACATAATAAATAGCACAAATTATTTTCATTGTCGTTAAATAGATACAAGGGAAAAGTAGAAGGTTTGTGTCAATGAAAAAATTTTTATTAACATTCTTGGTACTATTATTTGCAACAACGACTGCAAATGCAACTTATCATGTTCATTATATGAACACAGGCGCAGTATCTCATTCTCATTATGGAGCACCAAGACCAATTAGTGCATCATTCGGGCGTAATGCAGCTTTCACACCAGCAGGCAGAGCAAGGATTGTTTCAACTAGAAGACATTATGCACATCTTAGAGGAGAACAGGCAAAATGTGCAAATTGTCACAATAGAAGACCTGTAATTACAACAGCATCCCGTGCACCAATAGAAGTTTCAAGATTCAATAAAAACTATAAAATTACAGCTCAAAAAACTTACACACGTAACGGTATAACATATTATAACTAGATATTTGTAAATGAAAAAAATATTTCTCACATTATTAATATTTTTATTTACAGCCTTGAGTTCAAATGCTGCATACATGTGCAAAGGCAGTTATTGCCGTACGGGTTATGCACACCCTAAAACCCGATTTGCCAAACCAAATAAAAGATTTTCCCAGCCTCAAAAAAGAATGGCTCATGTCAGACCAAAATATTTATACACCCCTGAATATCAAAAAAACATAATAAAACACCAATCAGGAATGAAAAGACAACATCCTACAACTAAAAAAGTACAAAATAATACCCCGTCAAGATTCGATAAAAATTTCCAGACATCACAATATAAAACCATTTCCTGCGGCGGAATTAAATATTATGGTGTAAATAATTATTGTAAAAATTAAATCAAAATTAATTATTTTGCTCTAAATCCAGTAAATATTTTTTAATTTCAACTCCACCGGCATAACCGGTAAGAGTACCATTTGAACCGATTACACGGTGACATGGAATTATGATTGCTATTTTATTTTTATTATTCGCACTGCCAACAGCACGCGAAGCTTTCGGGCTGCCTATAAGTTTTGCGACATCACCATATGATGCGGTTTTACCATAATTAATTGTCATTAAAGCTTTCCAAACTTTTATTTGGAATTCGGTTCCATCAAGCAAAAGCGGTAAATCAAAACTTTTTCTTTGACCTTTAAAATACTCATCAAGCTGACTATATGCTTCTTTTATCAAAGGTGTTTCCAATAATTCACCTTTAACCGTATCAAAAAAAGATACTTGTGAGATTTTTCCATCTTTTTCTGCTATTCCAAGCCTGCCAACAGGTGTATCATAAAAATATTTTTTCAAAATTTGTGTCATAGTAATTTATATTATATAATAATTTTATGAAAAAAATACTGTGTTACGGAGATTCAAATACATTCGGATTTATTCCTGAAACCTGCGGAAGATACCAAAAAAACGAACGTTGGAGCGGAATCTTAGCAGAATTTCTGCCAAATTTTGAAATAATCGAAGAAGGAATGAACAACCGCACCGGATTTTTCAAAAATCCTGAAGGGCTAAAACAAAGCGGCGGTGAGTATTTACCTATATTTTTACAGAACCGCAGGGATATAAACATTTGTATTCTTGCTGTTGGAACTAACGACGCTCAGTTCTTCTACGATTTAAATGAATCAACCTTGCAAAACGGTTTACAGCTTCTTATTGATTCAATCCGAAATGTTAACCAAGAAACTCAAATTATTATAATTCCTCCGGTGAAAATTACCAAAAATATTCTTACAAGCAGGTTTTCAATGATGTTTGATAAAAATTCAATCGAAAAAATTCAAAAACTTTTTCCAATTTTTGCTAAAAAGGCTATCGAAAATAACTGTTTGTATTTTGATTTTAATGAAATTACAAACCCGTCAAAAACTGACGGGCTGCATTATACAATCGAATCTCATAAAATTATTGCCAAAAAACTTGCTGAATTTATTTTTGAACACTCAGTTTAAACCCTTGAAATGCCGGATTTGTGTTAACAAAATCTTGTGAAGAGTTTTGTTCTTGTGGTTTAGCCTGATGATCATATCTGTATTTTGTCCAGATTCTTGACACTGCACTTAATGTAAAGCCCATTGCAATTAAACTGAACAAATAAGGAACACCTGTTATTACAGCTTTTTGCTTAATAAGTTTTGCAAGTTCACCATCAACTGATGTGTTATTCAATTTAGAAAGTTTTTCAGCAATTTTTGGCAGCTCTTTTCTTGACGGAACATTTTCAATAACTCCGTCCTTACCACGTTTGATAAGTTCAGGGAATTTTCCTTTATTTGCCAAAATTTTCTTAAATCCGGCATCCAATATTGATGAACCAAATATCGTGTATAAAACCACAAGTGGAACTCTCGTCCAAACCTCATAAAAATCAAGTTTACCTCTGTCTTTTGCCGCACTTGAGTAGCCAAAAAGCCCCGTGATACAAGTTAGAGCAAGCTGTCCTTTACTTAGCGCGAGTTTGCCGTTATTATTCACAAAATCCAATTTCAGATAATCTTTTAAGAAATCATCTGTCTTAGCAGATTTCCAACCTATTTTATGCAAAAGTTTTGAAATCTGTTCGCCCGGTTCAAGTAAAATTTCAGAAAATTTGCGTGCCGTTTTTGAATTATGCCCGAATCTGGCAAGTACAAGCCCTGAACCGACTCCGGCAGCTGACAATAAACCGGTTTTTAAAAGAACACTTTTTGAATGTTTCTCAACTCTTTGCTGCTGTTCATTATTCTCGGTTTTATTTTTGTTTAAGTTTGCCACATTATTAAAATCACTAACCTTAAAAACTTTTAGGGTAAACAAATTTTTAGCAAAACCCAGCGCATACTCTAAAGCCGGAACAGTGATACATGCCAGTAATAATCCACCTTTTGTTGTTATAAGTCTGTTTTTTAAAGTTTTATCTAACTTTGAATTTTTGATTTTCTCAACACCTAATGCAAGGTTTTTTACAACATTATCTCTAACTTTTTTAGGCTGAACTTTTTTAAACAAACCTTTTCTGAATAAATGTTCTCCAAAAAACGGTGCTGCAAAATAAAATATACCTGATTCTAAAAATTCCAAAAATGTAAATTCACTAAAATCAATAAAGCTTCTTGATAATACAGCTTTTGGAAACCAATTTGTCAAAGTTCCCTGAATAAATCTTGTTGATGATAAATTTTCTTGCGATTTTAAAAATTTATCCAAATATTTTGTACTGCGTGTGAATTCTTTTTGTGCCCCTTTAAATGAAGGTAATGTATTTTGATTAAATTGAGTATTATTGCTATTTATTGATTGAATCATTTTCTTTTCCTTTATATGTTAAAATTTCTCACTAAAAAAGGACCGCCTGAAAGGCGGTCCTTAAATTTGTTATCTTGAAATCTTAACACATTCGATTCGCATAACAATGACCGCCTGAATTTAGGCTTTGCATCATCATCATTTGCATCATCATAGTGTTGTTTTTCATTATTTTCCTTTTCCTTTTGAAATTATATTATTACAGTAAATAATAATTGTCAATTCTACAATATATAAAACCTGTAAAAATATTTTTTGCTATCCTTTTAAACTGCAGCCCCGACTTTTGCGAACTGTGATTCATAAAGATGTCTATAAACGCCGTTTTCAATATGTACAAGTTCGTTATGGTTACCGAGTTCAACAAGCTCACCGTTTTTAATAACTGCGATTCTGTCAGCATTTTGAACTGTTGTAAGTCTGTGCGCAATAACAAAAACTGTTCTATCTTTCATCAGGTTTTCAATTGCCTGTTGAACAATTTTTTCTGCTTCATTATCAAGAGCACTTGTTGCTTCATCAAGAATCAATATCGGAGCATTTTTTAAAAACGCACGGGCAATACCGATTCTTTGTTTTTGACCGCCGGACAGTAAAACACCGCGCTCACCGATATTTGTTTCCAATCCTTTTTCAAGACTGTTTACAAAATCTTCAAGATAAGAATCTTTTAACGCTTTCTTCAATTCTTCTTCTGTAGCATTTAAATTACCAAGCATAATATTTTCTCTGATTGTTCCGGAGAATAGGAAATTATCCTGAAATACTATAGAAATATTATCTCTTAATGATTCTAGAGTAATATTGCGTACATCAACCCCATCAATCATGACATTGCCGGATTTAATATCATAAAATCGCGGAATCAGGTTAACTATGGTACTTTTGCCGCCTCCTGAATTACCTACAAGAGCAAAAGTTTCACCTTTTTTAACAGTAAATGAAACATTTTTCAAAACAGGTTTATTTTTTCTGTATTCAAAATTAACATTTTTGAATTCAATCGAATCACTCATACCTGTTAGAGTTTTTGCATCCGCTTTTGTTTTAATAGCAGGTTGAGCTTCAAGTTGTTTTATTACACGTTCTAAAGCCAAAAGGGCATTTTGCATATTTTTTGCATTGTTTCCTAACAACTTGATAGGTGTGTAAAGCATAATCAACGCTGTAATAAATGATACGAAATTACCGCTTGTAATTGTTCCTTTAACAATCATATAGCTTCCCAAACCGATAACTGCAGCGATTCCGACAGATACAACAATATGCATCATAGGAGATAACCAGCCGGTTTTCTGAGTAATTTTCATTCCTAAGCCGAATACGCTATCTAAAACTTTATCAAAAATTTTATTTTGATGTTCGTATAAGTTATATGCTGTAACAACTTTATTACCGGCAAAAGCTTCGTTATATGCTGTAATAATTTTACCGCTTGCAGATTCTGATTTATCCGTAATAGATTTTATCAAAGCACGCATTTTTGTTAAAGGAACAACTGCACAAATTAAAACAACAATAGCAATAATCGCTAATTGCCAAGAGTTATAAAGCAATACGCAGATTAAAGACAAAGATGAAAATACTCTTGATATACCTGTTTTCAAATTATTCAATAAACTTCCACAGGCAGTATTAACGTCATTATTAAACCAGCGCATAATATCACCTGATGTTCGCATATCAAAAAATGACGAATCTTTGTGCATTAATTTGTTATACAAAGTCTTTTTAAAATCATTTGTAACCTTACCCCCAACCCAGGCATTCATATATGTAGAAAGATAATTTAACAACCCTTGAGTTGATGTAAATGCTATAATCAAAAACGGGATATACCACGGAGATTGTACGGTTTTGTCAACCATAACAATATCCATATAAGGTTTTAACGAAAGGGCAATAACTGCATCCAGTGAACCTATCGGAATTGCTAGCCCTAATGCCAGAGCAGTTCTAAACCAGTATTTTTTAAAATATGGCAGAACCTTAGCGTAATTTTTCATTACTCCGTCTTTGTCAAATAATTTTATTAATTCTTGAAATTTTTCCATAACTTCCTCTGTAATTTATTATAATGTTTTTTCCCAATTATAAGCTGATAAAATACTTTCTTCCAGTGACTTTTCAGGATTCCAGCCTAAAACTTCTTTAGCTTTTTTATTATCTGCTATTAGAATTGCCGGATCACCTTCGCGTCTTCCTTTTATATCAACAGGAATTTGTTTTCCAGTAATCTTTTCACAAGTTGTAAATACTTCTTTTACACTGTTACCTTCGTTTGTGCCAAGATTAAAAAAGCTTGTAACACCACCGTTTTCTAAATATTTTAGCGCAAGAACATGTGCATTTGCAAGGTCTTCTATATTAATATAATCTCTGACACACGTTCCGTCTTTTGTCGGATAATCAGTTCCGAACATTTGAAACGTTTTCCCTCCGCTAAAAGTTGATTTTAAAATATTAGGAATCAAATGTGTTTCAGGTTCATGCCATTCACCAACACGAATTTTACTATCAACACCTGCGACATTGAAATATCTTAAACGAACACTTTTTAAGCCGTAAGCTTTATCATAATCATCCATAATATTTTCTATCATTAATTTTGTTTTGCCATATGTATTTATCGGAACTTGCGGATGATTTTCATCAATCGGAACATAATCCGGCTCACCATATGTTGCAGCTGTAGATGAAAAGACAATTTTTTTAACATCAAAACTAAGCATTGCTTTCAGAAGATTTAAAGTTCCAAAAACATTATTAAAATAATATTTTTGCGGATTTTTTACAGACTCTGCCACTTGAGAATACGCTGCAAAATGTATAACCGAATCAATTTTATGTTTCTTAAAAACGTCACAAATTTCATTGTAATTTTGTAAATCACCTTTTATAAAATCAACAACTTTTCCTTTTGCATCAATCTTACGCAATGCTTCAACCGTTTCAATATGACCAAGCTCCAAGTTGTCAAATATTACAACATCATATCCTGATTCCATAAGAGTTATGACATTATGACTGCCAATATATCCGGCACCGCCAGTTACTAAAATCATTTTTCAATCTCCTCAAAAACTTCCAATGCACGTAATATTGCCTTATCCATATCATAATATTTGTAATCACCCAAACGTCCTAAGAAATAAACATTTTCAAGTTTTTCAGCTTCTGACAAATATTTTTGATAAAGTTCGTTATTTTCTTCTTTCGGAATCGGATAATATCTTTCGTTTTTGCCAGGTTCAAAAAACTCTGAATATTCTTTTGCAATTACTGTTTTTTCTGATTTGTCATCAAGATAATATTTATACTCATGAATCCTTGTAAAATCATAGTTGCAAGTATAATTTACACAAGCATTTGACTGGTAATATTCTTTATCATAAATTTCGAATTTAAAATTTACACTGCGATACGGTAGCTGACCGAATTTATAATCAAAAAATTCATCAATTGAACCGGTATAAAAAATCCTCTTGAAACTTTTCCCGCGATATTCGCTGAAATCAACACCTGTTTTAATTTTAATGTTTTTATTATCAAGCATTTTTTCAACAACTTTAGTGTACCCATCCAATGGAATACCCTGATATTTATCTTGGAAATATCTGTTATCTTTACTCAAATACACAGGAACACGAGCAGTTACAGCGCCATCAACTTCTTCCGGCGCACCCCCCCACTGCTTGGTTGTATAGTGTAAAAAGATTTTTTCATAAACATAATTTGCTAAAAATTTTAAATCGTCATCATCTTGTTTTTGAAACTCTAAAATAGGAACTTTTGTATTAATTTCAAATACATCAAGTAGTTTTTGTTCCAAACGTGCTGCAAAACTCTTCGGGAAAACATCATATAAAGTATTAAAATTAAACGGAATGTGTGTTTCAATACCGTCTAAAACTCCGATAACTTTGTGCATATAAGTATTAAAATCGGTAAATTGTTTTAAATATTTCCAAACTTTTTCGTTATTGGTATGAAAAATATGCGAACCATACTTATGAATCATAATCCCGTTTTCGTCACGAAAATCATAACAATTCCCTGCAATATGGTCTTTTTTATCAATAACCAGAACTTCTTCCCCAAGCTTATCGGCAATTAAGTTTGCAATTACTGCACCTGAAAATCCTGCACCGACCACAAGGTTAACATTATTATACTCCATATTGCTCCTTCCAATGCGGTCTTCTGATACCGAATTTTGTTAATACTTTGTAAATCTGTGTTCTGAACATAAACACATTATAACGTTTCAATCTTGTTTCACAATAGACAGTCGGGACTTCAAGATATTTAAAGCCTTGTTTTTTGCAATATTCAACATAAACAGTAAATAATCTCTCTGACAAGAATCCGTAAACTCTTTGCTGGAAAGTATCACGATTAAGGACTTCCGGTTGAATTTCAGTTTCCAAAGTTCCCAAAATATCAAAAAGCCATTCTGCATAATTATCTAAAAATTCTTTTGATGAAATAAAGATGTTATATAAATAAAGTTCATTAGAATTTTTCAAAACATCTACCGCAGTATCATAAATCTGTGGAGATTTTTCTTTTATAATTTCAAGAGTTCTATCCATATCAGAAATATAATGCCTTTTTCTGTAGTATTCATAAGCACTCGGAGCTTGTTGAATTACGCGTTTCATAGGTAAAATAATATCGTAATTTTGCATAAGCACATTAACTTTTTGTTTATTTAAGCCTAAAACATCAACAATATTTGACGGAAACTTATTATACCAGCGAATATTTCCGCTGTTTAAATCTAAAAGTCTTCTATAATGCATTAAGCCTTTAAAAGAGGCATTAGAGTTTTTCCACAAATGATAAAGTGCAGTTAGTTCACAATAATAAGGATTTTTATCAGAAATATTATCACCTGTATTATCTTTATCAATTCCTAATTCAACCTCTGATAATTCCGCACCTACATGAACCGGATGTGCCGCATCGCTTTGCACAATATCAAACTCTTTATGATAACAAACATCAATTTGAACATCTTTTCCTTGATTTATTTCAAATTTCGATTGCTGCGGAAACTCTTTTTCTAAAAATTCTTTCATTGCGGTTCTATCCTCATTATTGGTTTTTGAACTATCATTTAAACAAAATAAATATGGTTTATTTTTTCTTATTTGGGATAATTTATTCTTTTTCAAGACAAACATCATAGAATCTTGAGATTTTTTATGTATTAAATCAGAAATATTAGCAGCGAAGTTGTTAACAATTTTTGGTGATGCACAACCGCAGGCAACAGAATAATATCCAAAAATTGAACGCTGAATACAATGCTTTTCACGAAACTTTTGTTTTGCTGTTCTTTCAAATTCAGATTCAAAATCTTTATAACATTTTTCTATATCAGATTTTCGATACGCATCAATATTATGGTGTGGAAAATACGAAAAAGATTTTCCGAATTTTTCTTTAATCAGCTTATACATTTCCAAAATAGTGTGTCCGTATACATGCCTGTAAGTTTTATTTATAATTCTTCTTTTTGAAAACCTAAAAATTGGCAAACCTTCTTGATTAAAAAAGAATGATTTATCAACAGATTTTCCGAAAAACATATCATCATTTGCATACAAAAAGTGTTCGGATAAACCAGGAATTCTGTGTAAAGCTGTCTCTATTGCTATAGAATTAAATAACGGTAAAACACTTTCAGGTAAAATCTCTTTGTGGTCAATAATTTTAATTTTAGGATTTGTTGTATCAAGCCACTTAGGCACTTGACTATCTGTTACTATAAAAATATTATTTATCCATGGTGCATATTTTTCCAAAGAACGCAGAGAATATTTTAGTTCATCATTATCAATAAACCTGCAGTCTCCCGTGGAATCATTATCTGTAGCTTTGCCAAGTTTGCGTAACTCAGCATTTTTCTTAGTGCGCCATACATCATCAGATGAATCACACCACAAATATACAATATCAACAGGATAATTTTCCATAACTTAATTCTCTTAAATCCTCTACCAAATAATTATATATTATGAAATTCCTGCTTCAAGGTTATTATAATAAATATTACATAATGTTTTCAATATAATTCATTGCTTCGTTATGAATACCATGATTAACAAATTTTGCATATTGTTTTTGAGCATCTGAAGGGCCTTTTGCAAGCGCAATTTGTCTTGTTATTTTTGCCATAAAAGAAAACAACGGTAAAATCTCACGTTCATCAAGCATAATATCATAATCATTAATTTTGAAACTCGAATTCAAAACAGAAACTACATCATCTTTTACTCCAAAATATTTCATAAAAAGCTTAAACTGATTAGACTTTTCACGATTAATACAATTAACCTGATAACACGGTCTGCATTTTGACAGTGTTTCATGAAATTCGCTCAAATGATTACCCTGCGCATCATCAGATAAATCACACTTAATTAAAACGTCAGTGTAATCTTTGTTTCCACGCTTAATAATTCCGGTGCTGTCAACATATGAACCGAATTTTGAATATGTTTTCTTTCCTATATATAAATTATGAATACCTGTAAATGAAACTTCCATATTTAATATAAACCCTGTGAAAATATTTTTTGCTACTATTATTATTTTATGCTAAAAATTTATTATGACTACACAAATTCGTAAAAAAGGGAATCATATTAATACGCTTCCTGATGATTATACAGTTATAGATATTGAAACAACAGGTCTTTCAAGTTTAAAAAACGAAATTATAGAACTTTCGGCAATAAAAATTCGGAAAAATAAAATAAATGAAAAATTCACAACTCTTGTTAAACCTCAAGGCAAAATAAATTATTTTATCTCTAATTTAACAGGCATTACAAATAAAATGGTTGAAACAGCACAGCCAATAGATAATGTTCTTGATAAATATATTGAATTCATCGGACAAGATGTCGTAATTGGTCATAATGTTAATTTCGATATTAATTTTATTTATGATAATTATCAAAAATACTTCAATAAAGAATTTTCAAATGATTACATTGATACCTGCGCAATGTCACGAAAAATTTGCGATCTTAAGCACCACAAATTAAACCTTGTTGCAGATTATTACAAGATTGATTCCTCGGGTCATCACAGGGCAGAACAAGACTGCTACATGACATACAAAATTTATGATGCGATGAAAAATGAAGTTTCATCAAAAATCAGTTAATTTATTGTATACTGCGATTTTGTCAGGAATTTTATATCAATTTTCTTTGCAAATTTTTGCAATTCTTCGCTCATAATTTGATTTCTTTCATCAAATTCTTCGCCTTCTTTGCCGTTATTTACGAATTCATTGCTGATATAATTTTCGGTTGTTTTAGTATTAAATCCGTCAAGACCTGCAAAAGTAACTTTTTTTACACCAATTTTACCCAAAAGTTTTAATAGCATTAAAGCAGTGTTATCAAACATACGTGAATTATTCAAATATGATGAATAGTTAAGCAATTTTGCATTTTGCGGAATAGATTCAATGTTTGAAGTTACAACAAGCGGTTTATCATTGTTTTCTATTGATGAAAACCTTTTTAAATTAGTAATAAATACTAAATCTTGCGAATAATTTTCCGGATCAAAATTTAAAGAAATTATAAACGGATTCTCACTTTTGATATAATTATCAATTTTTTCCTGCTCCTGCATCAAAGTTTTACCCGGCGCAATAACAAGCAAATCTTTACCTTCAAGAGTTTCTTTCAAATATTTTACTGTGTCAGTATCATCAATTTTATGAGAAAAATTATCCAGATAAATCTGACGGATTAAATTTGTATCATAGAGTGATTTTTTATTATTCGGAACAAGTTTTAACAAATTATTTATCACTTCAACCGGAACAGTTTGTTTTTCAACCAAATATTTTGCATAATTCGGATGGCAGTGATTTTTTGCCGCAAGATAGTAAGGCACTGAATAGCCCCACGGAGTGTTTGCAAATATAGGGTTAATCTGTTCATCAATAATTTTTAAAATAGGAATAATATCATAATTACCATCATAATTATCGTTGATATATTCGGTTAAAAGCTCTGTACAAAGATTTCCTGCCCCTCTGCCCATGCCAAATATTGTTGAATCAATAATCAATTGGCGATTACGGTTAACCTTCATAAGACACTGAGCGTTAGAAAATGAAAGCTGAAGATTATTATGCGAGTGGAAACAAAGCGCAATATCTTCATCCAAATTATTATCAATAAGATAATACAACCTTTGCAGATTTCTTTCTTTCAAAACCCCGTTTGTATCAACAATAGAAAACCCGTAAGGTTTTAATTTATTTACTTTTTCAATTAAATCTAATAATTCACTGTCAGAATAAGTTTCAATGTTTGTAGGATTTACAAAAACCTCATATCCGCAGTCTTTAATTTTTTTGAAATAAGAAAACACATCTTTAATTTCATGTTTTTTAAAAGTTACACGAATTGAATCAAGTTTTATATCAGGTGTTTTAGGAACAAGTTTTGACTTGCTAAATTGCCCGAAAACAATCATAGCTACAGTTTTAGAATAAAGACTTTCTTCTGGCAGAATATTTTCAATCTCTTTTATTTCGTTAAAAACAGATTTTTCTTTATCGTATTCACAATCTTTCAAAAATCCTATTTCCGCATAATCTATTTTTGCGTTGTTAAGATTTTTCAAGATTTTCACGATACATTTAAACCCGAAATCCCATTTATTAACGTATCCGCCATCTCTTAAAGTACAATCTAAAACTTTTATATCATTCATCCTTAATTCACCATCCTGTATTTTTTATACATAAATTCTGCGAATTCGAAATCTATTTCATTATCAATATCTGTTGCTTCAACTGAATCGATTTTAAACAAATTAGGCTTGTACCCGATAATATCCATTTTTTCAATCATTAATTTACTTGGAATAATACTTATGGCATGATTTAAAGCTACAATATCAGGTAAATCCTGACTTTTTGGCTTGTTAGCCACATCATAATTTATCGGTTTGCTATCTTGCCACATGAACTGTTTAATTTCGTTAACTGTTGTAAGCGAATCATATTCATCAAGATTTTCAAAATATGTTTTGATACAATGTTCAATAGTTTCATCCTTGATTAAAGGATTTGTCGCATCCGCAAAAATTATTGTATCACAATCAGAATTTTCTGCCATATTTTTGTAAACCTCGTTCATACAAACAGTACTTGATGCGAAATATTCATCTCTTTTTACGGCTTCAGCACCCAGACTGGCTGCAAGTTCAAGCATTTCATCAGAATTTGAATTTACAATAACTCCATCAATACCTTTAATTCGTTTCATCTGTTCAATTTTCAAAGTAAGAAGATTACTACCTGCAAAAGGTTTGATGTTTTTGTTTTTAACTCTTACAGAGCCAGAGCGGACGGGAATTAACACTTTTATCATGCTGCAACCCTCCCGCTAAAACGCTCTGTATTAAAGCTATAAAGGGTTACCCCCCCCCGAAGTTTCAATTTTTTGAGAAGATTTTAAAATATTGCGGACTTTTTCGAGGTCTTTTTTTGTATCAACAGAAAATGATGAAGCATCTACCGGTATAAATTTCACTTTTTTACCGTGTTCTAAGAATCTGTATTCATCAATATCTTCGATACCTTCGATTTCACCGCGTTCTGTTACTCCGCAAAATTCAAGCGCAGACTTACTGAAACATTGAATTCCGACAAATTTTTTATATTCAAAATTTGAAGAACCCTTTGGATAAGGAATCGGTGTTCTTGCCATATAAAGCCCGTAACCGTCAACATCTGTAACAATTTTAATACGTGCATTATCAACAACTTCTACAGGATTTTTCACAAGGGTCATCGCATTTGCAAAATAAAACTCATCAGGTGAAACTCCGTTTGGTACAAGTTTTGCGATATTTTTCGGATCAATCAGCGGCTCATCTCCGTTAATGTTGATATAAAAATCTGCATCAATAATTTGAACAAATTCAGCTAATCTGTCTAGATGTGTTTTATGCGTATCTTTTGTCATTACAACTTTGATATCGTATTTTTCGCATTCTGTTTTAATACGCTCGTCATCTGTTGCAACATAAACTTCTGATAAGTTTTCAACTTTTTTTACCTGATTATAAACCCACCAAATCATAGGTTTACCGCAAATATCAGCAAGAGGCTTACCCGGAAATCTTGTTGATTGATAGCGGGCAGGTATTACTCCGACTATATTCATACATTCTCCTTTATTATTTTTAATACATCATCTTCACTCATTTTACCTTCCGGAGATTTCAAATATCCCCATGAAGTTAAACATGCTTTTAGATTCTTGATATTTGCACAACTGTTGATGTTATCTTCATTATCATCAATCAATATTGCTTCATCAATATCAGAATGAGAATCCAAATATCTTTTTATAAATTCACCTTTAGATAAATTTTCCAAATCCTTTTTATCAAAAATTAAATTCGGATCAAAATCAACACCCCAGAAATTAAATTTTTTAATAATTGCATCTTTATTTTTGGTTGAAAGTATTGCAAATGAAGATTCATCAGCCTGTGCAATAATATTTTTTAACTTTTGCAAAAAGTTTGTAGGAGTTTCTAAACTATTCCAAAACTCAAAATCCTGCTCCATAAGCTCTTTTCTTTTTGCAAGAAATTTTTTGTTAAACTCATCGCACTGCGCGGTTTTTCCATCAGCAGCAATATATCTGTAGCGGGTTTCAATAAAATCAGCATCCTGATATGAATAATTTTCCAAAACATCAGCCAAAATACAATACTGCCAACTGTTTGCAACAAGAAAGCGATAGTTTTGAAACATTTGATAATCCTGGTTATTTATCGGCTGCTTTACATCTATATTTTTATACGCAAAACGTGTAAGTAAATAAGCTTCTTTTACGCTGTCACAAAGCACACCGTCAAAATCCAAAAATATCAAAGTTTTAGACATTCATTACCTCTTTTGTTTGTAAAATTTCTATCTTATCGCCAAGTTCATCACGGATTTCAGGATGTTCAGCCAAATATGATTCCGTCCAAACATCTTTAAATATCCCACGCAAACCAACAGGATTCACCGAAATAATTTCCGTATCAGGATAATAACAAGCCGCAAAATCTTTCAACTGGCTCCAAAATAAAATTGAATTATCATCATTTTTCTGAGAATCTTCATTACGTTTTGATGTATCAAAAGATTTACCAGAAAAATGTCCGGCTTTTGTCATATTACAATCAATTCCTGCTATATAAACTCTTTTCGGATGTGTAAATAAAATAAACTGAATTGCTTGTAATGAAACAGTACAAAAATTACCCAGAGGTTCTGAATCAATATCCAGTGTAAAATCACTCGGATATAATTTAATACAAGTTTTATATCTTAGTGCTTTAGATTCTAATGCAACATATTCAGGAATTTGAAAAGCAGCACCTAAATTTTGGTCTCCGACAAATTTTATACATTCATCAGGTCTGTAATTGATAAAACCCTCATAATATTGTTCAATTCCGACTTTATCAATCGCAAAAAGATAATCCATTTTGATTTTATCAAAAATAAAGGTTCTGTTTAAACCAACATTAACTGCACCTTCAATAGGTTCAAGATGGTTCAAGCTTGGACCTGCTCCAACAAGTAACACATCCTTTCCTCTATTTATCCCCTTGAATCTTGAAAAAGTTTTTTGATGAAGAAGTGCAGTAGTTATTAATCGTTTATTCTGTTTAATTAAATCTCTTTGCATATCCCTCATTCGGTTTAAAATAACTGCCTGCTTATTTTTAAACTTTAACTTAATTCCAAAAATATTAATTACTTTGTAATTACCGGAATTGTAAACCCCGATTATATTTTCAAATTTCATTATTTATCCTTTCCCCATATCAAGCTTTTTAAACTGATTCTTATACCAAGAATATTTATAAAAAACTCTTTCTTTTTCTTTATAAAGTGAACATGAATAAGTTGTTTTCTTAAATCTGGATGAACTTCTTTATATTTCAAAATCTTTTTAACACTTGTTTTAGAACGTTCATAAGATAATCTGTATAAATCTGTATTTAAATCACTCATACCTAAAAGGTATTTAAAAGCCTGTAGTCTTGTAATTTTCGGTGCAACTTCTCTGCCTTCATGAGATCCGACATGAGCATAAACAATTGTACCCAAACCGTCAGCTGTTTCTTTGTCTATAGCAGTTTTAAGCCAATCCGAATATTCATTTGCAATAATAGGGAATTTACAATCAAGATTGTAATTTCTTGCAACCACATCAAAACCTTGGACAAAGGAAAGAACACCTTGTAAATAATTATCAAATCCCCAAGATTTAGTATCAACATCGTTTTTATCTAAAACTGGTTCATATCTGCCTTCTGAATTAAATTTATATCCTATTGTTTGACCGTGCGGAGCACGTGAGGTTAATTCCAACAGCGCACAAGCATCATTTCTTTGAATAAAATAAAATCTATTTACATTTCTTGATTCAACCTTAAAAATACCATTTCTAAAATAAAAAGAATTTATAGGTTTATTATAAAATGTATTTATAACTGATGCCAGACAATTCTGAGTTACACCGCTTCCGGATAAATCTACAAATGCAAAATTATCATCCGTAAAATCAATTTCTTGTTTTAAATATCCGATTAGATTTTCGCACTTTTCAACATTCTCAGATTGAAGTTTAGTAATATATTTCTTATTACTTTTTAATGCATCAAGAATTTCTTTTCTGTGCACTTTAGTATAATTCTTATTAAATTCACGCAAATGTTCAGGCAAAAGTTTTGTTAAACGTTTTTCACTAATCCCAAGAGCTTTGCTTAAAAATTCTTTATTTAATCCATATTGCAAAACAACAGGATCAAGATTATCCATACATACTGCAAGAGATGTTTTTTGCCACGCTGCACGCGAACCGTATATATATTTTGTCTCTATATCTAAATTACAGCTTTTTATAAGATAATCCGCAGCTTCTTTTAAAATAAATCCATCACGAGCTATGAAATATAATCTTTTAAAATTTTTCTTAACAGCTTCATCTAACAACCACAAAACATATGGAACTAAAATAGGAGCAGTTAAAGAAGCACCTAAATCAAATTTTGGGTCCTCAGACAATAATCTTACATTTTTAGCACAACCAACTAAAAGCTGCATTGTATGATTACTTACATATTTATTAATAACTCTTTTCTCATAAGGTTTTAAATGCGGATAAAGGAATTTTTCAGCATTTATACCAATAGCTGCAGCATCTTGAAAATCTGATACTGCATTATCACCATAATGGTGCCAATTTTCATATGAAACATTTTCAAGTTTTTGTACATATTTATATAATTCAGAACCGCGTTTTTTACATTTGCATTCACTTGAAACATAAATTTTAATATCTGCAAAAATATTATCAACCTTCATCAACCAACTTTTTATTATTTCAGTAGAATGATACATGTCAGAAATTAAAATTACTCTTCTCCCGTTTGAAAGCAAATCTTTTATTATATTAATATTGTTTGGAATTCCGATAATACTGTTATATTCGGTTCTTAATTCCAACTCTTTTAGCATTTGTACATCACAATCCGTAAGATTGTAATTTAATTTTAAGTTCTCATAAATCTCATCAAATGTACAATCCATAAAGTCATTCACACAATCATTATACGAATATAAATAATGCTCACTCATCCGTCTGTATTCAGCAAAATTCTGTCTGAAATACAAAGGCATATTTTCATATCTTTTATCAGATAATAATTCTTTCTGCATTAGAACAAAAATACCATATGGCGTTGCAGTAAGTCTTGTAATTAAAGTGTCAAATATATCAAATGAATATAATTGAAAACCACTTTTATTACTATTTTTCTTTTCTTTATTTTCTTTATTTTTTAATAATTGGCTCATATCTTAATCACTTTTCAAAATAAAATCTCTATCAACTTTAATAATTATCATGCAATACTAGCATTTATATGTCAAGCTTATAACCTTGTTTTAAAATAATAGCAAATTTTATTTTTACACGTATTATTATAATTATCATGATAATAAACAATAAACAAAAATACCAGCCATTTACAGGGCTTACAAAAATATATGCAATCACAGACTCTCACCAGGAAACAAGAAAAACACGAGCTTTTTTATCTAAAATCCTACACGAAACAACTAATGACAAAAATGTATTATTTTTGAACTGTGGAGATATGTTTAAAGGTATTTACCCACAAAACCTTGTCCTATAGGCAGCTTTTTAGCAGATAATATAAAAACAGATTCTAACGCTGATATTACATTTTTCTCAACTGGTTTCATAATGAAACCTATGGATTATCAACCGGACTCATTTATAACAAATTATCTTTTCAAAAAAACAATGAGTGCAGTAAATCCTATCAAAACAGTTGAACTGGATTCACAGCAAATATTTGAAGTTTTTAGCCACGCATTAAGAAACAACGAATATGGATTAAGTAATCCAAAATTCCTCCAATGTTCAAACAATATTAAAATTGAAATCGGTTATACTTTTCCTGAAATCAAAAGAACAACTTTAAGTATCGGTACGGGTTATAAATATACCGGCTGTGATAATGGTTTTGATTTTTCAGTAAACTTAGCATACAGAACAAAATCAGGTCGTACCATAAATATTAATTACCAATACAACCAAATGGGCGGATATATTATAAATAACATGTATCTTCCAATGAATTCACGCCACTCTATTAACTTAGTATTAAACGATGCTTTTGCAGTATTACCTTCAGGTTTAAAATCAGTAGGATTCAATGAGGATAACCGAGGATATGCTGAAGTCACAACTTATATAGACAAAAATAAAAATGGTAAATATGATAAAGGAGATATACCTGTAAAAAATGTTCCTGTGAGATTTAGCTGGGTAAACGACAAAATCTATACAAAAAGAAACGGTAAAGCTGTACCTATAGGAACAGAAGCTGGAATTTACAGCGTAAAAATAGATACCGACAAACTTAATGCCACACTGTCTCAAGATAAAAACAATGATATCGAAAAATTTATTAGAATTGCAAAAGGAAAAACCACAACAATTGAATTTCCTCTTAAAAGCTGTGTCGGAAATATTACAGGTACTTTGCAAATAAAAGATGATTTTAACAGAGAAAAACAAATAGATGAATTTATTGTAGTATTAAATGATGAGGAAGGAAAAGAAATAGCATATAGTACAGTTAATTCTAATGGAGATTTTACCTTTTCAGGAATAGAACCCGGCAAATATATAATCAAACTTGATGATAGTTTCATCAACTCGAATGCATTAGAAAATTATGAAGATAAAAGTATTTTAAAAATAAACATTCCATATACATATAAAAAATTTGTAGACATTACAAATTTAGAACTAATTTATAAAATGAATTAACATCATTAGTCTTTGCCGGTAAGGTTTTTAATTCCGACCCAGTATATTTATAAAAAGTAAACATCAGGCAACTTTTAAAATCAAATTATGTGTAAAGATGTGTTAAAATTTATTATGGTTTATTTTTGTATTTCACTACAATAGTTACCAAATATCTTATAGATAATGGAATGGAAGATATGTTCAAGGGACTTGAACTTCGAGAAACCAGTAGCCACAAGTCTTTTGATAAATAATTAAAACGTTATTATTAAATTAAATAAAAATAAAACCAGTAAAACTGTTGACTTTACTGGTTTTTATAATTGTTTTTATTAATAGTCATAATCTGGTGATGGCGGGAAAGCAATCGAACCCGCAAAGATATAAAATCAAAATATCGAACCCTCTAAAAACCTTTAAGTACAAGAATTTGATGGGTAAAAAATTAGTAAAATCCTATAAAATGGAGATGAAAATAGTAGAACTAATGTCCAAGATTTTCCCATTATGTATTTTTCTTATTTATAGTATTGCTCTATATTGCTATTATATCAAGCCTTTTCGGTATTAAGTTATCAATTAAACACAGTATTTGTTAAGTAAAAATTTTACAAATTTTTTGTAAATTTTATTGTTTTTGTTAACTAAATCAGGCGCAAACCATGGTGTGCCATGGCTTTTCATGTCAATTACTCTTTTGGATTACGTAAAAATACGGACTTGTGGGCGATTTTAATAATTTTTATAATGTGAATGTTTAAAAATTTACATTACAGGAGAAATATAAATGGCAAAATTAAAAGAAAAAATTTTACAAGCACTCCGAAATAACGAGCAATTAGAATTAACATTGGATAAAGTATCACAATCGCAAGAAAATCTGCTCAGAAATCATTCAAACCCAGTATTCAGTAATAAAGATAAAAATAAAATTTTGAAGGGATATACTGATTTACAAGATATTGCTAAATCCTTATATAGATATAATACTTTGCAAGAACATAATTATATAAATGACGCACAATAAGAAAAAGAAGATATTGAAAATGTTGTATTAAAAGGCGGAGTTAGTTACTACAAATATGTTTGGCATTCCGAAAACGGAGAACATACTTGCGAGAAATGTAAAGAATTAGATGGGCAGATTTTTGATTTTTATGATGAAGTCCCCGAACGACCTCACCCAAATTGTAAATGTACTGTAGAAGTGGTAGAAAATAATGAAGAAAAGTCTTCTCAAGAGTCAAATATGGATGAAGAATCTTGTGATTGTTGGGATAAAATAGAAATATTAGTTGAAAATGCAAATGTTTTACACGATGAAATTAAACAAATTTTTTCTGAACTAGATAATATTGAAGAAGAAGATTTAAAATTATTAAATGAAATAAAAAATTTAAAACAACAAGTTGAAATCGCTCAGCTAGAATTAGCAAATGTTGAACCTTGCAATGAGAATTGCGAGGCTTATTTGACAGGAATGGCAATAAATATCACAGATGATAAAAATTTAGAAGATATTATGGAAAAAATATCTAATGCAACAAAAGAATCTCGACAAGTATATCAAATATTTTTAGAACATAAACATGAGATGGAAGAGGCAAAAGATGGTATGGATAAATACTATCACGCAAAAGCTAATTGCACTGCGGCAGAATTAGGTTTTATTCAAATGTTGTGGGCTGGAGTATATAGCCTTTTAAAAGAAGCAAAAGATTTATACTATAAAGTTTTTAAATATCACATGGACTTTAAAACTGTTGCTATAGATTGTTCGCAAGATTTGTTAGCTGATTTATATGGTATTATAAAAGCAAAAGAACATGGATATTGTTCAGATAAAGTCAAAAATGTATATGAAGATGTATTTCATAAAAAATAATCATTATAAGACAAGAGCATAACCTATAATGCAAAATATCAGAAAACTAAAAAATAAGACTGTAATAAAGTTAAAAATGATGATTAACCAATCTTTTTTACATTTGTTTTTTGAAAATATTTTAATTATAAATGTTATAATTTGCGTAAATAGTAATATTGGTATTACAAGAGTATAATTTATAATAAATAAAACAAATAATATTCCAATAATGATGTCTGAAATATTTGGTATTTCAAAATTAAATTTAAAACTAAGGACAATTATGAGACTCATCAATACTATAGGTAATACTGAAGCTAAAATTAATGTTATTAAAGAAATCAAAAAACATTTGTCGGTTTTGTTTAACATATGAAAATTATAACATCAAATAAATTTTATAAAGTCTATTCGCTCGGGATATTAAAAGTCAAACAAATGTCCAATACGGTTCAAATGTATGCTATGACAGGATTACAAAAAGGACTCTTTTTATTTACCAAAAGAGAATTTTAGCGTAAGAGGGGTTAAATTCTCTGAAAATCGAACTGGATAAATTCTCTTGAATCGGCAAAACCCACTGTAAAGTAACACTCTAGATGATTATTTGTAACAGTTAAAATGAGTATTTAACAATTATAAAGTTCCAAATATTTTTTTACATTTTTTGAATCCTTATAAAATTCTTCGTATTCGTCTAAGCATACCTTGCTCATATTATTTATATTAAAATGTTTAATTGGTTGCATTAGACAAGTATAAAATTGTTTTATAAAATTATATTTACTTGTTATAAAGTCTTGGCAAATTTTGTAATTTTCAATAAATAAACCATCATCTTGTATTCTATTACTAATATGTATAAATCTAATTTTATCATTATCTAAATTTTGTACATAAAAATATGTTTCTGGCCCTTCTTCTTCACACCACAAATAACAATCATCCTTTGATATTACTAAGGCTTCTAAAAAATCCCAAAGAAAATTCATATTGTTAACAGCAAACCCATAATAACAATTGCTAATATTTCCGTTATTATTTATTACAAAATAATAATCAAGAAATCCTGAAAAATATTCATCATCAGCAGTTACTATCGCGTTAGTACCATCAACTGGGGTTGATTCAGATATTAATTCTTTGAATGTTTTTTCACCATCATCTAAATATTCCCTTGAGTCATAATAGTAATTCCAATCTCTTTTTGCTAAATCTTGCTGTTCTTGCCAAGTTGCTTTTTCAGACAAACACATATAATCTATGTCTGAAGCTATTTCTAACTGATAACCACCTTCAAAGATGAAAATTATTTCATCATACATTTTTTCACCAATTTCTCGATAATTGGATACATATTCACTTGGTTTTGGGGTGTATTTAATTTTTATATCCAACAAATTTTTGCCAATAATATTCTTGGTAAAATAATTACTAACATCTTGGTAATTAGAATTTTTCACATAATTTAATGTATTTATACCAATTTGTGCATTACTAAATTCACAATAATTTATTTCAAAACGAATATCACCAAAACATAATACCAACGGTTCATCTAAAGAAAGAGAAACTTTATGAGTTGGTAATGATTGGATTTGCTTTCCAATGTTGTTGTTTTCTATAAACCATTTATCTTCATCAGAATATTTAACACAATAATTTTCTTTATTATCATATCCAACACTTGTATAAATATGACCAATAACCATTATCCCGTCTATAGATTTACCAAGTAACATTGACTTTAACGGTTCAATAAAATCGTTAAGTTCAGTAGATGTATAAAAATTTTTTGCATTCCATGATAATTTATTATTTAGTAACTTTTTATTCATAGATTTATCCTTATTATATAATAGGTCATACTTCCGTAGTTTCTTGTTCATTAACTTGTAAACAAACTGTTCCGCTTTTTGTAATAATTGACATATTGTAAACATCTTTTGTAATATATTCAGGCAAAATAGTAGTTGCCATTCCAATAAATGCGCCAATCCAATCACCAATTAAAAACCCTAATAAACCACGTCCTACTGTTGATTTTGTGTTAGGAATTTCTGTTGTTTCTTCCATTGGATATAATTTTACTTCTTCAACTTCTTTATTTGGGAATTCTTTTAATAATATGAGTTTTGGTTCAATCAAATATATTGAAAGATTTTCTTTTCCTAGAAAAACCTTACAAGTTTTATAATTATTTTCACCAAAGCCACCAAGAGTTGTAGCAATAAATTCTCGCTTTGTATTTATTTCATCTATTATTTCTATGGCTCTGTTAATATTCATACAACCCGCTTTCTGTTATATATCTGCAATATCTTGTAAATTTATTAAGTCTATTGAGTTCTTTGAATTATTAAAAGGTAATGCTGTTACTATAGTTCCTGAATGAATATATACTAATTTGTAAAATTCCTTGTTGTATTTAACAATAACAGTAATTCCGGCTTTGTACATTTCTTTATAACTATGCATTTGAAAGTAATATCCTTTTTGTATTCCTTCAGAAATTTGTTTTAAATCGGTTTTTGTTAATTTAATTCCATATCGTTCCAGTATTCTTTTCTTGGCATGATTAGTCATATAATTTCACCTCTATGTGAATATTAAAATAATAATGCGACAAATATGGTCGTTTTCTTAAGGCCAACGTGGAACAAATTCTATTGTATTTTTATCTATAGTATATGGATTTACGTGATATTTTATTCCTTGTCCATTATTATCTCTAATGTAAATATTACTGTTTTTTAGACTTTCTCTTAGCCTTTCAGTTGCTGTCATATTTCGTTCAGCTTCTTCTTTGGCTTTTCTAGCTTCTTCAGGTGTCAGGTCGTAAGTCATTGCATATTTTTTAGGAGTGTTTTCTTCTCCCGGACAATAAACTGAACCGTCTTTGTATTGATTACAAGTAACAAAATCGTCATTAGTAAATATACCTTTTCGCATCTCTTCAATCTTGCCGTGAAGCTTGTATTTCCCTGTGTATTTTACATTAGTTGGTCTTTTAGTTATAACTGGCGCTTCACCTTTACATTGATAACCGCTATCAATATATTCGTCAAGTGTATAGTGTCTGCATATATTCTTATTTTCAGAGGAATTTTTATTTGTTACAAATATTCCTCGATGAGTAGTGGTTTTATATAATTTATTTATTACAGGTAAATTTCCCGGACAATAGTAACCATACTTTAATTCATGACAATTAAACATTCCATTTATCAGATTTTTAACATTTTTATCATAAGTAGATACGTAAGGTTCAAAATGTTTCCAAAAATCTTTAATATAAACAGGTTCTTCATTCGGACATTGATAACCCTGAAAATAACCTTTGCAATCTTTTGTTGTAATTTTCAATGGTAAAAATCCTAACCCGTTTTTAGCAAACGAAAAATTCCAAGGAATATTTCTTATAAAAATATTAAAATAATTCTGAGGTAATTCATCACAAGTATAACCGTTTTCTTCAGACTTACAAACTTGATTATTTATAAGAACTCCTTTTTTCTTTTTAAAAATTTTTGCAGTATAAATTAATTCATCATCTATTTTATAAACGTCACCAAAACCCAATAATTTTGCATAATTACTGGCACCAAGAAGTGTACTTTCGTGCAAATGTAATGGAATAAAAGAGTCCTCAAACCCTTCTACATAAACAGGTTCTTCACCATTACATTGATATCCGTCAGTGTATGCTTGGCAAGTTTTAACTTTATCATCAATAACTAGATTAAAATCAAATGCAAGTACAGGCATAGTTTGACAAATTAAAAATATTAACAACAAAAATTTTTTCATTCATAATTCTCCACTATATAAATATAACGAATTAGTTAATATATTGTTTATTTTTTTACGCAAAATTCATAAATACAAAATATTAATAAACAATATCGTAATCGACTAAATCATTAGAAATATATTTCTCAAATAAGTTCAATATTCCATAAACTTTTCCTTCTATAAATAATTTAACCAAATTAAAATCTCGTTTGTTAAAACAAATGGCTTCATCTTTACCATTCATAACCGTTATTTGCTTACAATTATTTATTTCCAAACTTTTTATTAAATTATAATCGATTAAATTATTTAAATTAATATCTTGCATTTTACCTAAATCAAAATCATAAATTCCAAAGTTTTCAGCACGAGCAAATATAGCCTTAAAACCGTATTCTAAACTATCCATAGCCCAATGAATAAATATTGGATTATTCAAACTTTTATAAAAATTTACGAAATCAACTAACAATTGTTGTTCACTTTCTATAAGTGATTTACCTTGAATAATATAATTATGAAGCGCAAATGTGTACACTTCTTTTGTTCTTAAATTTACTAAAGAAATTGCGCATATTGACGGAGCAATAGCTCCACCATAATAGAAACCACTGCAAGCGTAATGAATTGAATACGTGTTTTCTTCTCGTCCTTGAATTAGTAATTTGATTTTGTCCATACTTTGCCTCCTTAGTAATTCTTATTTATATTATTAAATACGGTTACGACAAATATGGACATATTGTGCTATAATAATTTCCAAAGGAGAGATTTATGCAAGATAAACCAAGGTATTCACGAGTTTCAGATATTTTAGATTTAGCAATTTTTATGTCATCAAAAATTCAAGGGGTGACAATTTCTGAAATTGCAGAACGCTATAATGTCTCACGCAGAACAGCAGAGCGTATGAGAGATAGTTTAACTTGTATATTTCCACAAATTGATGAAATTGAAACCGACGACACTCAAAAGCACTGGGGATTTATAAACTATTCAATTTCAAATTTTATTTCGTTTACGCCAAAAGAACTTGCAAATATTGAACAATGCCAGCGTAGAACCACAAACAAAGAAATGAAAGAGGAACTTTCCAAGACAGTTGAAAAAATTAAAGCGTTTAGCCGTAAAAATGTGAATTCTCTTGAAACAAATATCGAACTTTATATGCAAACAGAAGGCTATGCAATTCGTCAAATGCCACAATATAAAATTAGTTTAGAAACATTAGAGGTTATTAGAGATGCTGTTCAACATTCGAAAATGGTTGAGGGAATTTATCACAATAAAACACGATTGATTGAACCTCTCGGAATGATTTACGGTGAAAAGATTTATCTTGTGGCAAAAGAAAAAGTCAAAGGTGACGGGATATATACATATCTTTTACATAAATTTGAAGGACTTAAACTCATAAATAAAATCTTTGATAAAGGTGATTTTGACTTACAAGAATACACCAATCAATCTTTTGGGGTTTACCATGGGGAAACTCTTGAAGTTGAACTCTTGTTTTCACCGGAGCTTGCACCGGAAGCCGAAAAATACAATTTTCATCCGACCCAAGAGGGGAAATATAACGACAACGGAACATATACAGTAACCTTCAAAGCAAGTGGAAGCTTAGAAATTATCTGGCACGTATTCAAATGGGGCAGCGGTTGCAAAATCATTGCACCAAAATTGTTGCAAGATGAGTATAAAAAATATTTGGAAGATTGTTTAAAAAATTATTAATTACCTGCTTTGTTGTGTTTTTTACTAACAGAAGCGGAAATAGCACTAATGTCATATTTATTACAATATAAAAATGTTAAAGATTAAAATTTAAAATATTCATGATATAATTTCTCACAGAGGGAAGTATGTGTATTTCTACATCAGAAAATCCAAATAGTTATTTTGGGTATGTAATACAAACTCCTAGAGCATTACATCATCTTCTTGAAGGTGCAAAAATAGTTTCGATTGAGAATAAAGATGATATTTCCATTACGGGTTCTGATGATAAATTAACTATTGTAGAACAAATAAAAGATAAAGAAACTTCTTTTTCAAATTGTTCTGAAGATTTTTGGTGTACATTTGCAAATTGGATAAATAGATACAAAGAGAATTCAGATAAATTTACAAATAGAACCCAATTTATAATTTTTTCCAATAGAAAACAACAATTAAAAAAAGATAGTTTTATTGATATATGTAATAATGCTAATAATGATGCAGATAGTAAAAACTGTATTGAAATAATTAAAAATAAATTTTCATCTAGAAACCAAAAAATAAAAAAATGTTTTGATGTATTTAAAGACGAACAAAATGAAACTATTGTAATAAATATTATAAGGAATTTCTCATATCAAGTCCCGAATACCGGTCTTTTTGAAGATATTAAAGATAAAGTTTACGAACTTCATTCCGAGAATAGGGATATAGAAGAGTTAAGAATTAAAATGCTAGGTTGGATAAATGAAAAAATTTATGATAAAGAATTGGACAAAATAAGGAAATTTGATTTATTACAGACTGACTTTAGAAATTATTTAGATAATAATAAAAACCTAAAATTGGCACTCATTGATGATGTTTCAGAATTTGATATAGAGCAAGCTCATAGTCAATATTTTTATAATCAACTTGGTTTAATAGAAAGAGAAGAAGAATTAAAGCGACTTGACTGTAGAGATTATTATCGATGGTTGATAACTAGAGCAAAAGAGGAAGAAAAAGGGAAATTCTCGAAAAAAGAATTTGACGAAATGTATAGAACTGTTTATGAAAAATGGCTTGAAGACCGTGAATATTTATTTTCTATACATAGTTTGGAAAATGATATTAATAAAGGGAAACGATTATATAATTGTAGTATAGAAAATAAATGCGTAAAAGTAGGCAATACAATTTTTGATGATAACCCTCGTGAAGTTGCTAGAGGAGTATGCAATTTTTTAGCCAATAATAATCCTGAAACACAAAATTATAATATAGGTTGGCATCCCAATTATAAAAATTTATTAAATGAGGTAAATAATGACTGATATATATAGTAAATATTGCACAAGCATGCAGAATCACGGTTTAGGCTCGTTTTCAATAGTTGCCTTTATAAGTGGTTATCATTCTATTCACAAAGAGTATCCTAATTGGTTTGACATTTTTCTTGTCCTCCCAATGATTATGAATGAACAGGTAAGAGAACTAATTAAAAAATCTGTCGGACGTGGTGGTGCTACAACAATAGAAACTTTAATATCGAGCAAGATTTTGAATAAAAAGGAAAAATATGGCGCTTTCCACAATCTTATTGATTCATTTAAAGAATATACTATAACTTGCATAATATTTGGATTGAGGACAAAATTAATATCACGGATAAACTGTATTGAACTCAAAAGCAATATATCATTTGAAAAAGAAAAATTCAGTAACAATATATTTTTAGCATCTTATAAATTAGGAGAATTATATGCAAATGATAAAGATGCTTTTATGAAACTAATTAATTCAACAGGAGTAAATTTATAATGAATATACAACTGCAACAATTTGGAATATACTCAAGAGATTTAAAAGAACATAAATTTATCTCTTTTCAAAAAGGTAAATTAAATATCATACATGGTGCTTCTCAAACAGGAAAATCTGCAATTATTCCTATTATAGATTATTGTTTATGTTCTTCTCATAATAGAATTCCAAAGGGAATAATATCAAATAGTTGTGGTGCATATGCAATAAACTTGTCAATTGATGATAAAAATCTATTAATTAAACGATTTTCTGGTGAAAAGTATAAAATTATTCATTATGCATTAATATCAAAAAATCTTGATGAAATTGAAGATAGTGAATGGCAAATTACTGAGCTTGATAAATTTAAAATTTATCTCAATAACTTATTTGGAGTTTCTTTTTCTGAAATTGTTGATGATAATGAAAATAATAAAGGCAATCCTAGTTTTAGGGATTTAGTTGCATTTAATTTTCAGTCACAAAGCATTGTAGCAAATCCTAATTGTTTATTATATAAAATGGATCTTGCTGAATATCGTTTTTATTTAAAAAGGATTTTTGATTACGCTATTGGAGCAATGACTTCTGAACAATTATATGCTGGCTTAAAGAAGCAAGAACTTATGGAAAAATTAAAAGAATTTCAAAGACAAAAACACAGACATGAAACATACATACAAAGAAAAATAGAAACAGTTGAACCTTTGTTATATAAAGCTATGGAATATGGTTTAATACATCAAACAGAAATAAATATTACCGATACTGTGAATATAGAAATTTTATTGAAACAAATTTCTGAAAAAAATATTGGAGATATTAAATTTAGCGATGAAGCGAATGAAGTAATAGCAAATAAAATCCAAGATTTGATAAATCAATTGGATTCTTTACATTTTGAAGTTCGTGCACTTAAACAAGAAAGAAATAATATAGAAGAATTATTGGGTATAGAAGAACAAAACAGAAAACAATTAAATGAAAAATGTTCTCGCTTGGAAATAGCAGAATTTATAAGAGATTTTTGCAAAGCGAACTCTTCTGATACTATGATAATAGATGATGTTGAAAATTTATATAATAATCTAAAAATTGTACAAGATAAATTAATTGATACAAATATATTCGGGAAAGGAATATATGAAGCAAAACTAAATCGACTAAGGAAACGAATAAATGAAAAAACCGAAAAAATAAATATTTTATCAAAAAATAAAGACATTTTAGAGGGAAAAGTTGGCACTCAATCTCTTATCCAAGATTTATATGTAAAAATCATAGGTGGTGCTCAAAAAATAATTAATGAAATATCAGAAAAAAATGATATAAATCAACAAATTGAAGAATTAAATAGTGAAATTGCTAAATATGATTTTGACATAGATGAATTAAGGCAAAAACAATTAATATCTATAGTTAATAAATCAAACAGTTATGTGCCTGGTTTTGCAGAATTTGATGAAATAGCCTCTTTTTCAAAAGAAGATTTAACAGTTAAAGTAAAAAATAAGTATTCATCAGAATCCTATTTTTTATGGGAAACAGGAAGCGGTTCTAATTGGGTAGCTTATCATATCGCAACGATGTTAGGTCTTCATAAACATTTTATATACAAGAAAACTCCTGTTTTTAACTTTATTATCTTTGATCAGCCAAGCCAAGTATATTTTCCTAAAGTTAATTATCAACATACAAAAGATTTTGACTTTGATAAGGAGAAAAAATCTGACGACATTGATAAAGGATTTTCAGATCTAGAATGTGTTCGGGAAATGTTTAAAATTATGTGTAAAGCAATAAATGATAACAAATCTAAAAAGACTGTCACAAAAGTTGCTGCAAATGGTACAAGTTATCAAATGGAAGAAATATCTGATAGTAACTTGCAAATAATAGTTTTAGATCATGCAGGACCTGATGTATGGAAAAATCCAGAAAATATAAATGACATTAATCCTTTAGAAGAATGGACTTTAGAGAATAGACTTGTCCCTGATAGTTGGATTTCTGGGTGAAAACTTATATTAATATAAAATAATTTCTTTACATTCGATATATGCATATCTTTTTTATATTATAATTAACCCATGCAAAAGTTTTATGAAAAAGACGATATAACTTTATTTCAGGGTGATTGTATTGAAATTTTAAATAGGGCAACTCCTGAATCTATTGATATGATTTTTGCAGATCCACCATATATGCTTTCTAATGGAGGAATAACTTGTCAATCGGGAAAAGTTGTTTCTGTAAACAAAGGGAAATGGGATGAAAGCAAAGGTTTGGATGAGGATTTTGAATTTCATCAAAAATGGATTAATGCTTGCAAAAGAGTTTTAAAACCAAACGGTACAATTTGGATATCAGGAACTTATCATTCAATCTATGCTTGCGGTTTTGCTTTACAGAAAGCTGGTTTTAAAATTCTGAATGACATTTGTTGGTTTAAACCAAATGCTTCACCGAATATGAGTTGCAGATATTTTACGGCAAGCCATGAAACATTATTATGGGCAAGAAAAGACTCAAAAGGCAAGCATACGTTCAATTATGAAACAATGAAAAATGGTGATTGGGGCGATGATATTCTTAAAAAGCCAAATAAACAAATGCGCTCCGTTTGGCAAATAGATACTCCAAAGCCTTCAGAAAAAGAATTCGGTAAGCACCCGACTCAAAAACCTTTAGAATTGTTAAGACGCATAATCCTTGCATCAACTAACAAAGGCGATTTAATTTTAGATCCATTCACAGGAAGCTCAACAACTGGTATAATGGCATTAGAGTTAGATAGGAAATTTATTGGAATAGACTTAGAGAAAGAATACTTAGACCTTTCTGTTAAAAGGTTTGAGCAAGTATTTTTAAAGAAAGATAAAGCATGGCAGTAGTTTTAGAACAATTAAAAAGTGAAACATATCCGATTGTTAAATGGGTTGGTGGCAAACGCCAACTTATGTTTGAACTGCTTAAAAACATGCCAAAATCATGCAACCGTTATTTTGAACCATTTATTGGTGGCGGTGCTTTATTCTTTGAACTACAACCTGAAAATGCTTATATTTCCGATATGAATGAAGAATTAATAAACCTTTACTCAGTTGTTAGAGATAATGCATATGAACTTATTGAAGATTTGAGCAAACATGAAGTTTCAAAAGAATATTTTTTAGAAATTCGAAATATTGATAGAACTGAAAAATACTCAGAGTTATCAAATATTGAAAGAGCAAGCCGTTTTATTTATTTGAATAGAACTTGTTTTAACGGAATGTATAGAGTAAACTCTCAGGGGCAATTTAATGTTCCATTCGGTCATTATAAAAATCCTCGAATTATTGATGAAAACAATCTTTTGAATTGTTCTGAATTATTAAAAAAGACTGAAATTAAATGTTCGGACTTCTCAAAAATTTTAACTAAGGTTAAAAAAGGTGATTTTGTTTATTTTGATCCGCCTTATGTCCCATTGAATGAGACTTCAAGTTTCACATCATACACAAAAGATGGTTTTGATATTGATATGCAATTTAAACTGCGAGAGGTTTGCGATGAATTGGATTCAATGGGCGTTAAATTTATGCTTTCTAATTCAGATACTAAATTAGTAAATGAATTGTATGCAAACTATAAAATTAAGAAAGTTTTTGCTTCCCGTCAAATCAATGCAAATGCAGACGGCAGAGGTAAAATTACAGAAGTTTTAGTGAAAAATTATTAAGGTTTTGGGAGCCCAGACATGAACATTGCCCGACCAGAATAATTCCAATAGCGTATATCTTGTTCAATAAAGAACCATTTAGCAACCTTTAGTATCAAATCTACTGGATATCCAGTATCAAAACTTAAATCTATTTCTGAGATTTCTTCGCAATTATAAACATCTTCAATGAGTTTATATAATTTTGCATATTTCTCAGGCGATTCAGCTTTTTTAACTTGTAAGTCACTAAAAATATTATCATGCGATGGATTATACTTTATTCTATTTGTTGTTGAAAAATTTATATTTTCAACATTAATAAGAAAATCAAAACCATTATGTAAATTTGCGGGTCTTTCTAAATAAATTCTATTGCCATCATTTAACGTTTCAACATAATATAAATATTTGGATTGATTATCACCATTGCCTGTTCCCGGCATTTCTTTAATAAATTCTGCAATAATTCTTTCTCTAACTTCGTTTCTAGTACCAGAGTTTGAAAAGAATTTTTCTATTTTATTAGCTACAACCATACATTCCTTTTCTTAACAAATAACAATAAATTGCATGCTCATGCTATCATGAAAATATACAGGAGAATATACATGAAAAGAGAGTTTAAAGAATGGTTATCTACATTTAGACCTTGTATTGCAGATTATTGCTACTATGTAGATTTTGAGAAAGTAAATAAAAATGTTGATGATATTAAAGTTGAATTAAATATTTTAAATTCGCTAGTTGGCTCAAAAAATATTGAAAAAGAGTTTGAAGACATTATCACTAAATATCCCGAAACCCTAAAATGTATTCCTCTGCTTTTGGCGGTTCGCTCTAACGAAATTTCTGTTACGGATGCTGATGGAGAATATAATTTTTCATTTAAGGAACAAAACTACAGTATAGATGATTATAAAATGTTTATGAGAAAAACTAAATTGTTTGATTTGTTGGAGAATCATATTGTCAGTAATTTAGTTGACTATGCAACTGGTGTTGAAACGGGATTAGACAGTAATGGTCGTAAAAATCGTGGTGGACATTTAATGGAAAATCTCGTTGAAGAATATATTCAAAAAGCCGGATTTGTTAAAGGTCAAAACTATTTCAAAGAAATGTATATTCACGAAATTGAACAAAAGTGGAATGTAAATTTATCTGCAATTTCAAATCAAGGCAAAATGGAAAAACGGTTTGATTTTGTGATTAAAACTGATAATCAAATTTATGTAATCGAAACAAATTTCTATTCAAGCGGTGGCTCAAAACTTAATGAAACAGCAAGAAGCTATAAAACTTTAGCACAAGAAGTTGCAACAATAGACGGTGTAACATTTGTCTGGTTTACTGATGGCTGCGGTTGGAATAGTGCAAAAAATAATCTTGAAGAAACTTTTGATGTTTTGGATACGGTTTATAATATTCAAGATTTAGAAGATGAAATTTTAGGAGAATTATAACTTTGATAACAATAACAATAGGAACTTCTTCAATAGATTGGACAAAAATTGGAATAGAAATCCTTTGTGTATTTTTAGGTGCTATCTGTGCATTTAAATATAATGTATGTCTTGAAAAAATTAAACAAAAGCAAAATGTAATAAAAAAAATTGATGAATTATTTAACTGTCTTGATTTTTTATATAATGATTTGACAGATTTAAAATCAAATATCGAAAATAATATTTCAGGATTAAAAATTAATTGCATATTAGCTGATATTAATGCTTTTCAAGAAAAAGATTATTATTTTTTAGCAGGTTATAATCCATATTTAACAAGTTTATTGCATAAGCTAATTAATTCTTATAATGCTTTTATTAAAACACTGGAAGAATATAATATATTTATAGAAACTCAGTATAAAAATAAGATACCATCGGAGTCCGATACAGGAATTTTTGCAAATATAAAAAATAACCATTTGGAAGTAATAAAGAATTTAGCAATACCAGTAGTTATTTTACAAAAGAACTTGATAAAATACAAAATAGATGTATTAGGTATTTATTCTTCAAAGTTTCCTTTAAATTCAATCGAAGATAAATTAAGATTAACTTATCCTGAATATGCTAATGACAGAAGTTATAAGTTGTGGGATGAAGCAATTGGTAGTATTAAACATAATTCACCCAATATTTATTGTTGGCTTTGTATCAAGAAAGAACAACTTATAACCACTTTTTCTAAATTTTTTAATTGGTTTCATAAACCACAAAATTGTTCTAAAAAGAAAAATTAATCATTAAAAAACAAAAATAATTATTGTTAAATATAATTATGTCAGAATGTAACTTCTTTCTTATTTCAACTAGCTTTCCTTCCTCTTTGTCGATAATGTGTTGTGTGTCAAAAAGGAGGATAGATTATGAAAGAGGTTAACGGGTACAATATTAGCGAAAAGGAATTTAAGAAAATAAGCAAATGGGCGGAAGATGTATATAATATCACCGTCGTTATTGATTACTTTGTTAGTAATCAACCGGAACTTGAAGAATGTTACAATCTAGCTCCGGTTATTAAAAATTTACGAGCAGAAGCGGATTTATTGAATGCGTTTTTTATTGATGCTGCCGGAGAGGAAAATTAAAACCCACAAAATTATTCAAATGTTGTTCAAAAAGTGTTCAACAGGCGTTCTATTGAATTAAAAATACGAGGTGGTATATATTTTTTATCCAAATGATGAATTTTGGCTTAAAAATCAATTTCCCAGTCCTCATCGTCATCATTATATAAATCATCTTCAATATTATACTCTTTAAGTGCTATCTTTAATAATTCTTTTAAAGTTAATTCTTTAGATTTTGGTTTAAGCATTTCTTCGGTTAAGTTTATAAATTTATATAATCTTGAAGTATCAATTTGTTGGTTGTTTGTGACATCCTCATTAAAATCGTCAAGCATTTTCCGAACTAATTGGTACATATCATAATTAGTAAATTTTTGTTTAGTTAAATATTTTTTTCGCTTTTCACCCCAATTACCATCCGCTTTCCAACGGCGAACGGTTCTATCACTTATTCCAAGACGTTTTGCAACCCCAACTTCGGTTATGAATTGCTCAACATACATTTTTTCTGCTTTATCATAATATTTATCTCTTTTCATAAAACTCCAATATTCTTAGCAATTTGTTCTGTTCGTTCTTCTTTCAAGATTTTATCCGTTTCAAATAGGAACAATTCTCCTTCCGGTTCATCTAAATATTTTTCTGTATTCCAATAATAAAAGTTTTTATTTTCTTTCGGTAAAAATATTGATAAATCTTGCTTTCCAAATTGCTCCATTTCTTTATTCTTTTTAATTGCATCGTCCATTTTTGTGTTTGCTAATTTAGAAACCTTAACTGACTTTTTGTATTCTCTTTCGACACAAGCATAAGCGGCTTCATAATCTTTGTATTTTTCTTCTGCTGATATTTTATTATTTTGTTTAATATATGCTTTTGCAATTTTTAAATTACGTTTTTTAGTTGCCATTGCTTCTTCAAACTCTTCTTTTGAAACTTTTGGAGCATATAGTGCAGCAACTGATTTAATCGCGTGGGCTTTGCCGATAAATTCATCATTTCCGGTATTAAATATCCACGCTTCTTTATAATTTGCTATATCCCTGCGCATATATACTTTTGTGCCTTTTTTGTTAATCATCCAATCTGCCCAATAAGTTGTATTGATAGAGCTGTCTTTTATTCCGTTTCTTCCGATTATATAATCCTTAGATGTTCTTGCACAGAACAACTTTAGTGCATCTTTCGAGGTAACTATTTTTTCTTTAAATTCTTCATAAAATAATTCATCAGGGCATTTACCGTTTAAATTCTTTCCTCGTGATGGTTTTTTATTTAAAATGTTTGTTATTATTTTATTAAATAGTATTTTAAAATCTTCAAATTTCATAATCTTGTTTTCTTTTATTTCATTAGCAAGCTTTTCAGGTCTTTCAAGAACATTTCCACCTCTATATCCAACGCAATGTTTTGAGAGTAATTCTTTAATTTTAAGAAAATCTCTTTCGACAGGTTTGGTCTGTGCATTATAAGGTAAAGCAAAATGCACATTGACATTGAGTTCTTTCAACATTGCAGAAGTTTTGTTTTTATTTGTTTCAATTTTAAAATTCTTACGTCCACCGGCAAAGTCTTTTGCTCTGTAGTCTTTTCCGTTATCTATAATTACATCTTTAGGAAGTCCGAATTCACTTACAGCATAATAAAATGATTGAAAAATCAAATCAGAATTAGGATTCCCTGTTTGCAAAATCCACCCGAGCCATTTACCTGATTTATAATCTCGCCATACCGTAACCCAAGGAAAAACTACTTTATTATTTTCTGTATAACAAGCCACATCAATTTGTGCATGATCTGACACCCACACTTGATTACAAGTTATATTTGAATAATCTCGCTCTATAAAATTGTTGTACTTCCTATTCCAAGCTGTTTGACCATATCTTGCAAGGTAAATACTTTGTTCAGGAATTTCTTTATCTAATCTGCGTTTAAAAGCCATAAAACTTGGAAAAGTTTCCCTGTTTGCACCAAACTCTCTTACGGCATAACCCAAAGTCAAATCTCTACAACTTCTTAAAGACGGTGCTCCTTCAACTAAATATAGGGTTTTAAAATATTCAAAATAATCATCAGAAACACAAGAGCCGACTAAATGCTGTCCGTGCTTTGACAACAATCCAGCAACACCATATCTAAAATATCTTTTGCGCATTTTAATGATTGACGAGTAAGATGTTGTGTATTCTTCATTTTTATTATTATTCCAATCAATGACAAATTTTTCTAAATCTTTCCCCTTAAGTCCTTTAGAAGCTTCCAATATTCGAACATACTTTTCTGCTTGTTGTTTTGCCCAATTAGGGACTTCTGAATAATTCACGTCAAGTTCAGTTTCGCCAAGATATTTATTTTGTGCAAAGTCTGGCATTGATTTTAATAAAATAGAATAATTTGCTCGCTTTCCTTTTTTAACAATTTTATAAACAAACTTTCCTGCTCGGCATTGCTTTTTAAGAGTTTGTTCACTTAAACCTAAAAGTTCGGAAGCTTCATCTGTTTTTATCCATAAATTAGTGTTATCTTTAGTGTTTTTCATAAATATCTATTTTAATTCTTTGGTAATACGATTTAAACCCTGCTTTACATTCGTACATAAATTTGTGGACAATTTTTTTGAGTGAAACCCTGTAATAAAAAGAAAATCATTTTTCTCATTTTGCAAAATTATATACCTCTATCTCTTTATATAACTTGCTTTGAAACTCATTTGAAAAATTGTCCACAAATTTACGAAGAAATATTAAGCAATATTGACGAAAATTTTGTTTGTATATAATAGTGCTTTCAAATACATTTAAAATTATATTTATAACCGTTGTAAAAATAAATGCGTGCAATTTTATAAAGAGGGAAAATTCCCTGCGGAAACTCACTAAATACGTTTTTAAAAAAAATGCAATTTTATACTAAAACTCTTGTGTTATAAGTCTTTAAGACGGATTTTAAAAATGGGGAAAAGTTTATTACAAAAGATTACGAAACTTGTCTTTTAAGGTCGAGATATAATTCATCAAATTTTTTATTTCTGCGCCATAAAATTTCTGCAATTTTATATTCTAAATTATGCTTATTTTGGTTATGAGTTAGCTTTCTTGCCAGATAACAATAAATTTTTGAAAATTCTGCCTTGTTATTTGTATTCAAAGATTTATCATCCGGGCTTTGCAACAATGTTTCAGATACAAAAACCTGATGATTATAGATGTATAAATAAACTTCTTTTTCAAAAAACATTCTACGTCGTGCATTTTGGGGATTTTTAAAATAATTACTATCCAACAACTTTTTCTGTTGCTCATATATTATTTTTCTGAAAATAGTATAAATTTTTTGCACCTGATCCTCGCCCATTGATAATATATGAGAAGTTTTAGTGGTAGTAATTATTTCGCAAAAACACTTTAAAACTAAGTCAATAGTTGCTTTAGGATAATATTTTAAAATCGGGTATTTATCAGAAACGGTTTGTTTCTTTAAGTAAGAATAAACACCATTTTTATACAATAACTTATTTTCAGAAATAATTGTATTTAAAATCGGTAACAAACCATCTGCGCCTATTTCTGATATTATAATAATTTCATCAAGCGTAAATTTGTTTAGTCGTTTGCAAAGTTGTAATATTTTGTCTTTCATTTAACAAGTTCCTTAAAATTGTTTCATCTAATTTATCAATGCCATTCGTTTTGGCAAGCTTTTCAACCTTATTTATCAGTTTAACTATCTGTCTAAATTGATTATGTCTTGTCGCCAAATACTCAAGTCCGTCTGAACTTATGGGAATTTCTGTAAGTTCTGATATTATTTGTTTAATATCTTGGCTTTCATAACTTTGAAATTTAAAAGCTTTGTAAATCCTGTCTTTTAAATGAGGATAGCGGGATAATTTTTTATCAATATTTGCCATTCCAACTAAAACTAACGGACAATTTGTTCTATCATGCAAATCCCTCAAAATCTCAATTACGTTATTATTTATAAGATAATCAACTTCATCAATAATTATAGTTTTAGGCATTTGCCTTAATTTATTTTCAATCATATTAAAAGTTTCTTGGGAATGCCAATACGCTTCTTCTCCAAGTTCTTCTGATATTTCTGAGAGCAACCATCTAACTGACATCCCTTTCGTTGCTCTAACATAAATGCAATCATTTTTGAAAGTCCACCATTTTATCGTTTCAGATTTCCCAAGTCCATACTCACCATAAACTAGAGCAATTTTAGGAATGTTCGGCGGAAGTGATTTTAATTCTTCCATAAATCCTATAAATTCTTTTACGTTTTTTGTTTTCACAAATTTTTTGTTCATAATTCATTCCTCATATATATTTTGGTATTCTTTACTTCTGATATAATCAGCAAGCCACTTTCTTTGCTCGGGATAAGTGCAGCCATGTAGCATTAACCACTCGTATTTCTCGTAATTTGATGAAAATATTGGTATATTCATCTGTACTTCACGTTCAGTTAAATGCTGTTTTTGATGGATTTTATTTTGTTCAAATTTCTCAATTTCAATAATTGGCTCGTCTTTTTCTATTTCTAAAACCTCAGCATCTTCTGCCGGATAATATTTCAAAAACTCTTTTTTAGCCTTATTAAACTGTCGTTTTTGTTTTTGAATTTGATGTTTGTATTCTTCCATATCTTTGACGGTTCCAAAGTGATTTGCCATTGGGTGAACTTTTTCTACCTGACGAGCTACACACAAAAACTCGCCTTTCATCGAATAAACGTGAATTTTAGATAAATCAAATAAACTGTATCTGATAAACACCGATTCCCTTAAATCAAGTAAAATGTCGCTCCTGTAATGCAAACCTAAGAACGTTATTCCATGTTTATTAATTGTTCTTGTTTCTGTTCTCATCATCAGATCGTTCAAAATGTTTTTATCAATATCTTGTCTAGCTTGGTTGCCGGCGTTAAACGGGCTCACTTTCGCTCCAGCCCTCTGCCGGCAATCTGCTTGAACACCATTTAACATCTCTTGAATGCTCTTTGAACTATCATTAGGACAAGGTTTTGAGTTGTGATATTTAATCCAACAATCAATATATTTAATTACTTCCTGAACTGTCGGAATATAGTTTTTAGTTGTCTTTTGATGCATTTGTTTATGCAACTTTTCACCTCTTTTCAACCACGCCGGCTTATCTTCAATTGAAGTTCCAATGTATGAAATCATCATCTTTTCAAACTCTTCCTGAAATTCTAAGAAAAATCTCTCAATAACCTTTGCACTTGCATTGTATGGTTTAGCAAATACAGATTTAATTCCAAGATTTGAATAAACTCCATTAAACCCTGCCTCATCAAAATCTGTGTGTTGAAAATACTTTGCTTTAAATGCTTTTCCGTTATCTTGATATACAACCTTTGGAATCAAACCAAGATTTAAAATTGCATTTCTTAAAGCTGATGCAATACATTGAGTATTTTCTGTCATCATAATTTCATATCCGACAAGTGCCGTTGATTTCCAATCTAAAAAGCCAACGAGTGTTGCTCTCGTCGGCTTGCCTGTGAATGGATTTATTACTTGGAAATTAAGAACGTGTCCGTCTGCGATTAAAACATCGCCTACTTTCAGTTTTGAAATATCTCTCTCAATATATGCTTCCACTTTATCGTGGTATGCTTTTTCACCCTCTCTCATTAGTATCCATTTTGAATAATTTGTCTTTTTAAAATGTTCAGCGAATCTTCTAAATGTAAGGTTGCAAGGTATATTTTCATAACCTCGTTTTTCTAAAACGTGTCTTGTTAAATTAATTGCCTTACCAATGCTGAATTTATTCGGATGCAGAAGATATTTTAAAAATATTTGTTTCATCTCATTATTTAATATTGTATTATATTCGTTTTGTTGAGATGTTCTTCTTTGTGGTAAAAGCCCGTTTGTTCCATAATTTTCATAAGCCTTAACCCAACGATGTAATGTTCCGATTGAGATAGAGCCGACAAATTTATATATTTGAGGTAAATACATTCCGCTATTATACAAATCTAAAAATACCTCATCAGCTTCTTTCTTTGTTTGATATTTTGTCCGTAGATTAAATAATGCTGTTACGATATCTACTCTTGCCAATGCGTTTAACCTTGCGTTCTCTGAAATAAAATTCACTTTATTTTCTACATGAATTAGAGCTGTTGATTTAATCGTTTCATCTTCAAGTTTTTCTTGAATTTCAGACTCTAAACTTGAATACAAAATCTCATAAGAAGTTCCTCCATTAACTTTAACTTCCCGAGCTATGTATTTCCCTTTTTGAATAGCAATCCTAATCGAACGGGTACTTTTCAACCCTTTTATATCTGCTATTCGCTTTATATCTATATAGTGTTCGTTCATCGTACACACACATTAACTCGTTTTAGCTCCAATTGGAACACCATTTCCGAGTATTATGTCAAAATGTGTCAAGATATTTTTTATATAATTGCCCAAAATTGACGAGAATGATGAGGATCAAACTTGTAGTATATGATTTTATAACACATCGATTAAGAAATAAACTTAATTATTAATAATTCTAATTTATTTATAATATAATCATATAAAAAGGAGTATATGTGACTATTATTGTAATTGATACGTGTAT
>Ga0073906_1000071_pt1 | contig 154498 bp, 141 predicted proteins | sample Inofromicrocosms_FD_65485 | JGI IMG/M metagenome (GOLD analysis project Ga0073906, IMG submission 65485) | Mouse cecum microbial communities from Vienna, Austria - Inoculum for glucosamine and mucus D2O microcosms | ecosystem: Host-associated > Mammals > Digestive system > Large intestine >...
GACATTCAAAAATAATGTTTATATAATGGAGGATGGAATTAAATTATTAGAAACCTTTACAAAATCCAGCAATTCATATGTTAAGGCAGCAGCATTGCAATTATTAGACATTGCGAAAAAAGAATATGATAATGCTCAGTATGCATGGATTCAAGCTATAGAATCTGTTGAGGAGGATGTTTTAGGTATTGAACTCAAATATGCAATATCAAAGTTGCCTAAATATGGTTCATATGCAAATTTATTTCTTATAGTTAGTGATTGGGCTACAAATATAGGCGACACTGCTGAACAAGCAGAGTATGCTTATGCTGACGCAGTAATTACACAACCTTTATGCTTGGAAATAATGAATATGCATAAGCAAGAGTTGAAAAATGGTTATTCAATAAGTATCAACTATAAAACAGCTGCTAAAAAATTTGTTTATTTAATTTCATTACGTATAAAATCAGAAGAACAATATATTGCGTATAGTAAATCTTATCCATGGTATTCAGAATGGGCAGATAAAAAATATCAGAATATAGCTCAAGATAATATTGATAAATTGAATACTATATTAGACAAATACACTTATGAGGTTAATTAATATGAAAGAGTTACTATCTTATTGGGATATTTCCTTAGGTTTAATATCAATTGGTTTTGGTATTTATAAATTGTATAAGTATATAATTTATTCTAAAGAGCGTGATGATTATTTAAAAAGAAAAGCAAATGGAAGATGGAAAATATCTTATTCAAGGTATATGGAAAACAGGTTTGAACATTTAATATGTAATATACTTATTGTTTTTGGAATATTATTTATTTACAATAGATTAAAAGGAAATTTACCCAATATAATTATACTTTTAAAGGAACTTAGTACTTATTAACAATATCTTATTTTGGATAATCTAAAATGTAAATTTATAATAATTTATTTGTTGAAAATTTTGGAATAATATGGTATAATTATATAAAATTAATTAATATGGAGGATAAACGTGGATTGGAAAACATTACTTTGTGAAAAAAGGCAAAGAGATCATAAATCTGTTGGAAATGGTTTCGACCCAAGAAACGAATTTCAAAAAGATTATCACAGAATCATTGTAAGTGCTTCTTTTAGACGATTGCAGGATAAAACACAGGTTTTTCCCTTAGATAAAAGTGATTTTGTTAGAACTCGTCTTACACATTCATTTGAAGTATCTTCATTTGCTAAATCCTTGGGACAGATGATTTTTCAAAATATAATAATTCATAGAAAGTGTGAAGATATCGACGAGGAAGTCAAGGATAAAATATGTAACGTGCTTGAATGTGCTGGGCTTATACATGATATAGGAAATCCTCCGTTTGGTCATTTTGGAGAAGATTCCATACGAGATTGGTTTACCAGGAATTTAAATAAGTTGGAGTTTAAAGGTCAAAAGATTGATGAAGTGCTTACAGAGCAAATGCTTGGTGATTTTTATCATTTTGAAGGTAATGCACAGGCTGTTAGACTACTTACTAAACTTCATTTTCTTATTGATAAAAATGGTATGAATTTGAATTACACATTACTTAATGCTATAATTAAATATCCAGTTTCTTCTGTTCAAATAAATAAGAACAGTGGTGATATTAAGGATAAAAAAATGGGATATTATTATGCTGAAGAGGAAATTTTTAATTCTGTTACTAATAGTACAGGAGCAAGTGGGTGTCGACACCCACTTGCTTTTATTCTTGAGGCTGCGGATGACATTGCATATAAAACAGCAGATATTGAGGACGCTGTAAAGAAAGGTTTTATTTCATATCAACAACTGTTATTCGAACTTAAAAATGTATATACAAATAAATGTGTTGATGATGGCGAGAAAAAAGAATATAACCGTGCAGTTGAAAAATTAGAATTATATTATAATAATGCTATAGAAAATAAAGTTTCTTACCCTGAACAAAATGCTGTTCAGCGTTGGATTATTTATGTTCAAGGAGTTTTATTGAGATGTGCATCTTTTGGGTTTACTAGTAATTATAATGCAATAATGAATGGGAGTTTCACAAAAGAAATTATCTCAGTTTCATATGGGAATGCTATAGCATATGCCCTAAGTGATATTTCTTTCAAATATGTTTTTCAGTCTAAACAGATTTATAAGCTTGAAATTGCTGCAGGAACTATAATTGAATACTTGCTAGATAAATTTATCAATGCAGTAATTAAGTATGATACTGATGAAAAATTGTCATCACTTGATAAACGACTAATTGCATTGATTTCGGATAATTATATACAGGCGTATAAGATTCATTCCGCAGAAAAGGATGAATCAGAGAAATTATATTTAAGATTGTTATTGGTAACTGATTTTATATGCGGTATGACTGACAGTTATGCTAAAAGACTGTATCAAGAACTTAATGGAATTATATAAGGAGAAATTATGTTGACGTTTTGAACCCCGTGTTCCAAACGTCAATTTTTTATGCCGAAAACAATGAGTATATGCGATATTTCCGGCAGTTTTTAAGCCATTTTTCCTCTGAAGTACATACAGAAACTTATTTATATTCTATTGTATCGATTCAAATTAACATGAAATGTAAATAAATTGTTAATAATCATAAATAATCTTGATTAATTTATGAATATGGTGTAAAATTTATTTATTAAATCATTTGTTTTTCAATCCACTAAAAATTAAACTTAATAAGAATCTAAATCAAGGAGGAAATATATGCTGAGTATTGCAATATGCGATGATGAAAAAGAAATTATTAAATTGGTAAATGCTATTTTATCTAATTATTGTGAAAAAAGATTTATAAATTATCAGATTTATTAATTTGATGACGGTAATAAACTGCTTAATGCAAATAAAAACTTTGATATAATTTTTCTTGATACAGAAATGAAATCAACCAATGGAATTGAAATCGGACAAAAAATTAGGGAAAATAACCGCCTAGTTACAATAGTATATATAACAAGCCATACAGAAAATTGGCATGAGGCTTATAAGGTCCATGCATTTGATTTTATAATAAAGCCATTTACTAAAAATGATATTTTTTCTGTAATGGACGACTATCTTGCTGCTGTAAATTTCAATGAAAAAAGAAAGATAATATTTCCGACAGACGGCGGAATAATTTGTTTAAATATTAATGATATTTATTACTTTATGTATGAATCGAAAAAAAAGGTTTATGTATATACTTCAGAGAAAAAAATATTGATTAGGCAGCATTTGATGGAGATTTATGAAAAGCTGGATAAAAATCGATTTTATAGGTCAAGAAGGGATTGTATATTAAATTTAGAATATGTACAGGATGTGATAGTGATGAAAAACGGAGATTTGCTGCCATTGGCACAAAAAAAGAAGGATGAATTTCTTACAATACTTACAAAGTAATATTTACTATTATGGCAGATTATATATGTCAAATATAATGCTTTCATAAATAATATAGTAGAACAAATGACATGGATTACGGTTCATGTCATTTTTTGGAATTTGGTGCAATATTTTGGCATTCAAGGTAAAACTATTAAAATTTTTGGCAAATTGTATTATACTAACATTATTATAATTAACAATAATATTGAAACATTCATTAATATTCTATTAAAGTTGGTGATTTGTAATGAATACTTTTAAAATTTTAAGAAAATACCAATATTCTTCCCAAACAGCAATAATATATAAGAATATAAGAATTTCTTATAAAGAATTGGTAATTTATTCAATTAATTTGTCAGAACTTATAATGAATAACTTTGGTAAGAGAAAACAGACGATTGGAATATTTCTTCCTAATTCTTCAGATTATACTATTGCTTTTTTTGCGGCGGCTTATTCAGATAAGGTAATTGTTCCGTTTAACGATATTTTTGATAAAAAGTGGCCGAAATCAATTCCTGAGTTTGATAGCTTACCGTATGCATCAAGCATGTGGATTAAAAAGGAATGTTAATAATGTAGTCAAATAATAAAAATTAATATAAATTTATTTTTATTTTAGGTGTAATCTTGTTTCAAGGAATAGTTTAATTTTTAATCCAAGTTTTTTTCAAGGGATAGAGCCATTTCCAACTAAGCGGATGAGATCTTCTTCCAAGCCGCACAAAAACTGACTTAAATAAAAAAACAACGCCGTTTACAACTTCTTGTAAACGGCATAAATTTGTTATTTAAACTGGAGCTTGTGACGGGACTCGAACCTGCGACCTGCTCATTACGAATGAGCTGCACTACCAACTGTGCTACACAAGCAACTATAATAATTTTACCACAAAAAAAATATATGTCAAGAGTATAATAAAAAAATAAAAAAATTTTAAAAAGAAATTGTATTTTTCCAAATGATATGATATAATAAAAATGTGTAAAACTTCCTGCCGTTTCAGAATAAGAATATTTAAAATAAGGACGAAAACAGCAGTGTAATGAAAAGAAAACTTGGAGGACAAAACAATGGCAAAGAAAAGAAAATTGGGAATATCAGTTTTTGTTGTTATTTTAACTATTCTGATGTTGGCTGTAATTATATTTACGGCGATGGTAAATTTTAAGTTTAGCTCATCGGCGAAATCCGGAACGCTTTTTGGAAAGCATATTTATATTATGGAAAATAATGATATGGCTCCGGAACTAAGTAAAGGGTCTGCTGTAATCTCAGATTCAGGCGATATTCAGGTACTGACAGAAGGCAGCGTTATTCTTTTTAAGCAGAATAAAAACTTTGACAGTGTAATGAGAATCAGTGAGGTTGTACATAATACGGACAGTACAGTTTATAAAGTTTCGTCTGATGCTGAACCTGATAAAACTATTGAAATTGATAAAAGTGCTGTTATAGCAAAGTGTAATAAAGAGAGTCAGAACTTGGGTAAGATTCTTAACTTTTTAAAAAGTACTAAGGGATTGATAGCCGGACTGCTTCTCCCATGTCTTATACTTCTCACTGTTATAATAGTAAAGATTGTTTCAGTTCGTAAAAGTTCTGATGAGTTGGAAGATAATTATGAGAACGAAGAAGAGGATTTTGATGATGAAGATGACGATGAAGAAGATTCACTATTGCGTAAACGTATAAATCCGCTTTTTATTCCAGATGGAAGTATTAATCAGGGTGAAGAATTTGAAAAGAAAAAGTCTTCAATTGCTAAAAATTTTGCTCAGAAGCCTGGTGCAGTAAAATCAAGAGAAGTAAGAAGAATCCCGGCTCAAAAGGAATCTGAGAACGCTGTTGAAAGATTCAAGGCGGCTGTAGAGGAAAAGCCATCTGCACCAGTTATGAAAAAGCCCACACTGGCACCTGACGGCTCAAACCCGGATATAAATGAAAAGATGGCTGCTATAAAAGCTGCTCTTAGCCAAGGAAATGGAAAAACTGATCCAGACAATTCCAGAACAATGAAAATTAATATCAGCGATGAAAGCAAGAATTATAATACAGAACATAAACCGGCACGTACTGAAAATGTTCAATCAAAAAAGGTTTCTGATTCAACTAAGAAAAAGGATGACAATATAAAATCAATTGATGATCTTATCAGGATTCTTGAGGAAGAAAAGAAAAAACTTTGATATATTAAAAGACCGGTTTATACTGGTCTTTTTGTTTAAATAAAAGAATGTGAAAGGATAATAGTTTATGCCGGATTCCGCTGATATTGAAAAGTCTATTGTTAAAAAGTATAAAAAAACCATTTGGAACAGGTTTATTAAGGGCATAAAGGAATATAAGCTTATTGAGGAGGGTGATAAAATAGCCGTATGCATCTCTGGAGGCAAGGATTCAATGCTTATGGCAAAATGCATACAGAGGCTCCAGCGTTACAGCGATGTGCCCTTTGAAGCAGTATACCTTGTAATGGACCCTGGTTATAATACCGTCAATCGAATGCAGATTGAAGAGAATGCCCGAAAGCTTGATTTACCAATAGAAATATTTGAAACACAAATTTTTGATGCTGTAGTAAACATTGAGGACAGTCCCTGCTACATTTGTGCAAGAATGAGAAGGGGATATCTATACAGCCGTGCAAAGGCTCTGGGATGCAATAAAATTGCCCTGGGGCACCATTTTGATGATGTTATAGAAACTATACTTATGGGAATGCTTTACGGCGCTCAGGTGCAAACTATGATGCCCAGAATACATAGTAAAAATTTTGAAGGTATGGAGCTTATACGCCCGCTTTATATGGTTAAGGAAACCGATATTATTGCTTGGGTTAAGTATAATCAGCTTAAATTTATCCAGTGTGCCTGCCGTTTTACAGAGAACTGTACATCGGCTGAAGATGGAAGCAGTAACTCCAAGCGGCAGGAAATGAAGAATATGATTGCTCAAATGCGCAAAATTAATCCTAACGTTGACATAAACATTTTCAGAAGTGTTGAAAACGTAAATCTTGATACTATAATTTCTTATCACAAAGGTGAGGAGGTTCACCATTTCCTTGAAAAGTTTACAAAAAAAATGTAAAATTTTTTTCAAAATCATATTGAAATTTAAGGTAAAAAGTGGTATAATAATGGAAAATAGATTATTTCCTTGAAGATAGTAATTTTTTGTATGAAATGGTGCACAGCACCTTAATTGTGTTAAGGTTGGTAAGATTATAAAAAAGCGGCAATCAGTATTTAAATATATGATTGAAGGGAATGATTTTTTTTGCATAATCTTATTTTCAGCCTGAATGCTGTTATTCCAGTTTTCATAATGATGTTATTCGGCTGGTTCGTCCGCAGAATAAATCTCCTTGATGACCATACAACTAAAAAGCTTAATAATTTTGTATTCAGAACACTGCTTCCGGCTTTGCTTTTTATGGATCTGTCAACAGCCGACTTTAAATCCGTTTGGGATACTAAATTTGTGCTGTTTTGTTTTTTGGCTACATTGGGAAGCATAGGTATTGCATTGCTTATTTCTTTTTTTAGTAAAGACAAATCTGAAAAAGGTGAGTTCATACAAGCTTCATATAGAAGCAGCGCAGCTGTTTTGGGAATAGCTTTTGTAAATAATATATACGGTGAAGCTACTATGGCGGCGCTCATGATTGTGGGAACAGTACCGATTTATAATATATTTGCAGTTATCTGCTTAACAGTTACTTCGCCTGAAAGAGATACTTCTAACAAAAAAGAACTTGTTAAACGAACAGTAAGGGAAGCAGTAACGAATCCTATTATATTGGGTATAGCAGCCGGAATTATATGGTCCCTGCTTGAAATACCCCAGCCATTTATTATGTCCAGATCAATTTCTTATCTGGGAAACATGGCGACACCGCTTTCGCTGACGGCGCTCGGCGCTTCTTTTAAATTCAGTGATGCGAAAGAAAAAATTCGGACAGCAGCATCTATTTCTTTTGTAAAGCTTATTCTTTTCTGCGTCGTTTTTCTTCCGCCGGCAATTTGGCTGGGGTTCAGATCCGAAAAACTTATTGCTATTCTTGTAATGCTGGGCAGTGCCACAACCGGTAGTTGTTTCGTGATGGCTAAAAGCATGGGACACAATGGGGCGATTACTGCTTGTTCTGTTATGCTGACTACTCTTTTGAGTTCGTTTACTCTTACTGCATGGCTTTTTGTTTTAAAAACGCTGAATCTTATTTAAATATGATAAATCAACATCTAACGGCAGCTTGCTTCCATCCTTGAGAAAAACTAAATTCATTTTAAAATCCTTGATATGCATTTTATTTACATAGTATTTTTTGGATGTTTTTATAAATTTAGTCATATCATTTAGGTCTCGGATATGCCCGTCAATTACAAATTCGCCTTTGGTGGTATAAATCATAAGCTTTCTCCAGTTTTGTCTGAAGTATTTGATGTCCTTATACTTGAAATCTCCAGCAGATGAATGGAATATCTTGTTTCTTGCACAGGCGTCTATGTACACTTTTTCAATTTCCTGCTGATATTGAGAATCTGAACCTCCCTTAGGAATATGCGCACTATATTCTATTTCATAGGAACCAGTATTAATGTGAGTGTGACTGGTATGAAATGCTATTACCATGGTAGGGTCTTGTTTTAATATTTCATAAGCTGTTTCATAGCCGGTGATACCCTCCATTTGTACATCAAGTATAGCGGCATCATATTTGTCGTTTTCGTAATTTGCTAACACTTCTTCTCCGCTGGAAAATGAATCTATTTCCAGCGGTTCTTTTGTTTTGGGCCAATATTTTAGCAACATTTCCTCGATCAGATCCAGATATATCTCCATATCATCGCATGTAATCAATTTCATGACAACCTCATCCTTTCTGATTATAAATTAAATTTATTTAGGTTATTATTTTTCACGCTGCCTTAAATATATCTTTCTGCATAAAAAAGTATCATTTGACTCCTTTAAATGTATTCATAGTATTGAATTTTACAAAAAACATACTTATAGTATTTATTGATTGTAAATAAATACCAGTAGTCTGTGTAAAACTAACTTTAATACTTATATACTTGTATTTATAAGATGGATACAAGAGGAAGGGAGTTTTATGGGCAGAATTTCTATTGAAACAGGACGGCGTATTCGAATGTATCGAGCTCAGCAACATTTAAGTCAGGAAGAGCTGGCTGAAAAATGCGGAATGCATCCGACTTATATTGGTCAGCTGGAACGTGGTGAAAAGAATGCAATTTTGGAAAGTATTTCGAAAGTGGCGACTGGTTTGTCTGTATCCCTTAGTAAGTTATTTGAGAATATTGAAGATTTCAACAGCGTTGGAACAAACTATCCGGCTGAGGCATACAGGTTAGTTCAATCGGTTTCGGAACCTTATCAAAAGAAGCTTTTGAACATAATTAGAATGATTATTGAACTAAATAATGCTGGTAAATAACCTCCATATATATAATAACACTTATTTAGTTTTTTTTCTGTCGAATAATGTATATTTTTTCACAAAATTTTATTTTACGTTTGAAAAAAGTCGTTTAACCCTGATTTTACCGCAGTTTGCTGAATTGGTTAAAAAATAAAAAAATGAAAAAAGTCGGTAAAATATAGTAAAAAATGCTAAAAAATGGTATATTTGGTCAATTCAGTTAACTTAAAAAAGTTGGCATTTGTCGAAAATTGTGTAAATTTTTACTTAAATAAACTATATCTTTTTAATAAAAGCTTTTCAAAGAATGTTGTTTGCATGAATATAAAAAAAGAGCTGCGCAGAATTAACTGCGCAGCTTTTTGCGTTCAGTATTTAATTTTTATCAGTTAACGCCTGCGTTTTTTTGTAATCAGGCAGCCTGCTATTAATACTGATGAGAGAATAAAGCCTGCTGTTACAGTTCTTATTCCTCTATCGCCTGTTTTAGGAGCTCCGGTTGGACGGTTTGTTACCGCAGGCAGTTTTGCCGTTGTCTGAACTGTCGTCGTGGTTATCGGAGCAGCCGTAGCTGAAGTCGTACTTGTTGTTGTAGCTGTTGTTTCGCTTGTTGATGTTGATGTAGTAGTAGATGTTGTCTTGTGAATTGTTTCTGGTAATAATCCGGTACGAATTGTGGTTTCTGTTGTGCTTGTTTCTGTGCTTACAACCGTTGTTTCAGATGCAGTGGTTTCAGTAATTGCATCTGTTATTTCAGTAGGCTCAGTTGCTTCTGTGGTGGTTGTTTCCTCCTCAGTAGGCTCTGTAGCCTCTGTGGTGGTTGTTTCCTCCTCAGTAGGCTCTGTAGCCTCTGTAGCGGTTGTTTCCTCTTCAGTAGGCTCTGTAGCCTCTGTAGCGGTTGTTTCCTCTTCAGTAGGCTCTGTAGCCTCTGTAGCGGTTGTTTCCTCTTCAGTAGGCTCTGTAGCCTCTGTAGCGGTTGTTTCCTCCTCAGTAGGCTCTGTAGCCTCTGTGGTGGTTGTTTCCTCCTCAGTAGGCTCTGTAGCTTCTGTAGCGGTTGTTTCCTCCTCAGTAGGCTCTGTAGCCTCTGTGGTAGTGGTTACTGTTGTTGTAGTTGTAACCTCTGTTGTAGCCGCTGTCGTTTCAGTGGTAGTCTGAGTTGTCGTAACAATTGAAGATGTTACGGTCAGAATAGTTGTTTCTGTAACAGGTTTTGACGTTACTGTGGTAACTGAAGTTTCAGTAGTTGTCACTGTAGTAACGGTTGTTTCTGTTGTAGTTACTTCTGTAGTAGTTGTTTCGGTTTCAGTGGTAACAACGGTAGAAGTAACAGTTATAATCGTGGTTACGGTTGTGATTTCTGTTTCCTCAGTTGCAGCTGCGGTTGTAGTTGTTGTAACTGTTGTATTTGTGGTTTCTGCTGTAGTAACAGTTACAGTTGTTGTTTCAACTGGTTTCAGCGCGTCAAACATAGTTATAACGCCGTCGTAATCGGTTGTAGTTTCACCGATCTTGATGTTCTGAACCTTACCGTCAATAACTGAGAAAGTAATATCGGTTGCGATTTCGTATCCATCCGGAGCAGCGGTTTCCTGGAGTACATATTCACCGTCAGGAATATTTTCAAGAGTAAGCTGTTTGTCAGTGGATTCCCAAGTAATAATGTTGCCGGAGATGTTAATATCACCATCAGCAGTTACTTTATCGAGAGAGCCTTCACCGTTGTAGGTAAGCTTCATAGAAGCGCCCGGTAATGGATCAGAACTTCCGTCCTCATTTTCGCCTACTTTGATAATAGCTACTGTAACAATGGATTCGATAGTGGTTGTTTCTGTTTCCTTAGTTGTTACTGTTGTAGAAGTTGTAGTTTCTGTTTCAGTGGTAACAACTGTTGAGGTAACAGTTATAACTGTAGTTACGGTTGTGATTTCGGTTTCTTCAGTTGTAGCTGCGGTAGTTGTTGTAGTAACTGTTGTAGTGGTTTCTGCTGTAGTAACAGTTACGGTTGTTGTTTCAACTGGTTTCAGTGCGTCAAACATTGTGATAACGCCGTCGTAATCGGTTTCAGTTTCACCGACCTTGACGTTCTGAACCTTGCCGTCAATAACTGAGAAGGTAATGTCGGTTGCGATTTCGTATCCGTCCGGAGCAGCAGTTTCCTGGAGTACATATTCACCGTCAGGAATATTTTCAAGAGTCAGCTGTTTATCAGAGGATTCCCAGGTAATTGTGTTGTCAGAGATATTTATATCACCGTCAGCAGTCACCTTATCGAGAGAGCCTTCGCCGTTGTAGGTAAGCTTCATAGAAGCGCCTGGTAATGGATCAGAACTTCCGTCCTCGTTTTCGCCTATTTTGATAATAGCTACAGTAGCGCCGGAATCAGTAGTTGTGGTTTCTTCAGTTGTTACCGTAGTAACAGTTGTTACTTCAGTGGTTGTTGTAGTTTCTGTTACAGTAATAACAGTAGAAGTAACAGTCATAACAGTAGTTTCGGTTGTGCTTTCAGTCTGCTCAGTTTCAGTTGCGGTAGTTGTTGTAGTAACTGTTGTAGTGGTTTCTGCTGTAGTAACAGTTACGGTTGTTGTTTCAACTGGTTTCAGTGCGTCAAACATTGTGATAACGCCGTCATAATCAGTTTCAGTTTCACCGATCTTGACGTTCTGGACCTTGCCGTCAATAACTGAGAAAGTAATTTCGGTTGCGATTTCATAACCATCCGGAGCAGCAGTTTCCTGGAGTACATATTCACCGTCAGGAATATTTTCAAGAGTCAGCTGTTTATCAGAGGATTCCCAGGTAATTGTGTTGTCGGAAATATTTATATCACCGTCAGCAGTCACCTTATCGAGAGAGCCTTCGCCGTTATAGATGAGCTTCATGGAAGCGCCCGGTAATGGATCAGAACCTCCGTCCTCGTTTTCGCCTATCTTGATTATGGCTACTGAAGCGCCGGAATCAGTAGTTGTGGTTTCTTCGGTTGTTACCGTAGTAACAGTTGTTTCTGTTGTTGTTACTTCAGTGGTTGTTGTAGTTTCTGTTACGGTAATAACAGTTGAAGTAACAGTCATAACAGTAGTTTCGGTTGTGCTTTCAGTTTCCTCAGTGGTAGTTTCGGTGGTTGTAGTAACTGTTGTAGTCGTAGTGACCGTAGTTGTTTCAGTTACAGTAGTCGTTACAACAGGCTTCAAAGCGTCAACCATTGTAATAACGCCTTCATAAGAAGTTGCAGTGTCACCGACCTTAATGTTCTGAACCTTGCCGTCGATAACTGAGAAAGTAATTTCGGTTGCGATTTCATAACCATCCGGAGCGGCTGTTTCTTCAAGAACATAATCGCCGTTAGGAATATGGCTAAGAGTTAACTGCTTATCTGTAGATTCCCAGGTAATAGTGTTGCCGGAAATATTTATATCGCCGTCAGCAGTTACTTCACTAAGGGATCCGTCACCTGTATAGGTGAGTTTCATTGATGCACCCGGCAGAGGATTTGTGCTGCCATCTGAGTTTTCACCAACTTTAATGATTGAAACGTCAGCGGCAGTATCGTCTTTATTGGTGACTGAAACCTTGCCGTCGCCGAGTGTGAGATCAATTGGCTGACCGTAGCTGTTTATACCTTGTACGTGCATTGTCAGACCGTTTTTATCAGTATAGAATGCTCCGTTTGGTACAGCATTTCCGTCAGCGTCAAGCTCGAAAACGTAATATTCCTTGGATGCGTCAAGCTTTTCAAATGTCACAGTATCTTTGATACCCATAGAATTACCGCTCATTGTAAGAGTTTTGGTTTCAATAGGTTCGCCGGTACCGTCTGCATTATCGAAAAGGCCGAATGTAAATTCAGCTGTTTTGCAAAGCTCAGAAATATAAGTTTTTTCAACTGTTATATCAATCGGTTCATCATAAAGAATATCTGAGAAGCTTTTTATTTCGACGTTGTTAGCGCCCTTGAGGTTAAATTCCTTGAGTTTGCCTGGTGTGTTTTTGATCTCGTCAGGAATATTGTTCTTAGCAGTTTCAGCGTCCTGTCCGTAGAAGATAAGGTAAATATCAACAGGCTTGTAACCAGCTGGTGTATTAATTTCTACCAGATGATAAAGGGTATCAGCCTGAATATTATATTTATCTCCTCCGATAATAACCTGACCGTTCTGATTGGTTTCATCTGTTACATAACTATCAGTAGGATCACTGTACTTGCTGATTTCGAATTTAACTCCGCTAAGCTTTTCAGGAGGGGAACCTGTACCGTATTTAGTAATCTGAAGAATTACATGATTTCCGATTGCGCCGGATTCAGAAGACGCTGTAAGATAATGTCTTACATCAACGCTTTCTCCGGTTGTTCCCTGAATTTCCTTGTAGCCTTTAATATAGGCGTCGTTTGTGTAGCTGCATAAAGAGCCTGTGCTTCCGATAGCATTAATCGTATATTTGATATCGATTTTCATTTCATCTGGAAGAGTAAAGACAATTGTTTTTGCAGCACTGTCGTATGTGTAGGAGTACTCGGAAGAGGAAAGAAGACTGTCATTTCCATAAACCTCTATTGAACTTGGATCAAGGTCAATATTTACAGCATTGTCACTGCTGAGCTTCATGTTGTCAACAAGAGTAATCATGCCGTTTGGTTGTGTTGAAAGCTTAGAGGCTGATTTATTGACGGTCAGGGTGAAGTTTGCTTTGTTACCGTCCCATGTGAGTCCCTTATCAACCATATCAACATCTTTACCGGCGTCATATTCCTGTGTAAACGATGTTCTTCCGGAAACATCTTCGATTGTGTAATCAATTACGTTTGTGAAGTTTTGTTTTTGTGAATGGCTGCTGCTCTCAAGAAGCCATGATGAAGCGTCTTCAACTTCAGTTTTATAGATAATTGTAATTCCCTTGAAAGTGTCGCTGTCAATAGTCGTATTTTCTATTGTAGCTCCGTTGTTGAGAGCTGTAAGAGCGCTTATCCATTTACTTGAATTTGACGGGTCATAGTTAAAATTGATTGTCTGACCGTCAGATGAAACATTGAGCGCTGCTGCGGCTCCTTCGTACATCTCCGGAACAGTCTGCCAATTATATCCGTCATTATTAATTGAAGCGTGACCGTACTGAAAATCGAAGTATAAGCCCACTGTTGCTGAACCGTCAACATATTTTAATCCTGACGGCAGATAGTCTGTGATACTTACTGATCCGCTGGTTTTTAGTTTCTGATTTTCGTCAAGAACTGCGGACTTATCAATAAGAATAGTCCATACAAGCTCATTGCCTTCTTTTTTAAATTTTGTTCCGTCAGGGAGTCTGAGTTTTACGTTATTATCGTTGCCGTCATTGCTATTGTTTTCAATAACCTTTCCGTCTCCCTTGACAACAAGTTCCGGATAATAATATCTGGAAATCGGAGTTGATTCGTCTGTTGAGGAATTTCCGTCGCCGTAAGATATATTTGCCTGATTTTCAATGCTTGATGTTGCAGGATCATAACCAGGCTTTATTCCGGATGCAAATTTTATAACAAGTTTCTGATTTACAGCCTTTTCAAGACCTGCTTCAGTCATAATAACCTTAAGACCCATGTTGGAGTATACAGCAGTATAGTCGGTGCCATATTCGAGGATAGATCCTCCCGCTGTTACTGTAACGTCATCTTCAAAGCTCAGTGAACCATTCTCATAACCGGAAAAATCGCAGTTGCCGGAATAGTTATTATCCCAGATTTCATATTTCTTGCAGCCTTCCGGAATGTTTGCGGAAATTTCCCATTCAATTGTACCTCGGTCAGCATCATAGCTGTAAGGTACCGGATTCTTTTCAGAAGAAATTCCGACTCCGTTTGTAGAAGCTGATCCTTCAGTCATACCGATCTGAACCTTGGAGCCGTCATCAGTTTCCTTGTTCAGAACCGCATTGTTTTTAACAGTGTGCGACATGAAAGAATCGAATATACTTTCATCTACGCTGGTGTCGTAACTCAATGTGTAGTACGTTCCGTTGTCGTCTGTATGCTCTTCAAAGTCGGACAAGGAAATATTGCTTAAATCCAGATCTCCTGAATATGAAAGATTCTCGCCGAGAATGTCTGATACAGAAAGCTTGCTAAGATCATCTTCATTCTGACCCGGTATAACTTTGATTGTCCATGTGACAGTTTTTGACTCTTCATTTAAGCTTCCGGTTTTTGTAATTGAAGATTTAGTAACCGGAGTTGTTGCTCCGCCTGAATTTTCAAGCGTTTTGTCATTGTCATCATGACCTATTACCTTGGCATTGTTCTGAACATCATATTCAATCGAATTAGAATCGGTGAAATATTCGTCAGAAACAGTCATCTGATATGTCAGTGTAAGCGTTGTGTCAGCCGGCAGTGTAACTGTGCTGTCAGGTGTAAATGTGCAGTTTTTTCCGCTTATTTCGCCTGAGAAATTATAGCTGTTGCCTTGGCTGTCTGTTGCTGTAACTGATGAGAGATTTTCTGCTGTGCCGATAAGGTATTTGCCCCATGAATCTTCAATTTTGTCGATGGTGACATTTCCGTTGTTGGCAATTACTTCAACAGTGAAAAGATAGTCATTTCCGGATATATGAGTTGCTTTTTTACCAAGAACCACGTTTGTATTGAGGTCCGGTTTAACTTCATAGATCACGTCTTTGATTCCGACCTGCTGAGTATTTCCGCCGTCTGAATCAAAATTGATTGTACCGTTCTGCTGTACCCAGAATGTAATATCGCTGCTTCCCTGGGAGTCTACATAGCTCTTATCCAGTTTAAAGTAATACGTATTATTTTCAATACAATATTCGCCGCAGTCGATGCTTCCGGATTTCATAATGCCGCTTGGGACAGTGTCAAGAATAACTGTTTTGGTAGGATCAAGAGGTATGCTGTACCATACTTCAGCCTGAAAGCCTTTTAGGTTACTCATTACACCGTCGAGTCTGTACTGTACCTTGCTTTTGTCCGGTATTACACTGCCGTCTTTAATTTCAGTTCCATCTGCGAGTGTAAACACTATTTTCAGTGGGTTGTCGTCCGAAAGAACTGTATCTGCCGGAATTACTTCGCTTGGCGCTGCATGGACAGCAGGGAAAGTCTGAATAATGGCAGAAAACATAAAGATGATTGACAGAAGAATACTTACCATACGTTTGGTTAGATTTGTTTTAGTTTGTTGTGATTTCATATTTTTCTCCTTTCAGAAATATTTTAATGAATCATAGCTTCGGAGTATGACGGAAACTACATTCAGAAAAATTTTACAATAAATCTGCATATAAAATACTTCGGTTATGATTCAATACAATTATATCATATAATACCGTTTAATTCAAGACCAATTGTTTGGAAATACGCTGTATTTAGGCGGTTTACATTATTTTTGCATAGTTGTTTAGGTGATAAATACCAAATAAAATGGTATATATGTTAATTAAAACTATTTTACTATAACTATTGACAGATGTTAATGATTAATGTTAAAATTATATAAAAATATTTTTGGAGTGAAAGCGATGGAATTTGAGAAAATTATAGAGGAAAGAAGAAGCATAAGACGTTTTGATTCGTCAAAGAAGGTAAGCCGAGAAATGATTGAAGAAATAATCAGAGCGGCTGTTGAGGCTCCGTCATGGAAGAATCAGCAGACTTCAAGATACTATTGTATATTGAACGAAGAAATGAAATTAAAATTCCGCTCAGAATGTCTGCCGGAATTTAATGCAAGAAATTCAGAGGGAGCGTCAGCTCTTATAGTGGCAGCATTTGTAAAAAACTGTGTAGGATTTAATGCTGACGGAGAACCGGTAAATGAAATCGGCAACGGATGGGGCTGCTACGATCTCGGACTTCAAAACGAAAATATGATATTAAAAGCAAGAGAACTTGGCTTGGATACGCTTATTATGGGGATTAGAGATGCTAATAAAATTCAGTGCATGATGAATATTCCGGAAAGTGAAACAGTTGTTGCAGTTATTGCTGTTGGGTATGCCTTTGAAAGACCGAAAAAGCCGGAAAGAAAAACCGTTGAAGAAATAACAAAGTTTTTTATATAAAAAAAGGCGGATATAGTTATCCGCCTTAATTTTTTATAATTAACATTCAAGTTTTAATGCCGAGAAGAAATTTGCTTAGTAAAATGAAATCAGCAGTTGAAATTTCAGAATCGTTGTTCATATCAGAGTTTGTTTCATTTATAATGACACTCTTTCCCATCAAATATTTTTTCAGTTCAACAATATCAAAAACATTAACAAGCTTGTCGTTGTTTACATCTCCCATATATGGATTTTCAGGGGGTGTTTCGCCGGAATAATAATCAGATAGTGATATTCCGTTAGCACCAAGAGGAATTTTGTGGTCAAGACTTATGAATTTCCCTTTTTCATCCTGCCAGAGAGCAGGTTCAACCAGGGCGTACTTGTCCTCGTCCCATTTTCCGAAATTATCATAAACCAGTCCGCCGGTATCACCGGAATTTTCGTTAAAGCACCAGAACGTATGATGTATTCGGTTGTCTATCATAAGGTCACGGAGATAGGTGAGCCATTTAGTATTTGCTCCGTCCGGATCGTGCTGTTTGTCAATGAATCCGCCCCATTCGCCCATTAGCAGAGGAGCAGTACCCTCATCAAGAAGATAGAACCAATTGTCATACCAATATTCTTCCATAATGCTTTCTTGTGTAAAGCCTTCGTGAAACCAACTTTGCTCGTATACAAGGGGACCATAATCGTGGGGAGAATAAACCAGCTGGCTCTGATGTTCACCAAGGTCGATTGGAAATTCCTTTGCGCCTCTGAAGTTACCGCCCCACCATGCTCCATGATAAAACTCAGTCATTGTGGACCAGTCAATGGCAGGAGCAGTCCAGTCATAGCCGTCTTTTGGATACACTTCAACGCCCTCGATCATAACAAGCAGATTCGGATTAATTGATAAGACATGACTTGCGGCGCATTCAGCTGCATATTTCCAGTTGTTAGGGTCTTTAGAACCGTCCCATTTAGCCATCTGTGACGGCACATCCGCCTTGCCGTGGGGTTCGTTCTTAAGATCAATGGCTAAAATCGTATCATCGTCTTTATAGTAGTCAGTGACCCATTCAAGCGCTTCAAACCAGTCTTCGGTGCTGAATTTATCCGTATACCAAAGGCTTACCTGATGACCTGCGGACGCAGTTTCTGCACTGTGAATATCGATCATTATCTTGATACCAAGCTCTCGGCACCATTTTACAGCCTGATTCCAAATATCAAAGCTATATTTTACTTTTCCGCCTTCGATTCCTTCAACTGTAAGTTCAGGGTTAGTCCATTCATTTACCTTCGGGGTTGCAGGATCAGGATCACCGTTCTTCCACTGGAGTAAAAGTTCGGTTGACATAGGAACACGCAAGAGATTAAAACCGCGGTTGGCGATCTGTGTAAGCATTTCATGCATATTTTGAGACCATACACCGTCAAAAACCTGACTCCCTACATTATATCCGAACCAGTTACAGCCGGTAAGCCATACCGGATTTCCGTTCATATCCACGATTTCAGCATTTTCGTTAACATGAAGCCAGTCATCATGATATTCGTCCGGTGCGGCTTTTACGGAAGATGAAGCAGGAACAGAAACAGACGCCATTACCAATGCTGTTGCAGCTGCCGCCGCAAGAGCCTTTAAACGTACAATTTTCAATAATTTTCCCTCCTTGAATAATTTTGTTAGTTTAATAATATCATAGTAGTTTTTTTATGTCAATAATTTATCATGAAAACAATAACTTGAAAGAAACTTTATAATGTGATATACTTTTATAAGGTATCAGAAAGGATTTGGTATATGAAAATATCAGGTATCGTTTGTGAATATAATCCATTTCATAACGGACATCTTTACCATATTGAAAAAACACGTGAAAACGGTGCAACGCATATAGTATCAGTAATGAGCGGAAACTTTGTTCAGAGAGGTGAGCCTGCCATTGCGGATAAGTTTAGTCGTGCCAAGGCGGCTGTAAAGGGCGGCGCTGATCTTGTAATAGAAATACCTGCCCCTTATGTGCTTTCATCGGCAGAATATTATGCAAGAGGGGCAGCATTTCTTCTTGACGCTTTAGGGTGTGTTGATGAAATTTCTTTTGGAAGCGAGTGCGGTGATATATCCTTATTAAAGGAGTCTGCTGAAGCTGCTGACAGATATTCTGATTGCTTTGAAACGAGAAAACTTGTAAAGAGCGGACTTTCATTTCCTGATGCACTAAACCGGGTAATCAGGGAAAATTGCGGAAAAACAGTTGCTGATGTGCTGATGAATCCTAATAATATCCTTGCTTCTGAATATATAAAAGCGCTAAGTTCACTAAATTCTATAATAAAGCCATATACGGTATGCAGAAAAAATGCCGGTCATGATACCAATATAGTTTGTGATGAATTTGCAAGCGCTTCCTGCATACGCACAATGATAAATGATGGGCAGGATATAAATGGAGTTGTACCAGATTATACTAACGATTTAGTTAACGGGCTGTCCGGCAATATTGCTTCTGTTTCAGCGCTGGAACGTGTTATTCTTTATAAGCTTAGAACAGCGTCATTAAACGAAATAAAAAATCTTCCCGATGTTGGACAGGGGTTGGAATACAGAATAAAGGAAGCGGCGTCTGGAAACAGCATAGATGAGGTTTTATCAAAGATAAAAACTAAACGATATACAATGGCAAGAATAAAACGTATTATAATGTGTATGCTGATAGGTATTAAAAAGGGGGATATGGATAATCTTCCTCCTTACGGAAGAATACTTGCTATGAATAAAAGGGGCGCTGAAATTTTAGCGCAAGCTAAGAGTAAAAAAAGGATTCCTGTTGACACCTCCTTAGCTAAACTCAGGGATATCAATGACGTTTGCAAAAGATTTGCAGAAATTGAAAGCAATGCTTCAGAGGTATACGCTCTGGCGTGCAGGGATATAGGTTTTGCAGGTACTGAATTTACAGCAAAGATAGGAATAACTTGATATGAGAAGATTTAAAGGTATAATTTTTGATCTTGACGGAACAATTCTTGATTCTATGGGAATCTGGGAAAGAGTGGACCATATGTTTCTTGCTGAGCAAGGAATAATTGCTCCTCCTGATGTTTCGGAAAACGTTAAGAAAATGACTATTGAAAAAGCTGCTGAGTATTTTCGTACAAGGTTTTCACTTGAATGTTCAAACCGGCAGATAATTGACAGAATTGAGCAAATTGCAGCGGATATGTACAGATATAATATATCGCTGAAAAAGAATGTTTATAAAACTGTTGAACAATTGCATGAAGCAGGCGTAAAAATGTGCATTGCCACGGCTACATACCCATCCCTTGCAGTGTCAGCCCTAAGGCGGCTTGGAATATATGACTGTTTTGAATTTGTCCTTACCTCAACTGAGGCAGGGAGCGGAAAAGATAAACCGGATATATTTTATATGGCGGCTGAGCGTTTAAAATGCACGGTATCAGAAACTGTTGTACTTGAGGATTCACTTCACTGCATACAGACAGCAGTTAGTGCAGGATTTTATACAATTGCAGTGTATGACAGTCTTTCACATAATGACTGGAAGCAGTCCTGTACTGTTGCTGACCGGTCTGTTACTGATATGGGGGAATTTCTTGAAATATGGAAGGAGCTGAAATAAATATGAAAAAAGTGATGGTGGGTATGAGCGGAGGAGTTGACAGCTCTGTTGCCGCAAAGCTTTTATGTGATGAGGGATATGAAGTTACAGGGGTGACTCTTAAACTTTTTGATAAAGAAGCGCTATGCGGCGGCATTGCTGTTAAGTGTTCTTCACTTACTGATATAGATGATGCAAAAAGTGTTGCGGATAAGCTGGGGTTTGAGCACCTTATTTTTAATTTTGAAGATGAATTTAGAGAAAAGGTGATGAATAAGTTTACAAAAACTTATCTTGAAGGAGAAACTCCAAATCCGTGTATTGAGTGCAATAAGCATATAAAATTTGAAAAAATGCTGGAAAAGGCTGAGGAACTCGGTTATGACTATATTGCAACAGGTCATTATGCAGTAAGAGAATTTGATGAAATAACCGGTAAATTTATCCTTAAGCGTCCGGCAGACCGTTCCAAGGATCAGACTTATGTTTTATACGGTCTGACTCAATATCAGCTTTCAAAAACTCTTTTTCCTCTGGGAAGCTACGAAAAATCTCAAATAAGAAAAATTGCAGAGAAAGCGGAGCTTATAAACTCTGACAAACCTGACAGTCAGGACATTTGTTTTGTACCTGACGGTGATTATGCGGCGTTTATTGAGAAAAAAACGGGTGTGAAGTCTGTTTCCGGTGATTTTATTGATTTATCAGGGAAAATTCTAGGTAAACATAGGGGAGTAATTCATTATACAATAGGGCAGAGAAAGGGACTCGGAATTTCTCTTGGCGCTCCGGCTTATGTAACAAATAAGGATTCAAAAACAAATACTGTAACCCTTGGCAGTGAAGAGGATCTTTATAAAACAGAAATTAGAGTAAGCAATATAAATCTTATTTCATATGACAGGATAGATGACGGTATGAAAGTAACTGTTAAAACAAGATATAGTCAGAATGAACAGGAAGCTATGCTTTATAATGACGGAGAGGAACTGATTGTCAGGTTCAGCGCTCCGCAGAGAGCACCGGCACCTGGACAGGCAGCAGTTTTTTATGACGGGGATATAGTAATTGGCGGAGGAACTATCAGACAGGCATAATTTTCATCTGCATTTATGTTGAAAATCTATTGACAAATGTTTGTTTAAGTGTTAAAGTAAAGGGGTATAAGAATTTCTGAAAGTATTGTTTTAGGAGGCAATTATATGAAAAGAACTATAAAAAGATTATTAGCGGCAGTTTCAGCCGTTTCAGTTTTGACATTTTCCGGCTTAAGCGTTTCAGCTGCAACAGCTGAAGATGTAATCGGCGCTGCACGTGCTGCCGGTTTTCTTGAAGTTTATATTCAGCAGCTTGATAACTTTCTTAAAACTCATAGTTATACTTCAGCCCAGTATGATATGATGCTGAATGCTTTGGGTAATATCGAGGATATTGGTGACGAAGTTGCTCAGAAGTATTTTGGTAAAACTCTTGATGAAATGAGGGGAGAAGCTGGTGTAGATAAAGTAACCGGTGTTCCTGATGACAGCTGGGCGGCAGATATTGCTGATAAGATGTCAAATGATCAGCTTATGTCATCACTTAAAGAGCTTGTTAATGCAGGCAAGAAGATGGGTCTTGACGTTACTATCGATAAAAAAGGTGATAAGAATTATGTTATGACTGTTCGTGATGCAAGTGGAAATATCCAAATGATTGCGCCGGTTGGAAAAATTGTTGACAGGACCGGTGTTGAGGTCAGCGAGGAAAATCCGTTTATAGGATTTGCATTAACTTCTGCTGTCTGCGGAGCATTACTTACAGCCGGCGGCGCAGGATTATTGCTGCTTAAAAGAAAAAATGAAAGCGGAGAATAAGCCATGTCTGTTAATAAAGAAAAGAGCAAAAGCGCAAAGACTGTTGTTATAGCAACGCCTATAATTGTTCTTGTTATTTGTGCGGCACTTGCGGCAATTATGTGCTACTTTCCGGTTCGTAAGGCTGAAACGCTTATGAATATAGCGTTTTCTGCTGATCCGGATCATGCTCAAATAAGTGAAATAAAGTATGACACAAAGGAAGTTGAGGCTGAGATTGACGGAAACAAGATTGTTTATCCGTCATTTGGTGCAGAGTATGCATCACTTAAAATCGATTCAATAAATCTTGAAGCTCCGGTTTTCTGGGGAAGCAGTGAAGAACTTCTTAAGCAGGGTGTATGCCAATACAGCGGTTCAGTTTTTATAGGGGAACAGGGAAATGTTGTTCTTGACGCGCATTGCAATACATATTTTTATGAGCTTGGCAATGTCAAGGAAGGGGATATTATAACTCTTACAACCTCATACGGTGAATTTATCTATAAGGCTAAGGAACAGGTTCTGTTTAAGGAAACTGAAAATAGATATATTTCTCCGACTGCTGATGACAGGCTCACTATGTATACTTGTTATGGAAATCTTTTGGGTCCGACAGAGGACAGACTCGCAGTTATCTGCGAGCTTGTTGAAAAGAAATTTTATGAATGACATCTGAAAGGACCTTTAATATGAAAAAATTTAATAATTATGCTGCCAGTCTGATTTTTACGATTTTAACAGCGTTTTTTATAATATTTACGGTTTTTGTCCGCTTTGCCGGAACAACTGTAATGAATGAGAAATTTTATACAGATATTGTTAAATCTGAAAAACTGACGGACAGCGTCTTAAACAGCATCAATAAATTTTTTGATGACAGCTATGCAAGTTCAGGTATCCCGGCGGAAGTATATTTAAATGCTATTGATAAGGATGAACTTGAATCAGCAATTTGCAATAAAATTGAGAATACATTACTGGGTATAAAAGGCGAAAAGATTTCTGATAAGGAAGTATTTAATTTTTCTGAAGTTGAAAAAAGCATTACTAATTATTTTGAAGCCTTTGCAGAAGAAAACAATGTGGATGTAAATGAAAAGTATCAGGAACAGCTTGATAAAACAATAGCGGCGGCTAAAACTGAAATTGAAAATCATATTGATATTTTCATGCTTGAAATTATGGAACGATCAGGCGTTTTAGAAAAGGCAGAAAAGCTTTATCCGTTTCTTACTCCTGTTATGATAGCAGTAATATCAGCATTGGCGGTATGCATTGTGATACTTGCAGTACTAAATAGAAAAAGTATTTCAGCATTGTTTTACTGGGGCGCGGTATCCTGTTTATGTTCATCAGTAATTGTTGCTGTGCCATGCCTTATACTGAAATTTTCGGATTACTTTAACGGTTTGGTAATCAGAACGGATTACATCTTTAAATCAGTTACTGCTGTTCTTTACTCGATGGTAGACACCTTACTTTTAGTCCAGATTATCATATTTGCTGCTGCTGTAATATTGTTTGTTCTATATGCAGTGACTGGACGACTAAAAAAATCATAATTTTCAAAAGAGAGGATTTCCTCTCTTTTATTTTTTCAGTTTTAAGAATCTGTTTTTTTACTATTGAATTTTTTTGTAATTTATGATATATTTATATTAGATTTTGTTTTTTGGAGGATAATGTGAAGGATTTCAAATTTGAAAAACTTTCCGAAAAAATAGAAATTTGTGTAAGCAGTGAACATGGATTTGGTACAGATGCATTTTTGCTGACTCATTTTTCTGAGTATAAAAGAAACGATAAAGCCTGCGATCTTGGTACCGGCTGCGGAATTATTCCGCTCCTAATGCAAAGAAATATGCCGCCGGAAATTGTTTATGCGGTTGATATACAAAAGCAGGCAATAGAACAGCTTGAAATGAGCATAGAAAAAAACAGGAACACAGGTATTGTTCCTGTAAACTGTGATTTAAAGGAGCTTTGGAATGAAGCTCCTTTAGGGCGTTTGAGCCTTGTTACCTGTAATCCGCCGTATAAGGCCGCTAATGCAGGAATTGAAAGTTATCTGACAGCACATAAAATTGCAAGACATGAGGTTCTCTGCAATATTGAAGATGTTTGCCGTGCAGCGTCAAGACTTCTGAAATTCGGCGGAAGACTGTGCCTTTGTAACCGTCCGGAAAGGCTCGGAGATGTTATAAGTGCTATGAAAAACAATAATATTGAGCCTAAGCGTTTAAGATTTGTAAGTAAAAATCCTGAATCCGCTCCATGGCTGTTTCTTATAGAGGGAAAAAAAGGGTCTAAGCCTTTTATGAAAGTACTTCCGCAGCTTTATGTTTGGAACAGCAGCGGATACACTGGAGAATTACAGGAAATATACAGAATGGGTCTTTAGGGAGGATATTATGGGAACACTTTATGTTGTCGGCACTCCTATTGGAAATATGGACGACGTGACTTTCAGACAGCTTAAGGTTCTGGAAAGCGTTGATTTTATCATAGCAGAGGATACTCGTGTTACGCTTAAACTTCTTAACCGCTATGAAATAAAAAAAACACTTGTGAGCTATCATGGACATAGCAAAAAAAGCTGTGCAGAGGAAATTGCCGAAAGAATTATGAACGGTGAAAATGCCGCAATAGTGACAGACGCAGGAATGCCTTGTATTTCTGACCCTGGAGAAGAGCTGGTAAAGATATGTGCACTTAGAAATATAGATATAAAGGTTGTTCCAGGACCAAGCGCCGTTGTATCGGCTCTTGCTGTATCTGGTCTTAATACATCCAGATTTTCGTTCGAGGGGTTTTTGTCTGTTAATAAAAAACAAAGGTATGATCACCTTGAAAGCGTTAAGAATGATACCAGAACATTAATTTTTTATGAAGCACCTCATAAGCTTATTGCTTCTTTAGAGGATTTTTTGAAATATTTCGGTGACAGAAAAATTTCTCTTTGCCGTGAACTGACCAAGATTCATGAAGAAGTGCTTCGGATGAGTATTTCTGAGGCAGTTGAGTATTATAAAATCCAAAAACCTAAGGGAGAATATGTTCTTGTAATTGAAGGTGCGGACGAAAAAGACAATGTTCAAAAAGTAAGTTTGGATCAGGCGGCTGAATATGCTGAACAACTGATTGAAAATGGAGAAAAGGCTGTTAATGCTTGTAAAATTGCAGCTAAAGAAACTGGATATACAAAAAGTCAGCTTTACTCAATTGTGTGCGGAAAAAAGAATGACGAATGGAGATAAATATGAGAATACCAAGAGCAGCTTGCATAAATGATTTATCCGGATTCGGACGCTGTTCCCTTACGACTGCTATTTCAGTAATTTCAGCAGCCGGAGTACAGGTATGTCCATTGCCGACAGCTATTCTTTCAAAGCATACAGGGTTTCCAGGATTTTACTTTTCAGATTTTACCGATAGTATGTCCCCGTATATTGACAATTGGAACGATGTTGAATTTGACGGTATTTACAGCGGTTTTTTAGGTTCTTCAAAACAGATAAATATTGTAGAAAATTTTATTGAAATTAGGAAAAAAGGCAGTGTGCCGCCAAAAATTATAATTGATCCAGTTATGGGGGATAACGGTAGACTTTACCCTACATATACAGAAGAAATGAAAGATAAGATTAGTATTCTTGTTTCACATGCAGATTTGGCAACACCCAATATTACAGAAGCGTGTTTTATGACGGGAACACCATATACAGGTGAGAATATAAGTGATAATAAAGCTGAGGAGCTTTGCAGAAAAATTTTTGATTCCGGGTGTAAAAATATAGTTTTGACAGGAATCGTCAGAGAAAATAATATAATAAATTTTTCCTTTGACGGCAATAGTTTTTTTATGGATAAAATATGCAGGGAAAGCCGAATATATTCCGGAACAGGTGACATATTTGCATCAGTAGTATGCGGATTAATGCTGAAAGGGATAGGTATTCCGGAATGTGTAAAGGCAGCAGGTAAGTTTATCTCAGAAGCTATCAGGAATACCACTGAAATGAATGCGGCTATAAAAGAGGGTGTTGTGTTTGAACCGTTGCTTTATAAGCTGAGCGAATACAGATAAAGTAAAACGGTGCATAAAGCACCGTTTTTTAAAAATTGCCTGATTTATCTTCCATCAGTTTAAATTTAATTTCAAAGTATTCGATTTTTTTATTAACAATTCTTGCGCATTTTGCCGTTAAAATGTCACCGGCCTTATAATTTTTTAATATTTCATTAAGCTGACTATAATCAGATGTTTCCTTTCCCTCCACTGAAAGAATAAAATTATTGATTTTAAGTTCCGTATTGGAAATATCGCAGTCATTGCTTATTTCTGTAATCATAAGTGATTTTTTTAACTCTGTTGGCATATCAAACTTAAAGATTTCTTTAAAATATGCCTCAGTGTATTCGTTGGCAGAGAAGAATGTTATTCCCACTCTTACACGTCCGCTGATATAGCCTGTTGCTATTAATTCTTCAATAATTGGTTTGGCTTCATTAATAGTAATTGCAAAACCAAGTCCTTCATAGCTTAAATTGATGTAATCAATATATTTTGAAGAGGTAATGCCGATTACCTGTCCGTACATATTGACCAGTGCTCCTCCTGAGTTACCGGCGCTGATAGCAGCATTGGTCTGAATACAGGTCATTTCGTGTCCGGCAGCATCGGTTCTTATTTTCCTGTTAACGCCTGATATTATACCATCCGAAACTGAACCGGAAAGTCCTGCAGGATTTCCTATTGCAACAACCTTTTCTCCTGTTTCCGCCTCATCTGAATTTCCCAGTACAGCGGCAGGCAGATCTTCTGCGTCAATTTTTATTACGGCAATATCGGTTTTAGCATCTTTTCCAATCATTTCAGCATTATAAACCACATTGTCGCTTGTGGTTACAATCAGTGTATCTGCATTGTCGATAACGTGTGTGTTGGTTACAATATAACCATCGTTTGTGATAATGATTCCGGAACCGCTTCCGGAAGGAGTAAGCAAATCAGGTTTTTTGTATACATAAATTTCAACAATCTGCGGTCGAATATATTTGGCTATTCCCTCAGTTGTATATTGTCCATTTTCAGCAAGATATTCAATTTCAGCTTCAGGCGGTTTATTTTCTGAATTAAGTATGATCTGCTTTTTTTCTTGTTTAGGCTCAGTTATTGTATTATAATCCATGTGTTTTATATCTGATAAAATACAATAAACTGAGAGCGCAGCGGACAAAATAAATATTAAACTTAACATAATGGCAGTGAAAATATTCATTTTATTTTTATGAGCTTTTAGCGGTATAGTACTGACAGTCTGCAAAGGTTCGATATCGTAATTAATTTGATTCTTTTCACTGCTTGTGCAGTTATCAGCAGCTTCAGGGGATAAGGGCAGTTTCGCATTTTCTGAACCGCAAGCCTGAGAAGTCTCTGATGATTCTGATAATACATCAGAAGTATTCTCAGCTTCAGGCGGATTAATTTCTGAATTATCTCCGCTGCTTAAATTGGTGTTATTTTCATCGTTCATGTTATATATTCCTTTCATTGTTTTGATGGATTTACAGGGAAAGCAACTGTAACTTCGGTAAATTTATTTTCAAAGCTGTTTATAGAAATGTTTCCGTTGAGTGAATTGACAAATTTCTTAACAATAGAAAGACCAAGACCTACTCCGGTAACGTCAGTGCTCCTTGAATAATCTGTTTTGTAAAATTTATCAAATATTTTCGGCATATCATTTTCAGATATACCAGGACCAGTATTTATTATTTTGATATAAACAAAATCAGAATCTGAGGTTATATTTACCTGTATAACTCCGTTCTGATCTACAAATTTTACAGCATTTTCTATAAGATTATATATTATCTGATAAATTATATCATTGTCGCTGTGCAAAATTATGTCATTTTCTTGCTCAAGACCTTCAACGGAAACATTTTTATTATTGATACTCTTTTCAAACATAAACATAATTTCGATTAATAGAAGATTAATTTTTATATCTGAATAATCAGTTGTAAGGTTTCCGGATTCAATACTTGAAGTTTTCAGCATAGTTTTAACAAGGCGGGTCATTCGGTTAGATTCATTTGAAATATGAACAAGATATCTATTATAATCTTTTTTAGGAATTGTACCGTCAAGGATTCCTCCCACAAAACCATTAATAATAGTAAGTGGTGTTTTAAGCTCATGGGATATATTAGAAATAAATTCAGTTTTCTGCTTTTCACTGTTAATTAATTTTTCATTCATTTTTTGAATTATAGCAAGTGCAAGCTCAAGATTACTGCTGAAAACGTCGTCAGGTTCTATATAATTTTCAGCGTCTTCATTTAACTGTTTTATCAGAGGTTTTCTAAGCTTAGCTATTGTATGAGAAGTTACAATGGAAATAAAAGCTATTGTAAATACTGAAATAGCCACAGCATATATAATTTGAGCAATGCTTCGAGCAGTATTTTCAGATGAAGTTATAAGTACTATATAATATGAGTTTCTAATACTGCAATTAATTTTTTTAATTAGAACAGTATCGCCGATTAGATTTACAGAAAAATATTCATCATCTTCCAAAGTCTTTTCAAATTTTATTTTTCTATATCTGTCTGAATTTTCTTTTATTGTTCCGCATTTATAATTGCCGTTTTCATCCCAAAGAAAAAAATCATAACCTTTGAGCAAATGGCTTGTTCGTATTTGATTTTCATTTTGGATTTGAAGTGTGCTGCCGGTTGAATTAACATTATCTGCAATAAATTCAGAGATGTTGGTCATTTGTATATAATGCGACTGCTTAATTGAGGAGATGGAAGAGGAAAGAACAGCCAATCCAGTCAGCAGTGAGCTTAAAATTATAATCACAGGAAAAACAATAAAGTAATTTATTTTTTTACTCATAGCTGCACCTATTCAAACTGATGCTGTTCATCTTCATTCAGTTCAAATTTGTAGCCTACGCCCCATACAGTTTTTAAGGACCATTGCTCTGAAATGCCTTCAAGTTTTTCTCTCAATCGTTTTATATGAACATCGATAGTACGTGAATCGCCGTAGTATTCAAAGCCCCACACTTCATCAAGAAGCTGATCCCTGGTAAAAACCCTGTTTGGATTGGACGCAAGAAAGTAAAGAAGTTCAAGTTCCTTTGGCGGGGTATCAATTGTTTTTCCGTTCACCTTTAGTTCGTAACGGGTGAGGTTGATAATCAGGTTATTGTATTGAAGTTCTTTGGATTCAGCAGCAGTAGTAACAGTACCGCATCTTCTTGATATTGCTTTTATTCTTGCGAGCACTTCTTTGGTATCAAACGGTTTAACCATATAATCGTCGGCTCCGAGTTCAAGTCCAAGAACCTTATCAAAGGTTTCGCTTTTGGCTGTAAGCATGATGATTGGTGCGGAAGAAACTTTCCTGATTTCACGGCAGACCTGCCAGCCGTCTTTACCAGGCAGCATAATGTCCAAAAGTACAAAATCAGGTTTTAGTGCATTGAATTTAACTATTGCTTCATCTCCATTATGAGATAAAATTGTTGCATAGCCTTCTTTTTCAAGATAAATTCTCAGTAAGTCGCAAATGTTTTTGTCGTCGTCGATAATAAGTATTTTTTCGATTGCCATTTTACTCTCCTTCAATATATTGTGTAAAATTGTTTAATATACAATTTTACACTTAGTTTTATTATACAATATTTTTGTAAATGTTGATAGAGGAAATTATGAATAAACTATTACGTAAATATTAACATTTAAAATTGGTTTAACTATACTTTAGAATAGAAAAAATTTCTTGACTGTGCATAATAAACATTGATTATGGTTTAATATAAGACGTATTTGTTTATTGATACAAAAAAAAAATTATTGTATGATTATTACTTGATTTTTCCTGAAAAGTTGGTAAAATATTAATTAGCACTCAATGATTATGAGTGCTAAAAACATACTTTTAAGACTAAAAATTTTTAGGAGGAATAAATATGACTATCAAACCATTGGCAGACAGAGTCGTTATTAAGATGACAGAAGCAGAAGAGACAACTAAAAGCGGTCTCATTCTTGCAGCAGCTTCTAAGGAAAAACCACAGGTTGCTGAAGTTGTTGCCGTTGGTCCCGGCGGTATTGTTGACGGAGAAAAAGTAGAGATGTATCTTAATGTTGGAGATAAGGTTCTGCTTAGCAAATATGCGGGAACAGAAGTTAAGGTTGACGATGTGGAATACACAATCCTCCGCCAGTCCGATGTACTGGCAATTGTTGAATAAATTAAATCTTACAAAAAAGGAGATTGATGATTATGGCAAAGGATATAAAATACGGAGAAGAAGCAAGAAAAGCTCTTCAGGCAGGTATTGATAAGCTTGCTGATACAGTTAAGATAACACTTGGTCCAAAGGGCAGAAATGTGGTTCTTGACAAGAAATTCGGTTCACCGCTTATTACAAATGACGGCGTTACTATTGCAAAGGAAATAGAGCTTGAAGATGCATTTGAAAACATGGGAGCTCAGATGCTTAAGGAAGTTGCTACAAAGACTAACGACGCTGCCGGTGACGGTACTACAACAGCAACTCTTCTTGCACAGGCTATGATTCGTGAGGGAATGAAGAATATTGCAGCAGGCGCTAATCCTATGATTGTAAGAAAGGGTATGGCTAAGGCTGTTGATACTGCTGTTGAAACAGTAATATCTAATTCTAAAAAGGTTGAAGGCTCAGCTGATATTGCAAGAGTTGCAACAGTTTCTTCAGCAAGTGAAACTGTCGGTGCTCTTATTGCAGAAGCAATGGAAAAGGTTACAGCTGACGGCGTTATTACTATAGAAGAAAGCAAAACTGCTGAAACATACAGCGAAGTTGTAGAGGGTATGCAGTTCGACAGAGGTTATATCTCACCTTATATGGTTACTGATACAGAAAAGATGGAAGCAGTTTATGACGATCCGTTTGTTCTTATTACAGATAAAAAGATTTCTTCAATTCAGGAAATTCTGCCGCTTCTCGAACAGCTTGTTCAGTCCGGCAAGAAGCTTGTAATAATTGCTGAGGATATTGAGGGAGAGGCTCTTACAACACTTATACTCAACAATCTGAGGGGTACTTTCAAGTGTGCGGCTGTTAAGGCTCCGGGATTCGGCGACAGACGTAAGGAAATGCTCAAGGATATTGCAACTCTTACAGGCGGTGAAGTTATCTCAGAAGAACTCGGTCTTGATCTTAAGGAAACTTCAATAGAACAGCTCGGACGTGCAAGACAGGTTGTTATTCAGAAAGAGAATACAATTATTGTTGACGGTATGGGCGATTCTGATGCTATTAAGGCAAGAGTTGCACAGATTAAGGCTCAGATCGAAACAACAACATCTGATTTTGACAGAGAAAAGCTTCAGGAAAGACTTGCAAAGCTTTCAGGCGGTGTTGCTGTTATCAAGGTAGGCGCTGCTACTGAAATTGAAATGAAAGAAAAGAAGCTTAGAATTGAGGATGCTCTTGCAGCTACTAAGGCAGCCGTTGAAGAGGGTATTGTAGCCGGAGGCGGTACAGCTCTTATCAATGCAATTCCAGCTGTTGAAAAGCTTATCCCTGAACTAGAGGGAGATGAAAAAACAGGTGCGGCAATCGTTCTCAGAGCGCTTGAAGAGCCTGTAAGACAGATTGCTCTTAACGCAGGTCTTGAGGGCAGTGTGATTATTGAAAATATTAAGCGTTCAGATAAGGTAGGATATGGATTTGACGCATATACAGAAACATATGCTGATATGATTTCTGCTGGTATTGTTGACCCTACAAAGGTTACACGTTCAGCGCTTCAGAATGCAGCTTCTGTTGCGTCCATGGTTCTTACAACAGAAAGCCTTGTAGCAGATATTCCGGCACCGGCAGCAGAACCTGCAATGCCTCAGGGCGGAATGGGAATGGGCTATTAATTAGCCGTAATTTATGTAAATACCGCACTTTATGTGCGGTATTTTTGTTTTATAAGCACATATTAAATGGCAGTCTTATTATTCTCATAGCATTTATCTGCGGCGGCAGACTCATAGTCATTCTTCCGTTATATACAATATTGATTCTTTCATTAACATGAAAATTGCATGTACAGGAAGTATGGACAATCACTTCCTGAGATGTTGCATTATCACGTACTAATAAATTATTACGGTTAACATTCAATATAGTTGCACACATTATCATCAAGCATCCCCCTTTACAGTCTATGCATTTACAGAATAACAGGTGAGGGGATAATCTTTATTTTCTCACAACAGTCAAAATGCCTTTGTCCATTTCACATACTGTGTCGCAAAGTACTTCAATATCCTCCATTGAATGAGAGGCAATTATAATAGTTTTTTCCTGTTCTTTAAAGTTATGAAGATATTTTCGCATATCCGCAACGCCGTCTTTATCCAGTCCGTTCATAGGTTCGTCAAGAATGAGAAAATCCGGGTCTTCCATGATGGCTTGTGCAAGTCCAAGTCTTTGGCGCATGCCCAGGCTGTATTTAATGACATGAAGCTTTGAATCAGGATCAAGTCCGACATTTTTCATTGACTGCCTGATTTGTTCTGAACTGATCCTTTTATTAAGATTTGCCAAAAGCTTTAAATTTTTATATCCTGAGTAATATGGAATAAAACAGGGGGATTCTATAATTATTCCAATATTATCGGGGAAATCACAGTCTTTCCCTATTTTCTTATTATTGACAAATACTTCGCCGTCAGTGGGTCTGACAAAACCGCATATACATTTCATCAGCATAGTTTTACCGCTGCCATTTCTTCCGATAAGTCCATGAATTTTACCGCTTTCAAATTCTATTGAAACGGATCTGAGTATTTGGTGTTTTTTTATGGTCAGTGAAAGATCTTTTATTTGTATTGTTTTATTCATAAGCTTCTCCTTTACTCATTATCATTGTTTAGAAAGTTTGTATATTTTACTGAAAATAAGCAGATAAACAATAAAATTGCAATTATAATAATAAAATAAAAAAATGAACTTTGAAGCTTCATTATCGTTTTTTTCAGATACTGAGTGTAATGCAGATATATCATGGTATGTGCCATAGGAAAGAACCACATACCCGGTGATTTAAATATACCGAGAGCGCTTCCAGCTGCTATTATGCTTACTGCGGAGGCAATACCGGCTTTTTTCAGATTTAATATATGGAAGAAAAGAAGTATCATAGAAAGCAGTACCATATACATAAGAACAAGAAAAAATCCGGTAATGGCGGCTTCATAGGGAGAAATTTGATTATAAAGCTCTTTTGTTATCAGTTTACCTGCAAAGCTTAATGCTTTTTCCGGATAGTATGTCGTATATCGTGTTATTACCAAACTCCAGCCATTTGCCAGAAAAGAATTATGTAAATTTATTATTATTGAGAAAATAAAAATACTGATTAAATATGTAAATGCTGAAAGAATGAAAAAAATAAACTGCCCTAAAACCCATTCCGTTCTTTTTATTCTGTGAATTGAAAAAAGGCTGTTTTTATCTAAACGTGGATAGTCAGAAATAAGAAATAAAAATACTGACGGCGTTACAAGGCATAAAACTCTGGAATTAAGAATTGCTATGAACGGCTCAAGAAAATTCAATGGACTATTCATTTCCTTACTGATATCAATTAAAGGAAAAACAGCAAAATTCCATATAAAGAGTATCATAGCAGCAGCAATTATCATTCTGGGATTGATAATCCATTTATAGTATTCTATACAGGCTATTCTCCATGATCTGATAAAAGAGATTCTATTCCCCATAATCAAGCCTCCTGTTCATAATAGCAATAAATAATATTAATGACGCTGCTGTAATAAGCGTATAAAAAACGATTATTATCATTCTGTCACTTTTTGTTTCAAATATATTTCTGATGTTGTTCGGATATAAAAACTGCATTTTAAATATAATATTTGATTTATCGGAAAAAATTAAATAATCTTTTATTTTTGCCATAAGCGTATAGTAAAAATGCATGATTATAAACGGCATACAGCAAACTATGTATTTATTTTTTATAAATGAAGATAAAATAAATGCAGGCAAAACAGAAACAGCGCCGTATAAAGACATTCCGGCGGCTGATTTAATAAAGCCGGTAATTGTTGAATTATCAGACGGAAAAATAAAGTAAATGGTAATTCCGTATATTACAAAACCCAGCATTACAGAAAGACCTCCGCTTACCAAAGCAGAAATAAATTTTGAAAAGCAGTATGAAGTTCTGCTGGTTCTGATAATGTTAAATCTTATATATCCGCTTGATCTTTCCGAACAGAAAAAAGCTGCGAACGGAAGTGATGACAAAACGGGAAGAAAGATTGTTAAATAATCGTTAACTGAGGTTTTCAGGACGCTTTCAGCTTCAAATTGAATATGCCGGAAATTTTTTTTATTAGTTAATATCTCAATTACTGAGCATTCTTGTCCAGTGTTTGGATCTATGTATATTATAGATGTAAAGCACAGAAAAAAAATTATTATAATACATATAATAAATCCGGTGCAGACTATGGATTTGTTAAGGTCAGATACTATATTTCTTAAAGCTTTATTCAAATTTATCACCCCATTCCCTGTAAAACCACATCCAAATTATAGTGTAATTCTCCGGTTAAAATATCAATGTATATATACTTTCTGACCTCGCCATAGGTATTAATTTCTCCTTCTCTTAAAAATTCCGATGGACTTACATCAATAATAAATTCCCAAACGGGCCGAGATGCGACTGAAATTCCCGGAGCATATGGTTCCTGGTTGTTAATATAATCATAATCAGGAGATGTGGTATATTTTATACCGATATCAGAAATTGTAATGTTCCTGAAGTCTGTAAATGTTGTTTCGCAGAACTTTAAAGCACTTTCTAAGGATATGCATTCTTCAATTTTTTCAGCTTTTACAGGCTGTAAAATTCCTGTTCCATTGGTAAATGAATCTATCTGATTAACATTGAGCATTTGAATGGTTACATTGTTAGAAGTATAAATCATATGCATTTTTAGGTTTTCTTCGTCCGTTTCTGCTTCCATAGATAAATTATCAAGGGGAATATCTCTATAAAAAATTTCTGTGTGAATTTCAAACAAATGATAGTTTTCATGTTTTCTGACTATGACTGTTTTTACTCTGTAATCATAATCAGGTGCAATTTTTTTATAATTGGTTTCAAACCAATTATTTATATAATCAACGGCATCCTTAACAGAGCAGCTGCCGTTCTTGAGCTGATATGTATCACTGAGATCTTCATTACGGTCTGCATGATATATTTTTATATTAGGATCATTATATGAAAATGAAATGTCAAATGCATCAGGTTTGAGCATGGAAACAAATCCATTATCACTGACGCAGCCATAAACCCTGTTATTTTCATTAAAAAAACTGTATGACTTAGAGCCAGATTTAGAGGAGTTTAAATTTATTTCCTGTGAATTTAATTCCTCTTGTGTAAAAAAAATTTTCAGAATATCAATATAATTTTCTTCAAAATTATCTGTGTATTTAAATTCCATTTGATTAATTTCTTCCGGAAAAGACGTAAACTCTATGTTTTGAGAAATATTAAATTGCTTATAGTTTTTCTCAATAGCCTTTTGAGATGAATCTTTTAAATCAGAAGTATTAATATATGTAAATTTAAAATTTTTGGGATCAATATTATTATTTTCACCATGATAATTTTTTATATCCTTCTTTACTTCGTCGGGTACAGCAGCACAGCCGTTTACAGCAAATGTTAGAATCAGAGCAAATATTAATATCATTTTTTTCATATAATCACACTTTCTGTATAAGGATAATCTGGCAGGTTATCCGCTGTTTTAGCGGATAACTGCCTGTAATGTAATTAGCCAGTAACTTTTCCGGAAGCTCGATGATCTCCTTTGCTGAAATCATTAAGGGTTGCTTGAGCCGAAGCGGTTACTCCTAATTTGACGTTAGTTGTGTTTATTGAACCGGTTCTGTATAGAACTCCTCCGATACCTGTTGTAGAAATCAGGCTTACATATGAATCAGAACCACTCTTGGTGTAATTTGTTATACTCATAGTTGTGGTTGAAGATGCGGTTGTAAAGGTCCAAGACTGCTTTATGACATTAGCTGAACTGGGCTGACCTGCATAGACACTTAGATAAATAGAACCTATATCTTTAGCATTGGTGCTAAAACCGGTTATTGCGGCTGACATAATTGCCGTTGCTGATAAACAGACTGCAATTTTTTTAAATCTTTTCATATAAAAATTCCTTTCTAAATAAAATTATTGTATATTTGTTATTTATCTGACACAATTTATGCCGGCAATAAATTGTGTTTAGATACAAATTTAAGTGATTTTTTGGTGCTAAATTTATAAGTTTTCAATAAATATAACAAACTGTAAAGCCTATACCTGACATTTTTTTTAATTTTTATTTATTATTCTACTTTTTGCATAAAATTAGATCTATTTTTTGTTTAAATTAACAGATGGAACTTTTCTTATAAAAAAATACCCGGAAAAATTTTTCTTCCGGGTATTTTTTAGTATGCATTATTCGATAATCAGTTCGTTGCCGTTAAAATCAAGTACAAGCGTTGTACCAGGCATTATATTGCCGGCAATAATCTTTTTGGCGATCAGAGTTTCAGCTTTTCTTTGCAGAAAACGTCTTAAAGGACGTGCTCCGTAGTTCGGGTCATAACCCTGTTCAATGATATATTCCTTAGCGCTGTCTGTAACAGAAATACTTATTTGCTTATCCTTAAGCCTTTTTCTAAGGTCATCCAGCATTAAATTAACTATGCTGAATATTTCCTCTTTAGACAGGGGCTTATAGAAAATAATTTCATCAAGTCGGTTAAGAAATTCGGGTCTGAATTGCTGTTTTAAAAGTGTATCAACTTGTTTTCTTGCCTGGTCTGTAATTTCTCCGTGTTCATTTATGCCATCCAGAATATAGGACGAACCGAGATTTGAAGTCAGAATAATTATAGTGTTTTTAAAGTCAACTGTTCTGCCCTGAGAGTCTGTAATATGTCCATCGTCAAGAATCTGAAGAAGAATGTTGAATACATCAGGATGAGCCTTTTCGACCTCATCAAGAAGAACAACTGAATAAGGCTTTCTTCTTACGGCTTCTGTAAGCTGTCCGCCTTCTTCATATCCCACATATCCGGGAGGAGCTCCTATAAGACGGCTGACGCTGAATTTTTCCATGTATTCACTCATATCGATTCTTACAATATTATGTTCGTCATCGAAAAGCGATTCGGAGAGAGCCTTTGCAAGCTCAGTTTTTCCAACGCCGGTAGGTCCGAGAAAAAGAAATGAACCAATTGGTCTGTCAGGGTCTTGTATTCCGGCACGGGAACGTAATATAGCTTCACTTACTTTTTCAACTGCCTCATTTTGTCCGATAACCCTTTTGTGAAGAATATTTTCAAGGTTCAGCAGTTTTTCACGTTCACCCTCCATGAGTTTTGAAACCGGAATACCGGTCCAGCGGCATATGATTTTTGCGATTTCTTCATCAGTTACCTTATCACGTAAAAGGGAATCGCTGTTTTTAGCTTTTTCAGCTATTTTTTCCTCATCCTCAAGTTCACGAGTTAACTGAGGCAGTTTTCCGTATTTAAGTTCAGCAGCTTTGTTTAGGTCATATTCACGTTCAGCCTTGGCTATATCGCCGTTTACCTTTTCAATATCTTCTCTTAGCTTTTGAACCTTTGTAATTGCATTTTTTTCATTTTCCCATTTAGCTTTCATTTCATTAAAGTTACTGCGCATTTCTGCCAGTTCTTTTTGCACTTCCAAGAGGTGTTCTTTAGAGATATTATCATTTTCTTTTTTTAGTGCTGCTTCCTCAATTTCATGCTGAATAATTTTCCTTGATATTTCATCAAGTTCTGTTGGCATAGAATCAATCTCTGTTCTTATCATTGCACAAGCTTCATCAATAAGATCAATTGCCTTGTCCGGAAGAAACCTGTCGCTGATATATCGGTCGGAAAGGGAAGCGGCGGCAATTAGCGCCTGATCGTGGATTTTAACACCATGAAACACTTCATAACGCTCTTTTAATCCTCTTAAAATGGAAATTGTATCTTCAACTGTGGGTTCATTTACCATAACAGGCTGAAAACGTCTTTCAAGAGCAGCATCTTTTTCAATATACTGTCTGTATTCATTTAGAGTTGTAGCGCCAATACAATGCAGTTCGCCTCTTGCGAGCATAGGCTTCAGAAGATTTCCGGCGTCCATTGCTCCGTCAGTTTTTCCGGCGCCTACTATGGTGTGAAGCTCGTCAATAAAGAGTATGATTCTGCCTTCACTCTTTTTAATTTCTGACAAAACTGCCTTCAGACGTTCTTCAAACTCACCTCTGTATTTTGCACCTGCTACCAGGGCGCCCAGATCAAGGGAAAAGATTTTTCTATCCTTAAGACTGTCCGGAACATCTCCGGCTACAATTCTAAGGGCAAGACCTTCTGCAATAGCAGTTTTGCCAACACCGGGTTCTCCTATTAAAACTGGGTTGTTTTTGGTTTTTCTTGAAAGAATGCGTACTACGTTTCTAATTTCGCTGTCTCTGCCGATAACGGGATCAAGCTTATTATTTTTAGCAAGCTCTACGAGTTCTTGCCCGTATTTAGCAAGTACGTCATAGGTTTCTTCGGGATTTTGATTAGTTACCTTTGTATTTCCACGCACCTCCATAAGTACAGTGAGGAATTTATTTTTGTCGATAGAAAATGCTCTGAATATTTCTTTTATGTCCGTATCTGATGTTTCTATCAGTGATAAAAAGATATGCTCGACTGAAACATACTCGTCCTTCATGTTTTTAGCTGTTTTTTCAGCTTCAATCAGAGTTTTGTCAGCATTTTGGGAAATATAAACTGTTCCGCTTTGACGTCCGCTTCCGGAAACCTTAGGCATTGCGGAAATTTTTTGCAGTACTGAATTTGAAAGTGCCTGGCTGTCAACATTCATTTTAGTCATAAGCTGGGGGATAAGTCCGTTCTCTTGATTCAGCAGGGCGTATAGGAGATGTGCCTGTTCAATGGCGTTATTCTGATACTCTATAGCCATATCCTGAGCAGCCTGAACTGATTCCAATGACTTTTGTGTAAATTTCTGTGCATTCATAAGTTTTTACCTCCTAAATAATAATTGACTGGTTTTTAATACATCTTTTATAATAAGATTCCATTTGGCTGAATGTTGTATCCGGAGTTTCAATACCGGCAAAATAAAGCTTCATTACAGAATCAATTATTGTAATGTAATCACTTATAGCTTTACCGATTTTATCCGGTGATAAGGATTCTGTTATACTGGTAAACTTGAAAGCTCTTATATATTTTCCGTCAGAAAACTCAGCTTTTATACCGCCTGTAAAATATTTATCTATATATTTTTTTTCAAGCTGCTGCCATAAGCAAAAAAATACTTCTAATGACTCAAGCAGTATGGCGCTTTGAGTCCGCATTGTAACATTAAGGATTCCAAAAGTATTATTTTTTTGTTCCCGCAAAAGTTCAACCTTGTATCGTATAGTGGGCTTGTATTTATATTTTAAAGGACTTCTGATAGACATAAGGGTATCAGATCCCTGAACAGGAATATTAAATTGGTTATCCATCATTTCCCTAATGCAGTCAAAAATATTCCGGAATCTTTTTTCCGGAGTAGTATAGGAAACATGATCTGCGAGTATTTGGTTAATCAGATTTGATCTGCTTGTATTAGTCCGGTATGCAAGTTCGTCTATTTTATCTATTACATCATCGCTTAAAACTATGCTGTAAACGCTTTTTTTCATGTTTTTAATCCTCCTTTAAGAGTATTATAGCAGTTTATTAATAATATGTCAAGCTAATTATATAATTTAAAGTGCAAATTATTTTACGGTATAAAAAATACAGGTCATAAAGACCTGTATTATAAATTAATTTTTAGTCAAAATAATCTAAGAGTTTATCAAGAGTGTCACTATAATCATAGCTGCTTAAAAAACTGTTGTAAAGAGATGGGCAGAACCATTCTCCGTCAATTTTATATACGTCGTATGTACTTGTTTCATTTTCTTTGCCTTCTTCGCCCTTGTACTTTTCTCTTACAGTAACTTCATAGCCCTTGGTTACATCAACCTTTTCACCGTATGATAAAAGAATTTCCTTTTCAAATTTTTGTAGTAAAGATTTTTTTATTGGTTCCTTATCCTTGATTTCGATTGAGTACTCAAAATCGTCACCGTATTTTCTTTCGCATATTTCTCTTACATCACTTAGAGTATCTTCAAATTCATCAATAATTTCAGATTTTTTAAAATCGTCAAACACGCTGTCTGAAATATATTCAGGCATAGCCCTGTATATGTATTTGCCTTTTCCTGAGTTTACGGCGTCTTCAAACTTTGAAAACGGTTCTTTATACGCACCGGCAGAAAGCAGCAGCCTGAGAATAACAAGGATAACAACTGCAATAACAGCTATTACTGCAATTAATACGGCTTTTTTCTTTTTTTCAGGCGGCATATTCTTAATTTTATCAATATCAATTACGGGCGTTGACGCGGCCGCTGCGCCTGCTTCAGGATTCACATTAACGCCTTGAACGGTTGATTTATCAAACGCCGGATTCTGCGGAGTTCCGCATGATGGACAGCTTGCAGCACTATCATCAATTTGTGCACCGCACTGCATACAAAATTTACTCATTAAATAAAACCCTCCAATAATTAAATTAATATTTATTATAATATCATACTTTTCATATTATGTCAAATAATAGAAACAACTTTTTATGAAATTCGGTCAATAATTCTCTCAAGTGTTTTCAAAGCAAGATCATGATTAAGCTGAGTATCTTCTTTTGGACTGATTATGATAGTATTTGTAATCTTTCTGACTCCGATATAGATGTCATCAGGAATTTCTCCCTCGTATCCAATAAGTTCAGCAAATTTTGTATCCTTAAGGTAAAGCTTACAGCCTTTGATATAAGGGCAGTCAGGATAAATGGTTTCGAGGTTTTCTAAAGAAGTTTCAGGCTCAATAAGTTCATCTGTTTTAGTATCAGCAATAAGCAGCATTGATTCACCCATCTGAAATTCAGACGAAAGCTTTGATAAATTAGTATCATAAGCTCCGCCGACGCCTACCTGCGTATCATAGTTTTCTGAAATAGGAATATACAGAATATTGGAATATTTTTCACCGTCATTATTGTAGTCATCAATGCATTCATTAAGGAAATCCGTCATGTCGTTATAGTGGCAATACAGTTCAACATTATCTGAGAGAAGCATTACATTAATATCAGTATCAGTAGATGTTACGGTATCATAAATAAGGAATCCGGCAATAAGAACAAAGAATGACGCAATACCAAGCCACCATTTGCTGTAATAGAAAAAGTTTTTTATTTTCTGCCAGAAGGAGTAGTGTTTTTTTGAATCAGGATTCAGATCAAGCTTTTCAGAATCATCAATGACTCCTTGTTTCAGCTTGAGTAATTCAATCTTTTCTTCAGCAAGAACGTGTTCGTACTGTTCACGTTTTTTTTCTTCTCTGATTTTTTGTTTTTTTAATCGTTCTTCACGTTTGCGCTGTTCCTTTTCATTTACCTGACGGACAGTATTAAGAATACCCGGATTTTTTTCTTTATCTTTTTTATTCTGCATTTTTTCTCCTTAAAAAACAAGGATACAGATAAAAAATGTATCCCTTTTTATTAAATCTGACTAAAATATGTATCTATTATATCATGATTTTGGTTTTTGAGCAATACCTTAAGTGAAAAATTAATTTTATATTATGAATTTATTATATGAATAAAAGCCCAAAAAAATCCGGATGCATTAAGCATCCGGAAAATATTTTATTTAAAGTATCGTACTCCGCTTTCAAAAATTTTCTGATCCTTGTTTCCAGCAACATTTTTGCATATATCATAACCGATACGCTCGCTGTGACCCATTTTGCCAAGTATGCGTCCGTCAGGGGAGGTAATTCCTTCAATTGCTTCAACAGAAGTGTTAGGATTATATTTTATATCCATTGTAGGTCTTCCGTTAAGGTCTACGTACTGAGTAGCAATCTGACCGTTATTAGCAAGCTTAACAATAAGAGACTGAGGAGCAACAAAACGGCCTTCACCATGTGAAATAGGAATAGTATGCAGATCGCCTGCATTGCAGTTAGCAAGCCATGGAGATTTATTTGATGCAATTCTTGTTGTAACCATCATGGATTGGTGTCTTGCAATAGTATTAAATGTCAGGGTAGGGGATTCGTTTGTCATGTCTGTGATTTCACCGTAAGGAACCAGTCCCAGCTTAATAAGAGCCTGGAATCCGTTACAGATACCCAGCATAAGTCCGTCCCTGTTTTTAAGCATTTCATGAACAGCATCCTTAATCTTAGGATTTCTGAAGAATGCAGTGATAAACTTCCCGCTGCCGTCAGGTTCGTCACCGCCGCTGAATCCGCCTGGAATCATGATGATCTGGGATTTTCCGATAAGCTTAGCAGCTTCATTAACTGATTCTTCAATAGCCAAAGCGCTCAGATTTTTTATTACAAGAACTTCCGGCTGAGCGCCTGCACGTTCAAAAGCTCTTGCAGTATCATATTCGCAGTTTGTTCCGGGGAATACAGGAATAAGAACTCTTGGCTTAGCCGACTTAATTGACGGTGCAAGTCTTTTTTCAGCTCTGTATTCATATGCTTCAACAGCAGAAAGATTTGTCTGGATTCTGCATGGGAATACAGGTTCAAGCTTGCTTTCCCAAGTTTTCTGGAGAGAGTCAATTGATAATACATAATCCTTTGCAAAGATATTGTATTCAGAAGTTGTTTTACCAATTACATTTTCATTTTCTTCCGGTTCACCCTCCAGTTCAATTATAAATGAACCATAGCAAGGCATAAACAGTTCGTTTTCAGAAAGTTTACGGCTGAATTCAAAACCGATTCTGTTGCCGAAGCACATTTTAGCGATACCTTCAGCAATACCGCCTCCTGTTACAGTCCATACTGCTGAGGCACGTCCGTTATCGATCATATCTTCAACCTTTTTAAAGCATTCCTTAACGCTGTCAAATACCGGCAGATTGTTTTCATCATATTCCGGAGTAATCAAGATAACTGTACTGTCGGCTTTCTTAAATTCAGGAGAAGTTATCTTTCTGCTTGAAGCAGTAGAAACTGCAAATGAAACAAGAGTAGGAGGAACGTCGATATTTTCAAAAGTTCCGGACATGGAATCCTTACCGCCGATAGCGCCGCACCCCATTTCAAGCTGAGCCTTAAATGCTCCTAAGAGAGCTGCCATAGGCTTGCCCCAGCGTTCAGGATTATTCTGTGTTCTTTCGAAATATTCCTGGAATGTAAGCCAGCAGTGTTCATATTTTCCGCCTGCCGCAACAACTTTGGCAATTGATTCAACTACTGCTGTTACAGCGCCGTGATAAGGGCTTTTTTCGCTGATAAACGGATTGTAGCCCCAGCCCATTACAGAGCAGGTATCAGTTTGTCCCTGAAGAACAGGAATTTTAGCAGCCATTGCCTGTGCCGGAGTAAGCTGATACTTGCCGCCGAATGGCATAAGTACAGTTGAGGCTCCGATAGTGGAGTCAAATCTTTCTACAAGACCCTTTTGAGAGCATACGTTAAGGTTAGCCATCAGTGCGTCCCAGCCCTCAGGATTGTCTGTATATGTGCAGATAAGCTTTGTATCAGGTTCATTTATTTTAACGTCTGTGTATTTCGGAGCACCGTTGGAGTTTAAAAATTCTCTTGAGAGATCAACGATAGTAGAACCGTTCCAGTTCATTTTAAGCCTTGGTTCTTCTGTTACATCTGCAACAACAGTTGCTTCAAGATTTTCCTTTGCAGCTTCTGCAAGAAACTTTTCTGTGTCTTCCTTAGAGATAACAACTGCCATTCTTTCCTGTGACTCGCTGATAGCTATTTCAGTGCCGTCAAGACCTTCATACTTTTTCGGCACAGCGTTAAGATTTATAATAAGACCGTCTGTAAGCTCGCCGATTGCAACGGAAACACCTCCGGCGCCGAAGTCATTGCATCGTTTTATCATAGATGTAACGTCCGGATTTCTGAAAAGTCTTTGAAGCTTTCTTTCTTCAGGCGGATTTCCCTTTTGAACCTCAGCCCCGCAGTGCTCAAGAGATTCAAGTGTATGTGATTTTGAAGAACCTGTTGCGCCGCCGCAGCCGTCACGTCCGGTTTTACCGCCGAGGAGAACGACTGCATCTCCAGGAGCCGGTGCTTCTCTTCTGATATTTTCAGCAGGAGCAGCGCCTACCACAGCACCTATTTCAAGTCTTTTTGCCACATAGCCAGGGTGATAGATTTCAGAAACGTGTCCGGTTGCAAGACCAATCTGGTTACCGTATGAGCTGTATCCGTTTGCAGCGCCGACAGTAATTTTTCTCTGGGGAAGCTTTCCGGAAATAGTATCTTCAACCGGTACAAGCGGATTTGCAGCACCGGTAACTCTCATAGCCTGATAAACGTATGAACGTCCTGACAGAGGATCTCTGATTGCACCGCCGAGGCAAGTAGCCGCACCGCCGAAAGGTTCGATTTCTGTCGGGTGGTTATGGGTTTCATTTTTAAACATGAGAATCCAGTCTTCTTCTTTTCCGTCTGCATTGACCTTTATCTTAACGGAGCAGGCATTGATTTCTTCGCTTTCATCAAGGTCGCTGAGTTTACCGTCTGCTTTGAGCTTTCTTACAGCAAGAGTTGCCATATCCATAAGTGTTACAGGTTTTTCTTCACGTCCCAGTTCTGAACGTATTTCAAGGTAGCTGTCAAAGGTATCCTTGATATACGGAGCAGATATGTCAACATTTTCAATATTTGTGGAGAATGTTGTATGCCGGCAGTGATCTGACCAGTAAGTATCGATCATGCGGATTTCAGTTATAGTAGGATCACGTTTTTCTGTATCCTTGAAATAGGACTGACAGAATTTAATATCGTCAAAGTCCATAGCAAGACCAAATTCCTTAATAAAGGCGTTTAGTCCCTTGTCATTGAGCCTGATAAAGTTTTCAAGAGTTTCAACCTTTTCGGGAATATCATAATTTGTGTCAAGGGATCTTATAATATCAAGGGAAGCCTCACGGCTTTCAACAGGGTTTATAAGGTAGGATTTAAGTTTTTCAAATTCGTCATCTGAAAGCTTTCCTTCAATTATATAAACTCTTGCATTTTTAACACGGCAGCGTTCTTTTTGTGTAAGAATCTGAATGCACTGCTCACAGCTGTCAGCTCTCTGGTCAAATTGTCCCGGAAGATATTCAACAGCAAAAATTCTTTCATTATTTATGAGTACGGGCAGTTCTGAATATGTAACGTCAACAGCCGGCTCGGAAAAAACAGTGTCAACTGACTGCTGAAAATCCTCAATGCTTATTTTGTCAACATCATAACGGTTAAGGATTCTGATCCCCGATACATTCAGCCTAAGAGCAGTCTGGACATCGTTCATTACAGACCTTGCTTCTGCTGCGTATTCTGGTTTCTTTTCAACATAAATTCGGAATACAGACATATTATGGCTCCATTCTCCGCATTAAAATTTAGTTTAAAAAGCTGATACCGGATATTTTTGCGGATAAGTATCCGGCTGACTCTATATATCTGAGGGGGTATTTATAATTTCACCCAGACAGAAGTCATTTTCACTTCTTACTATTTTAACATAAAAAATCATTCTGCGCAAACTTTTTTCAGATTTTTTTGCCGGAATTTTTACTAAAGTGTAATTCGGTGTGTATCCATGGTGAAAATCCGAGGAATTTTCACGTTCAAAGAGCACGGGAAAAATTTTTCCGACTTGATTTTCTAAATAAGCTTTTTGAAGCTTATTAGCAGTATTTTTCATTTTAACGGCACGTTCAAATTTTTTATTTTGTTGCACTTGGGGCATACTTGCCGCTGCCGTGCCCTGCCTTACAGAATATTGAAAAACGTGTATTTTTGCAAATCCGATTTTCTCCGCAAATTTCAGTGATTCTTCAAAGTCTTCATCTGTTTCTCCGGGAAAACCTGCCATAATATCTGTTGTTACAGAACAGTCAGGAAATGTTTTTCTTATCTTTTTAACAAGGCTGTAGTATTCTTCGGTAGTATATTGTCTGCGCATAGCTTTCAGTGTCTTATCGCATCCGCTTTGCAGGGACAGATGAAACTGAGGACAAAACTTGTCTGAAGCTGATAGCCGAATCAGGTCTTCATCTGAAATCATTTCAGGTTCAAGCGAACCGAGTCTTACTCTTTCTATTCCGTCTATATGACAGCAGACTTCGACGGCGTCTGCAAGTCTGTGTCCTGTATCAATACCGTAAAACATGAGGTTTATTCCTACCAGAACGATTTCTTTGATCCCGTTTTCAGCAAGTTTCTTTATTTCTTTTTTCAGTACGTCAAGTGGCTTTGAACGGCATCTTCCTCTTGCGTAAGGTATAATGCAGTAGGAACAGAATTGATTACAGCCGTCCTGAATTTTTACAAATGCTCTTGTTCTTTCGCTGAAGTTACCGCAGACGGTCTGTTCAAATACATCACTTCGTGTATATTCATTTATATTTATGATTCTCTTTCTGTTTTCGATAAATTCAATTACAGAATTAATAATTTTGTTTCGGTCTTTAGTACCGGTCACAATATCAGCCTCAGGAATTTTTTTTGCTATATCCGGAGCAGCCTGGGGTACGCAGCCGGTAAAAACTATAACTGCATTTGGATTATTTTTTCTTGTTTTTCTAAGAAAGTGAAGGCTTTTGCTGTCGCCGGAAGCAGTTACAGTACAGGAATTAATAATTATTACACCTGCTTTTTCAGGGGAATCTGTTATTTCGAATCCGTGTGAGGTAAAATCAGCGGACAGGCTTTCAGTTTCATACTGATTTACCTTACAGCCGAAACTCATAAAATAGACTTTCATACGCAGTCCTTTCGTAAAATGATTTATTTATATGCTGTTGATACTTAACAATTTTAAACATATGCTTTTGTGTATACCTTACAATAATCAAGGTGAATAAAAAGAAAGGATATGTCAGTACTTTCATTATACTAAATTTACGAAAATAATGCAATTGTATTGACTTTATTTTACGGGGATGGTATTATTTAATCAGCGGAAGGGAATTATATTAACCGGAAGCATAAATATAATAAATTAAAAGCAGAGAGTTCGGGAGGTATGTATTATGACAACTTATAAAATTTCACTTGCGGCTATCAACGATGTTAAGGATTTTGTCAATATGGTTATGAAGTATGACTTTGATGTGGATCTTGTATCAGGCAGATATGCTGTTGATGCAAAGTCTATAATGGGTATTTTCAGCCTTGATCTTTCAAAGCCTATCGAGCTTAAGGCTCATACTGATGAACCTGGAGATTTCGACAAGGAAATTGAAAAATATATTGTTGGCTGATTAAACTGAAAAATGCATTGGCTCAATGACGGATTTCAAAAAGAAGTCCGTCTATTTTTGTTTTTAAGTAAATAACGGTGATATTTTTGCATAAGCTTTAATAAGAAATTTTTCAGAATCTTTTTAAGATTGGAATGAAGCTTATGAAAAAATATTTTATAATTTTTATCTGTTCGTTAATGATAATATCAATGTTTCCGGTAGTCGGAACAGCAAAAGAGGACAAAGAACCAGTCAGATGTACTTTGCTTATGGAGGCTTCAACAGGAACGGTACTTAGTGAAAGCAACGGATATCAGCGTGTTCCCCAGGGGACAATGACAAAGCTTATGACAATACTGCTTGCAGCCGAGGAAATTTCTGAGGGAAGACTGTCGTCAGACACTGTTATTACTGCCGGTGCTGAATCTGAAAGCAGAAAAGGTGCGGTGGTCTGGATAAAAGCAGGAGAGAGCATTACTGTTGACGAGCTGCTGAAAGCTGTCATTATAGGCAATGCAAATGATGCGTCTGTTGTAATTGCAGAGGAAATCGGGCGTGACGAACAGGGCTTTGTTGATATGATGAATGCAAGAGCCTTTGAGCTTGGAATGAGGGACACTGTTTTTACAAACTGCGACGGATTTGATGAAAATGGACAGTATTCTACAGCCTATGATATTGCACTGTTGTGCCGGGAATTGTTAAAGCATGAGTTTTTATACGGATATATGAGTACCTGGATGGACAAAATAAGAGAAGGTCAAACGGAAATAGTAAATGAAAACCGTCTTGTAAGATCCTACAAAGGTCTTATAGGAATAAAAGCCTCACATTCTGATTTATCAGGCTATGCAGCCGCTTTGGCTGCATCAAGGGACGGAAGAACTTATATTTCCGTTGTTTTGGGATGTACCGATAAAGACGAGCGCTTTTCGCTGGGGCGTGAATTGCTGTCAGCAGGATTTGCGTCATACAGGGTTACAACCCCGTCTTTTGCAGGTGAATTTCTGAAACCTCTTTCAGTAAAAGGGGGGACTGGTACTGCCGTTGAGGTGGAGGCTGAAACTCTTGAAGGACTTGTAGTTCCCAAAAACAGTAAAGAGCCTGAAACAGTAGTAGTCCTGCCTGCATATATTACAGCACCGGTAAAAAAAGGACAGATTGTGGGCAAGGCAGGATTTTATAACGGCGATACATTGATTTATGAAACTAATCTTGTAGCGACAGAGTCAATAGACGCTATGTCATTTGGATATGCGGCAAAGAAATTTTTGTATATTATGCTAAAATAAGAGGCAATAATTTAGCAGAAATAAACAAGAATATTTTAACCGCTTGAAAAGATAAAAGAAATATAGTAAAATGTTAAGAGTAAGAATTTAGATGAAAAAATTAATTTTTCATTGCTGACTGGAGGAAGATTAAATGTCTTTAAAGTTAAACAGCAAATATGTACAAAAATTTATTAATGAAGACGAAATGAACGGTATTAAGGCACAGGTGGAAACTGCTGCTAAGGTTCTTCATGACAGAACAGGTCTTGGAAATGATTTTCTTGGATGGCTTGATCTGCCTGTAGATTACGATAAAGATGAATTTGCAAGAATCAAAGCTGCCGCAAAGAAGATACAGGGACATTCAGATGTTTTGATCGTTATCGGAATCGGCGGTTCGTATCTCGGCGCAAGAGCTGCAATAGAACTTCTTAAATCCCCGATGTATAATAACATGAAAAAGGATACTCCTGATATTTATTATGCAGGCAATAATATTAACCCCACATATCTTCAGGAAATTATTTCACTTTGCGAAGGCAGAGATTTTTCTGTGAACGTAATTTCAAAGTCCGGTACTACAACTGAACCTGCGCTTGCATTCAGAGTATTTAAAAAGCTTGTTGAAGAAAAGTACGGCGCAGAAGGCGCTAAGGACAGAATTTTCTGTACAACAGATAAGGCAAGAGGAACACTCAAGGAGCTTGCTGATGCTGAAGGCTATGAAACATTCGTTATTCCTGATGATGTCGGCGGAAGATTTTCAGTTCTCACAGCAGTAGGCCTGCTTCCTATTGCAGTTGCAGGATGTGATATTGACGCTCTTATGACAGGTGCTGCAAAGGCAAGAGAAGACTTTACAGCAGATTTTGATAATAACGACTGCTATAAATATGCAGCTTTAAGAAACATTCTTCACCGTAAGGGCAAGGCAGTGGAACTTATGGTTTCATACGATCCGGCGTTCTGCATGATGTCTGAATGGTATAAGCAGCTTTTCGGCGAAAGCGAAGGCAAGGACAATAAGGGCATTTTCCCGGCTTCAGTTGTTTTTTCAACAGATCTTCACTCCATGGGTCAGTTTATTCAGGACGGGTCAAGAGTTATGTTTGAAACTGTTGTTGATATTAAAAATCCTAAGCAGGATATGTTCCTTGAAGACGATGAAGCTAATCTTGACGGTCTGAACTTCCTTACAAATCAGAATATGTCCGTTGTTAACAGAAAAGCTCTTGAGGGTACTGTTCTTGCACATACTGAGGGCGGCGTTCCTAATATTATTCTTGAGCTTGACCAGATCGATGAGGAAAATCTGGGCTATATGATCTATTTCTTTGAAAAAGCCTGCGCTGTTTCAGGATATGTTCTCGGTGTAAATCCGTTTAATCAGCCTGGTGTTGAGAGCTATAAGTCCAATATGTTCGCACTTCTCGGCAAACCGGGATACGAAGATAAGAAAGCTGCTCTTGAGGCAAAGTTAAGCTGAATTTTGTATGGCGCTTTTTGCGTCATACATTAGTGTCGCATTAGTTTATGCAGCAATTATATGTCATTCATTTGACGGAAGGAGTTTATAAATGATTAAGTTAATTACAGGTAAAAAAGGTACAGGTAAAACAAAAATTTTAATTGATAAGATCAATGATGCAGTTAAATCTACAAACGGTGATCTTATTTGTATTGAAAAAGGTTCTAAGCTTACATATGATATAAGCTATAAGGTTAGACTGGTTGATTCTGAAAGATTCAATATTTCCGGTTACGATGCATTCTACGGCTTTGTAGCAGGAATGCTTGCTGGAAATTACGATATTAAGGAAATCTTTGTTGATTCTATCCTTAAAATAGGCGGAGCAGATTTTTCTGAATTTGGCATGATGCTTGAAAAGCTGGACAAGCTGACAGGTGAAGATACAATTGTTATTTTCACAGTTTCTGCTGACAATGCAGAACTGCCTGAAAATGTTCTGAAATTTGCTGATTAATTAAAAAAGTATTGACAAGTCCGAGTTTATTGTATATAATAGACTTTGTGATGCTTAAAAGGGAGTAAATATATGGTTGTGAATCTGCGTCAGGTTTTTAATATTACCGGTGAACGCCGTGAATTTGAATATGAAATTCCTGAAACTGAATTTTCGCATGCAAAGGGATATAACTTTGCCGTTCCGGTTTCAATAAAAGGGAGTTTTTATAACCGTGCCGGAATTGTTTATATGATTTATTCCGTAAAGTTTACATTAAATATCATCTGCGACAGGTGTCTTAAAGAGATTCAGAGGGATTATTCCTTTGATTTTAAGCACATTGTTGTAACGTCTGTCAATAGCGAAAATGATGATTTTATTATTGCTGAAAATGACAGTGTAGATGTAAATGAGATTGCTCTGTCGGATATTATTCTTGAACTGCCTACAAAAATGCTTTGTTGTGAAGACTGCAAGGGCATTTGTCCGGTATGCGGATTTAATCTGAATGAATCCGAGTGTAATTGCTAAAATAGCTGAGCCTGAAATAAGGCTTTAAGGAGGTGCCAGAATGGCTGTACCAAAGAGAAAAACTTCCAAGGCAAGACGTGATAAGAGACGTTCAGCTGTATGGAAGCTTGATGCACCTGCACTTAGCAGATGTGATAATTGTGGTGAACTTAAGGCTCCACATAAGGTGTGTAAGAATTGCGGATTCTACAAGGGCGTTGAAGTTATCAAAAAGGATGCTGAATAATGCTCGGGAGGAGAGGAGGAACTATCCTTCTCTCCTTTTTTAATATATGAGCGAATTTTTTAGCGTTGTATAAATAGTATTCAGAAAAGCTGAAAACCAGAAAGGGGATGTTTTTATGCCTTTACCGGTTGTTGCAGTGGTGGGCAGACCGAACGTTGGAAAATCCACGCTGTTTAATAAACTTGTTGGCCAGAGGCTTTCAATTGTGGAAGATACTCCCGGAGTAACAAGGGACCGCATTTATTCAAAATGCGAGTGGCGTTCAAGAGAATTTATGGTTGTAGATACAGGCGGTATCGAGCCAGATTCAGATGACGTTATTCTTTCCCAGATGAGACGTCAGGCAGAAGTTGCTATTGAACGTGCTGATGTTATAGTACTTGTTACTGATATAAAATGCGGCGTTACTGCAAGTGATCAGGATGTATCTTCAATGCTGCTTAAAAGCGGAAAACCAGTTGTTCTTGCAGTCAATAAATGCGATACTATCGGTGAACCACCAGTGGAATTATATGAGTTTTATAATTTGGGACTTGGTGATCCGTTTCCTATTTCCTCGCAGCATGGTCATGGTACGGGCGATCTGCTGGACGAAGTATTCAAATATTTTCCTGAAGAAAATTATCAGGATTATGATGATGAATTTATAAAGGTAGCCGTTATAGGAAAGCCGAATGCAGGCAAATCGTCTCTTATAAACAGGATAGCCGGAGAAGAACGTGTTATTGTTTCAAATATAGCAGGAACTACCAGAGATGCAACAGATACAGTCATAGAAAATGAGAATGGTAAATATGTATTTATAGATACTGCCGGAATCAGAAAAAAATCAAAGGTAAATGAGAAAATTGAACATTTCAGTGTTCTCAGAGCATATATGGCGGTAGATCGAGCTGATGTCTGCGTTATAGTAATTGACGCTGAGGTTGGATTTACAGAACAAGATTCCAAAATAGCAGGTTATGCTCATGAACAGGGTAAGGCGTCTATTATTGCAGTGAATAAATGGGATGCAATAGAGAAGGACGATAATACTATGAAGGAATTTCAGACAAAGCTTGAAAATGATTTTAGCTTTATGTCATATGTTCCCTTTGTATTTATTTCTGCCAAAACCGGACAGCGTGTGAATAAGCTCTTTGAAATGATCAATTATGTAAATGAGCAGAACTGCATGAGAATTTCAACCGGTACTCTCAATGACGTTCTGTCATATGCCACAACAAGAGTACAGCCTCCTTCTGATAAGGGAAGAAGACTTAAAATTTATTATATGACTCAGCCATCAACAAAACCGCCTACCTTTGTGACCTTTGTAAATAGATCTGACCTTTTCCATTTCTCATATCAGCGGTATATTGAAAATCAGATACGCAGTACTTTCGGCCTAACAGGAACTCCGGTGAGATTTATTGTCAGAGAACGCGGAGACAGCGGAAAGTAGGGGTTAGTATGAATTATGCAATTGTAATTTTTATTACAGCGATCATCTCGTATCTTTTGGGAAGCTGTAATTTTTCTATCATTGTTGTACGTCTTCTTAAAGGGAAAGATATAAGGAAATTCGGGAGCGGAAATGCAGGTCTTACCAATACGCTCAGGTGTTTTGGCAAGATTCCGGCTTTGCTTACTCTTGCAGGGGATCTTTTGAAAGGCATTGTGTCTGTAATTATATGCCGTTATATTGCAGTACTGTTAGAAGCAGGTCTTGGTCCTGAAAACGACGTTCACTATATTGGTTATATAGCTGGTGTTTTTGCAATAATAGGTCATGTTCTTCCGATATATTATGGATTCAAAGGCGGTAAGGGCGTTCTTGTTGGTGTTTCAGTTTTTATTGTAATTGATCCTCCGGCGTTTGCCGTAATTATGCTGATATTTATAACTGTTCTTGTTGTTTCACATTACGTTTCTGTATCATCTATGACAGCGGCGGCTCTTGTGCCTTTTGTTACATTTATAATTCAGTATTTTGCGGAAAAATCGCCGTTGTGGCTTGCAGCTGTTAATATGGCGTTAACAATTCCAATGGCACTGCTTGTAATATTCATGCATAGAACAAATATGGTTCGCCTGAAAAACGGCACGGAAAACAGATTTTCGTTTAATAACAATAAGGAGAAATAACTATGGCTAAAATCACTATTCTTGGTTCCGGCGGCTTTGGAATAGGGCTTGCCGTTATGTTTGACAGAAATGGTCATGATGTTACAGTATGGTCGGCTTTTGAAAGTGAAATAGAAGATATTAGACGTGACGGCGAGCATAAGATAAAGCTTCCAGGAGTAAAAATTCCAGAATCAGTAAAACTTACTACTGATATGGGGTGTATCAGCGGATGCGAAATCGTTCTGTTTGGAATACCTTCTCCGTTTATCCGTGATGTTGCACATAAGGCTTCAGAGTATATTACAAAGGATATGATTGTAGTTAACACGGGTAAGGGACTTGAAAACGGCAGTTTAAAGCTTATCAGTGATGTGCTGGCAGAAGAAATACCTCATGCGCCGATAGTTATTCTCTCAGGTCCGTCACACGCTGAAGAAGTTGCAATCGGTGTTCCTACAACCATTGTGGCTGCGTCGGAGAATACTCAGGCAGCGGCATTTATTCAGGATACGCTAAGCAGTAATGTATTTAGAATTTATATAAATGAAGATGTAGTTGGATGTGAACTCGGCGGAGCGCTGAAAAATATTATTGCTCTTTGTGCCGGAATATGCGACGGACTGGGTTACGGTGATAATACAAAGGCCGCTCTTATGACAAGAGGAATTAATGAAATAAGCCGGCTTGGCGTAGCAATGGGAGCTTCCTTTTCTACCTTTGCAGGGCTGACGGGAATAGGTGATCTTATTGTTACCTGTACGAGTATGCACAGCCGAAACCGCAGGGCGGGCATTCTTATAGGACAGGGAGTTGCTCCTGATGAAGCAGTTAAGATTGTCGGCACAGTAGAAGGATACAATTGCTGTAAAGTAGCAATAGAGCTTGCCCGTAAGGTTGGCGTATCAATGCCTATAACAGAACAGTTAAATGATGTACTGTTTAATAAAAAGAATGTTCGTGACGCACTGGGTTCACTTATGACAAGACCAAAGAAAAGTGAACTTGAGCAGACTATATAAATTATTGCCGCTTTTAAATAAGCGGCTTTTTTATTTGCATTATTGAATAAAAAATGGTAAAATATTATTATGCAAAAAATCAGTATTGATACTGATTTACAAGAGGGTTAAATATGAATTTGGAGGATTAATAAATGTCAAATGTAAATGAAAAAACTGACTTAATAAACAGCAGGCTTGCTGAAGAATTTAATCTCAGAAAAGAACAGGTTGATAATACTGTGGCTTTAATTGACGATGGAAAAACAATTCCATTCATTGCAAGATACAGAAAAGAACTTACTGGATCACTTGATGATCAGGTTTTGAGAGAACTTAACGATAGACTTACATATCTTAGAAATCTTGAAACTCGAAAATCAGAAGTAACTTCCTCAATAGAGGAACAGGGCAAGCTTAATGAAGAGATAGTTTCTGCTTTGGAAAAGGCTGTGACTTTGGTTGAGGTTGAAGATATTTATCGTCCGTTCAGACCTAAAAGAAGAACAAGAGCAAGTGCTGCCCGTGAAAAGGGACTTGAACCATTGGCAGAAATTATAATAAGGCAGGATAATTGCGATCCTTTGAGCGAGGCTGAGGCTTTTGTTGATGAAGAAAAGGGTGTTGAAAATGCTGAATCAGCCATACAGGGCGCTATGGATATAATTGCAGAAAATATATCTGACAATGCGGAGCTTCGTAAGAAAATACGAAATATATATGAAAAAAATGCACTTATTGAATCAAGAGCAGTGAATGAAGAGGAGGAGTCGGTTTATACAAATTATTATGATTTCAGAGAACCGGTTTCAAGGATTGCTGGTCATAGAATACTTGCTCTTGACAGAGGTGAGAAAGAGAATAAGCTTAAGGTTTCTATTGTAATTGATGAAGAAATGTGTTATGGCGAAGCGGCAAAAATTTATGTTGAGAATAACAGTAAAAGTGCAGAATATGTCAGGTCAGCGGCTCAGGACAGCTGTAAGCGTCTTATTATGCCATCTGTGGAAAGGGAACTGCGCAGTGAATTGACTGCAAAAGCCGCTGACGGAGCAATAAAGGTTTTTTCGTCAAATTTGCGTCAGCTTTTGCTTCAGCCTCCGGTAAAAAACAGTGTTACGCTGGGACTTGACCCTGCTTACAGAACAGGGTGCAAAATTGCAGTAGTCGACAGTACGGGAAAGGTTTTGGATACAACTGTGATTTATCCTACTCCGCCTCAGAAAAAAATTGAAGAAGCTAAGACCAAACTGAAAGCGCTGATAAGCAAATACGGAGTGACAACAATTTCTATTGGCAACGGAACAGCTTCAAGGGAAAGTGAAGAATTTGTTGCAGAGCTTTTAAAGGAAATTCCGGAAAAGGTAAGTTATATGGTTGTAAGTGAAGCAGGAGCTTCGGTTTATTCTGCTTCAAAGTTAGCGGCTGAAGAATTTCCTGAGTATGACGTTTCCCTTAGAAGTGCCGTTTCCATAGCAAGGCGGCTTCAGGATCCTCTTGCTGAGCTTGTTAAAATTGATCCTAAAGCCATTGGAGTAGGGCAGTATCAGCATGATATGCCAAAAGCTCAGATGGATGAAGCTCTGTCGGGTGTTGTCGAGGATTGTGTAAACTCTGTTGGTGTTGATTTGAATACTGCATCTCACTCACTGTTGTCGTATATTGCAGGAATTAATGCGTCTGTTGCAAAGAACATCGTACTTTACCGTGAGGAAAACGGAGCTTTTACTGACAGAAAACAGCTTATGAAGGTGCCAAAATTGGGAAAAAAAGCGTTTGAACAGTGCGCAGGATTTCTGAGAGTAAGAAACGGAAAGAATCCTCTTGATAACACTGCTGTTCATCCTGAAAGCTATGAAGCTGCTAAGGCCTTGGCCGCAGAATGCGGATTTAGTATCAGCGATATTTCTGAGGGAAAATCAGTTAACGTAAAGGATAAAATAAATAAAATAGGAAGCAGGGCATTGAGCGATAAGCTTGGAATAGGTGTTCCCACACTGACAGATATAGCCGATGAACTTCAAAAGCCCGGACGTGACCTGCGTGATGAACTTCCTCCGCCGCTTATGAGAAGCGGTGATATAATGGAGATAAAGGATTTGACGCCGGGCATGGAGCTTATGGGAACTGTCAGAAATGTAATTGATTTCGGTGCTTTTGTAGATATAGGTGTACATGAAGATGGTCTTGTTCATATTTCTCAGATATGCGACAGGTTCATAAAGCATCCCCTTGAAGCAGTAAAAGTCGGAGAGGTTGTAAAGGTTAAGGTTCTTGATGTAGATGTAAAAAGAAAGCGTATTGCTCTTACAATGAAAATTTAATAGTTTTAATTTGGGTTAAATGGAGATTATAAAGATAAGATGCAAGTTTTTCCTCTGTACTAATATATAAAGGAGATAAATTGATGTTAAAAAAGAAATTAAAGAAAATTGGAGCAGTATGCTTAGCTTCTGTAGTCGCAGGAATAGGAATGCTTAATGGATCTTTTTTCAGCGGTGAAAGGGTATATGCAGGTCAGCTTTTGGGGCAGACTGATTTTGAAAATGGCGTAGGACTTCCATGGCATGTTTGCGAGTCTGCTCCGGGAAAAATGGATTTTGATATTTCTGGAGGAGTTTATAAGATTACAATAGTAAATCCAGGCGGTGCTTCAAACGGCGGGGAAGACAGGTGGGACTGTCAGTTTCGTCACAGAGGAATTACAATAACAAGCGGAAATACGTATAAAGCTTCGTTTGAAATAACTGCAAGCAATGATTGTACCTATTATACAAAGATAGGCGATATGAGCGAACCCTTTACTGAGGACTGGCATGGCGAACCTGATGCTTCACAGCATGAATCATTTTGGAACGTTCAGCAGCTTCAGGCAAATCAGACAAAAAAGGTTGAGGGTACATTTACCGCAGGCAGAACGGCTGAGGTTGAATGGGCTTTTCATATAGGCGGAGATTCAGTTCCAGCCGGGACAATTTTCACTTTTGATAATATGTCCCTTGAATGTACTTCAAGCAATGAAAATGATTATGTTCCGGAGGAAGAATGGGTGCGGTCGGACATTTTGACCAATCAGCTTGGCTATTTCAGTGATATGAAAAAGCGTGCAACACTGCTTTCTGACTCAGATTCGCCGGTTAAATTTGAACTTGTAGATTCATCTGGAAATACTGTTTTTGAGGGTAAGTCTGTTCCGAAAGGTTTTGACGAGGATTCCGGTGATAAGGTTCATTTACTGGATTTTTCAGATTACAAAAAATCAGGAAAGTTTTATCTTCAGTCTGAAAACGGAGCTAAAAGCCGTGAATTTCAGATAGGCGCAGGAGAGCTCTATTCATATATGCTCTATGATTCGCTGAACTATTTTTATCAAAACAGAAGCGGTATTGACATTGAAAGTCAGTATATTATTTCAGGAGATGGTTCAGCGCTTGCACGTGCTGCCGGACATCCGTCAGATATAGCTGCAATTGAGCAGACCTGGGGATACAGCGGAAGCAGCGGTACTCAGGATGTTACCGGAGGTTGGTATGACGCCGGAGATCATGGTAAATATGTTGTAAACGGCGGTATATCCCTCTGGACAATGCAGAATCAGTATGAAATGGCTGTGAAAAGGGGAGATGTATCTGTTTATGCCGACGGAACAATGAGCATACCGGAAAACGGCAATGGGTATCCTGATCTTCTTGACGAAGCAAGGTATGAACTGGAATGGATGTTTAAAATGATGGTCAAAGACGGTGATTATTCCTCAATGGTATATCATAAGGTTCACGATATTAAGTGGACTGCCCTTGCCCTTGCGCCGGCTGACGATCCGGAAGAACGTATTATAAAGCCGCCTACAACAGCGGCTACTCTTAATACATCTGCATGTGCGGCTCAGGCGTATCGCCTTTGGAAGGATATAGATAAAACTTTTGCAGAGCAGTGCCTTAAAAATGCAGTGCTGACATATGAAGCGGCAAAAAAGCACCCTGATATGTATGCGCCTCTGGATGAATCAGTTGGCGGAGGTCCGTACGGTGATGATAATGCTAAGGACGAATTTTACTGGGCAGCATGCGAGCTTTATCTTGCAACAGAGGACAAAGCATACCTAAAAGACGCTCAGGGGTATGAAGATTATCTTGATTTTGACAATGAGATTTCCGGCGGTGAAGATGTGGATACTTGCGGAAGCTTTAACTGGGGCAACGTAAGCGCTCTTGGGAATCTTTCACTTGCACTTTACGAGGATAAGCTTGATAAATCCGAATTTAATAAGCTAAAGGATAATATTGCTGAGGCAGCTGACAAGTACGCGGAGCTAACAGAGGAGCAGGGCTATGGTCAGCCTTATGAGCAGAGTACAATCAGCTTTGAAATTGATAGAAAAGGTTACTCGTGGGGTTCAAATTCCTTTGTAGTAAACAACAGTATTATACTGGCATATGCTTATGAGTTGACAGGTGTTGAAAAGTATCTTAACAGCGCTGTAAGCGGAATGGATTATATCTTAGGTAGAAATCCAGTAGATTATTCATATGTAACCGGATACGGAAGTCATGCCGTTAAGAATCCTCATCACAGATGGTGGTCTTATCAGGCAGATGAAAGTTTTCCGTCTGCTCCGGCAGGAGTCCTTGTTGGAGGACCTAATTCCGGAATGCAGGATCCGTGGGTGCGCGGTTCCGGCTGGAAACCAGGGGAGATAGCGCCTGCAAAATGTTATATGGATAATATTGAAGCATGGTCTGTAAATGAATGTACAATAAACTGGAATACTCCTCTTGCTTGGCTTGCAGCATATTTGGCTAATGAAAACGGCGGTGTGATTATAACTCATGGAAGTATTGACGCGTCAGTTTCTAAACCGGAAAGTGCCGATAATAACTCTGCTGCCGGAAATTATAAGGAAAATAATTATGAATCTTCAGAATCCGGCAATAGAAATGACAGTCAAAAGAAATCGGATTCTAAGGGCGGTCTTGGAATAGTTCCTGTTTTAGCAGGATTAATTATTCTGTCACTGATAATTGAAATTGCTGTTTTTTTAGCTAAGAAAAATAAGGGCAATAAATAACCATATAAATAAAACACGCCGGAAAGTATTATATACTTTCCGGCGTGTTTTTATTTTAATAAAATTAGTTTATTTATCATATTTTATTGTTTTATAATCATAGGATTGTGTATGCGAGTTGTTAAGTTTTATATTTTGCTTCCTATAAATTCTCTTAAGATTGATGATTTGGGAACTAAGTCTTCATTCAAAGGATTAAGTTCATTAAAAAATCTCATGATTTTTTTGAAGCGTTGGTTTTCCTTAAAGCTGTCTGAACATAATTTCAATTTCGGGTCAAGCAGTTTTTTGTAGATTGAAACTTCATATGGCATAAATGTATTGATATTAAAGTCTGCACGATGTCTATAAGGAAAGATATACTTTTTTTCTCCGATAGACAGATCGTCAAAATATTGAAATATTTCTTCAGTTTTTCTCCCGCGGAAAAGACTGTCACGGCATAGTCTGCGCAGCAGCCTGATTATTTCCGGATTAAGCAGACTGCCGTCAGAAGATTGAATATGCGTATCAACGCTGATATAAACACAAGTGGCAAATTCCTTTGTATTGCCAGTAACAATAGGATTCAGTGCGTGTATACCTTCCATAATCACAACAGAGCCTTTTTCACGTACAAAAGGAATATAATGACTTCGTGCCTGAGCCTGAAAGTCAAAAACCGGCATTTGAAATTTTTTCTTTTGTTTTATCAGAATAAGGTGCTGCTGAAGCAGCTCGAGATCAGTGCAGAGGGGAGATTCAAGATCAATATCTCCTTTATGATTTTTAGGCATATCGGGAGATGAATTTGAACGAAAATAATTGTCAAGAGAGATTATTGAACAGTTTTTATTATATTTCTTTTTTATGATTTCAGCAATTTTATGTGCAGTAGAGGTCTTTCCTGAACCAGATGGTCCTGAAATCAGTACTACAGGATGCGTCGCACGCCGTTCTTTTATAAAATCGCAAAGCTGTTCTAAACTGGTATCAAAGCATTGTTCAGATTCAAATATAAAGTTTTCTGGATTTATTGATATTGAGCGATTTATTATGTCAGTTTTTATTAAATTCATTTAAGAGCCTCACTTTTTTTATTTATCATATTATACTATATTTTGAAAAATTTATCAATGAAATAGTAATAAAAAAACAGAAAGGATTAAGTCTGTTATTATATTATGTCACTTTGTACAAATATTCAGCATAAAAATAAAATAACTTTCACAAATAAAGAGCATAATGCAAGAAAAGTATATACTTTTGTCATAAAAAATGATATAATAAATTGTTAATGAATATATTTTGTTATATTCCAGAAAGGATGTATGAAATGTTTTTTCAGAAAGATGCTGAAACAATGTCCAGGAAGCAAATTGAAGATTTGCAGCTTGAAAGATTAAAATGGCTTGTAGATTACTGCAGCAAAAATATACCCTTTTATCATGACCGTCTTGAAAAGGCAGGTGTGACGGCTGACAAGATAAAATGTCTTGAAGATATTAAGTATATACCGTATACAACAAAAGCTGATATACGTGATAACTATCCCTTCGGACTATTTGGTCAGCCGACTAAAAATATTGTGAGGATTCATGCTTCAAGCGGTACCACCGGTAAACCTACTGTTGTAGGATATACTAAGAATGATATTGAAAACTGGACCACCTGTATGGCAAGATTATGTGTTGCTTCAGGGGCAACTGAAGATGACATAGCTCAGGTTGCCTTTGGATATGGTCTGTTTACCGGAGCACTCGGTCTGCATTACGGTCTTGAAAGGATAGGAGCTACTGTTGTTCCTACTTCAAGCGGTAATACTGAAAAGCAGATTATGCTTATGCAGGATTTTCAGACTACAATACTTGTTGCTACTCCATCCTATGCCCAGTACATAGGCGAAAAGGCAAGGGAAATGGGTGTTATTGACAAACTCAATTTAAGACTTGGTTTGTTTGGTTCTGAGGGCTGTACTGAGGAATTGAGAAGTCAGATTGAGAAAACTCTTGGAGTCTTTGCAACCGACAATTACGGCATGAGTGAACTTATGGGTCCGGGCGTTTCAGGCGAATGCCGGCACAGATGCGGACTGCATATTAATGAAGATCACTTCCTTATGGAAGTTATTGATCCTGAAACTCTTGATGTTCTGCCAAAGGGTTCAAAGGGCGAGCTTGTTGTAACAACTCTTACTAAAGAGGGAATACCAATGCTGAGATACCGTACAAAGGACATAACTCAAATTGATTATGATACCTGCAAATGCGGAAGAACCTTTGCAAGAATGTCCAAGATTATGGGAAGAACTGACGATATGCTGAAAATCAGGGGTGTAAATGTTTTTCCGTCTCAGATTGAAAGCGTACTTATGAACTTTAACAATATTGCTCCCCATTATCAGCTGGTTATTACAAGAGCAAAGTTTACAGACGCTCTTGAAGTAAAGATTGAGCTTGCTGACGGTTCGCTTCTTGAAAATTATTCTGAACTTGAAAATCTTAGAAATGCAATTCATCATGACCTTAAGACAGTACTCGGAATAGAAACCAAGGTATCTCTTGTAGAACATAAGTCCCTTGAAAGGTTCCAGGGAAAAGCTAAGAGAATCCTGGATCTTAGAAATGAATCATAAAAAATTATATATCTCCGATCTGGACGGAACGCTCCTTGACAATAATGCTCGGCTCAGTGATTTTACAGCTGAAACTATAAATAAGCTTATTATGCAGGGGATGAATTTTACTTTTGCTACTGCACGTTCGGTATATTCAGCAAAGCCTATAACGAGTAAACTGAATATTAGCGTACCTTGTATTCTTATGAATGGTGTAAGTATTTATGATTTAAATTCGGAAAGATACATTAAAAACGAATTTATTCCGCAAAATGTATCAGAAAAAATTATAGCAGGTTTTGAAAGGCATAAAATAAACTGTTTTATGTATAAAATACATAGGGATATATTAACTGCTTATTATACTGAGATCACTACTGAAGTTATGCAGAGCTTTGCAGAGGAAAGAAAGAATAAATTCGGAAAGCCGTTTGTTCAATGTGAAAAATTTGAGGCTGATCCGGATATAGTATATTTTACTGCCACTGGCGAATATGAAAAACTCCTGCCTCTTAAAAATGAAATATCTCAGATTAACGGCGCCGAATGCGCTTTTTATAAGGATACATATACTGATAAATGGTATCTCGAAGTTTTTTCTGATAAAGCATCAAAAGCAAATGGGTTAAAATTTCTACGTGAAGAATATAATTTTCAATATATAACCTGTTTCGGAGATAATTACAATGACCTTCCTATGTTTGAAGCGTCAGATTTCCGTATAGCTGTTGGGAATGCACATCGTATTGTGATTGAGTCAGCAGATTTAACTGTCGGAGAAAATATCTGCGGCGGTGTGGCAGAATGGCTTTTAGAAAATTATAGTGCAGAAATTAAAAATGAAAGGATCTGAATTAATGAAGAAACTTATGCTTGGCAACGAAGCCTTTGCAAGAGGTCTTTATGAGGGCGGATGCAGGTTTATTTCCAGTTATCCGGGAACTCCTTCGACAGAAGTGACTGAATACGGAGCAAAATATGAAGAAATGTATGCGGAATGGGCGCCGAATGAAAAGGTTGCTATGGAAGCGGCTATCGGGGCTTCAATTGCCGGTGCAAGAAGCTTTTGCGGTATGAAGCACGTTGGTCTGAACGTTGCGGCAGATCCGCTTTATACAGCAGCATATACAGGCGTAAACGGCGGTCTTGTTATTGCCGTGGCTGATGATCCGGGAATGCATTCTTCTCAGAATGAACAGGACAGCCGTCATCACGCTATTGCGTCAAAGGTAATGATGGTAGAGCCGTCTGATTCAGATGAATGCAGAAGATTTGTAAAAGAATCCTTTGAACTTTCTGAACAGTTTGATACGCCTGTTATTGTAAGACTTTCTACAAGAGTTTCACATTCACAGAGCATTGTTGAAACAGAAGAAAGAAAAGGCGATGAAGTAAAGGTATATGAAAAAAATCCCCGCAAATATGTAATGATGCCGGCGTTTGCCAGGGATAGACACGTATTTGTCGAGGAGAGAATGATAAAACTTAGAGAGTTTGCAGAAACTTCATCGTTAAATAAAATAGAAATCAATAATGGAAAAATAGGTATTATTACAAGCGGTATAGCTTATCAGTATGCTAAGGAAGTTTTCGGCGGCAGTGTTTCTTATCTCAAGCTGGGAATCGTAAATCCGCTTCCGGTTAAGCTGATAAAGGATTTCGCTGAAAAGTTTGATACAGTTTATGTTATCGAAGAACTTGACGATATAATTGAAACTCACTGCCGTAAAATCGGAGTGGATGTAAAGGGAAAAGAAATTTTCGGATTTACAGGAGAACTTTCACAGGCAATTATAGCAGAAAAAATTCTTGGCAAGAAAACAGAATTTACTGATTTTGAGGAACAGGTACCGGGCAGACCTCCGGTAATGTGCGCAGGATGTCCACATAGAGGTATTTTCTATGTACTTTCTAAAAATAAGATAACTGTTTCAGGAGATATAGGCTGCTATACGCTTGGTGCTGCTGCTCCGCTTAATTCTATGGACCTGACTGTATGCATGGGCGCTTCAGTTTCAGCTCTTCACGGAATAAATAAGATAATGGGCGAAGATGGTGAACGCAGAAGTGTTGCAGTTATAGGAGATTCCACTTTTATTCACAGCGGAATTACAGGACTTATAAATATAGCTTATAATGCTTCAGACTCTACTGTAATTATTCTTGATAATTCTATTACGGGAATGACTGGACATCAGCAGAATCCTACAACAGGATATAATCTAAAGGGGGATCCTGCTTCAAAGGTTTCTCTTGAGGAACTTTGTCATGCTGTTGGAATCGAAAGGGTAAGGGTTGTTGATCCTTATAATATGAAGGAAACGGAAGAAGCTGTACTGGAAGAGCTTTCAGTTAAGGCTCCGTCTGTTATTATTTCAAGACGTCCATGTGCTTTGCTTAAATATGTAAAGCATAAACCGGCGCTATCTGTAAACACAGATAAATGTAAGTCTTGTAAGATGTGTCTGAAAATAGGATGTCCTGCAATTTCTTTCCGAAATAAAAAGGCAGAAATTGAAAAAACACAGTGTGTTGGATGCGGAATATGTCGGGAAATGTGCAGATTCGACGCTATCGAAGCTTGAGCGTTTGCATACGGAAAGGCGGTTTTATATGGAAACTAAATCAATTATGATAGTCGGCGTAGGCGGACAGGGAAGTCTGCTTGCCTCAAAAATTCTTGGAAACGTTTTTTTGTCCCAGGGCTATGACGTAAAGGTCAGCGAAGTTCATGGAATGTCCCAAAGGGGCGGTTCTGTTGTTACATATGTTAAGTATGGCGAAGAGGTTAATTCACCGGTTATCTGCAAGGGCGAAGCAGATATTATAGTATCATTTGAACTTCTGGAAGCAGCAAGATGGATGTCATATCTTAAAAAGAATGGTCACCTTATTACTTCTACTCAAACTCTTGATCCTATGCCGGTAATTACCGGTACGGCTGTATATCCTGAAAATATTATTGAAAAAATCAGCGCTTCTGGAATTGATGTTACTGCTGCGGACGCTCTCGCTATTGCAGAAAAAGCTGGAAATGTTAAGGCTTCTAATGTAGTTTTGATGGGACTTATGTCATCTAAAATGCAGATTGCAGAGGAAGTTTGGATAGAGGCCATAAAGGCTTGTGTTCCGGAAAAGTTTCTTGAACTTAATCTGAAAGCTTTTTCTTTGGGAAGAAATATGTAATATATTATTTCAGAGATTCTGAATTATCATATATTTAATTTATTTAAAGCGGGAGGTGTAATTATGTGCAAAATAAGGCAGATATCCATTTTCGTTGAAAATAAACCAGGCAGACTAAGGGAAATGACAAATATTTTAAAAGAAAACGAAATTGATATTAGAGCTGTTTCAATTTCTGATACAAAGGATTTCGGTATTCTTAGGGTAATTGTAAACGATCCCGAAAAGGCCTGCTTAGCTTTAAAGGAAGCCGACTGTACGGTTACGATTACCGATGTACTTGCCGTAGGGATAAAAGACAGCCCCGGCGGTCTTTTTACAGTTATGGATTCGCTGTATAACAATGGAATAAGCGTTGAGTATATGTATGCATTTGTTAGCAAATCTGATGATTATGCTTGCGTTATTCTGAGAGTTTCGGATAATGATAAAACTGCGAAAATATTGGCAGATTCTGGAGTTAAACTTTATACCAGTGAAGAAATTTATGAAATGTGAGGTTTTAATTAATGGGTATTTTAGACAAATTTACTGATGCAAGCAAGTCAGCAAGTGAAAAAGCAAAGAGTATGTCCGATTCAGGAAATCTTAAAAGAAAGATTGTTTATGAGGAAGAAAGAATATTAGAAATCTTAACTGATATAGGCAAGGCTTATTATAAGAATCCTAATGATACAGATGAACTCAAGGATCTTTGTGAAGATATAGACACAAGAAAAAGAAGAATTAAGAAAATGCGTTTTGAGCTTCAGTCGCTAAAGGGTGTTAAGATTTGTCCTAATTGTCAGTCAGAAGTTATGGATAAATTTCAGTTCTGCGGTGCGTGTGGAGCAAAACTTCCTACATCCGAAGATGACCTTGATTAATTTGATGTTATAAAATAAGCAGTTGCTCTTTGTCAGAATTGACAGTGCAACTGCTTTTGATTTTTATAAATTATTTATAATATATGGGTGGAAAATGGAAATAAGGGAAATAAAAGAAAATAAAAAGAAATTTTTATCGTTGTTGCTTTTAGCAGATGAACAGGAGAATATGATTGACCGATATATAGATAACGGAATTATGTATGTATTAGATGATGAGGGAATTAAGTGCGAATGTGTTATTGTTTCAAATAAAAGTGATAGCATTCTTGAAATTAAAAATATAGCTACTGAACCAGAATGTCAGAGAAAAGGATACGGAAAAATAATGATTGACTTTATAGCTGATAAATATAAAGGTAAGTATTCAGTTTTACAGGTTGGAACAGGTGACAGCCCTTTAACAATTCCCTTTTATGAAAAGTGTGGATTTGTTCGTTCACATATGATTAAAAATTTCTTTATAGACAATTATGATCATCCTATTTATGAGTGTGGTGTTCAGCTTGTAGATATGATTTATCTGCAAAGAACATTATAATTAAGATTATTAAACTTGAATATAAAAATATATTTATAGCAAAGGAGAAAAAACAATGGCAAATTATAGAGTTATAGATAAAGAAACCTATTATCGCAAAGGTGTTTTCCGTCATTTTTCAGAGGATTGCAAATGCTCGACTTCGATTACATCAAGAATAGATGTGACCGAGCTTGTAGCGTATTCCAAGAAATGCGGAACTAAATTTTATTTGAATTTTTTATACATACTTACAAAGGTTCTAAACTCTCGTGATGATTACAGAATGGGCTATCTTTGGAAGACGGATGAACTCATATGCTATGATGTCATTAATCCTACTCAATATGTATTCCATGAGGATACAGAGACTTGTACACCAGTCTACACCACATACAGCGAGGACTATAATGAATTTTACCGTAATGCCAAGGAAGATGTTGAACGTGCTAAGCAGTCAAGAGAATATGGTCTTGATATGGCAAATCACCCGAACTGGTTTGACGCTTCATATATATCATGGCTTTCTTATGACTCGCTGAATATAGAACTGCCCGACGGACATCTGTTCTTTGCCCCAATTGTAAACTGGGGAAAATATCGGATGGAGAATGACCGCCTTGTAATGCCAATGAGTGTTCGTCTTAATCATGCCATTGCAGACGGTTATCTTGTAGCAAATGTATTTTGCTTAGTACAGCAGGAAATTGAAATATTCTGCAAAAGTATATAGCTTAAAATTAAAAATGCATTCATCATTTGATGAATGCATTTTTTCTTTATTAGTACCCGTTAGTTATATGTTAGTTACCGCCTGATTTTCACCTGATTTCAGATAAAATGAAAGTAATAAAAAACCCCGAAAACACTGGATTTTCGAGGTTTATTGTATATGATAACCGAAATATAATTATCTCTTTGAGAACTGAGGAGCACGACGTGCAGCCTTCAGACCGTACTTCTTTCTTTCCTTCATTCTCGGGTCACGAGTGAGGAATCCAGCCTTTTTAAGAACTGGTCTAAGTTCAGCATCATATTCAAGAAGAGCTCTTGAAACGCCGTGTCTGATAGCGCCTGCCTGTCCTGTAACACCGCCGCCTGTAACTGTGCAGACAATGTCAAACTTTTCTGTATTATCAGTCAGATTAAGAGGCTGACGAACGATGAGCTTTAATGTTTCAAGTCCAAAGTACTCGTCAATGCTTCTGTCATTGATTGTGATCTTGCCTGAACCCGGATAGAGTCTTACTCTGGCAACAGAGTGCTTTCTTCTGCCGGTTCCATAGTAAAATTTAACCTTTGATTCGTACATTTAAGTCGCCTCCTTAATTATATTTCATAAGCAACAGGCTTCTGAGCCTCATGCTTATGTGCTGTATCTCTGTAAGTTCTTAAGCGCTTGAGCTGATTTCTTCCCTGAGAATTATTAGGGAGCATACCGTTTACAGCGATCATCATTGCCTTTTCAGGATTCTTAGACATAAGTTCCTTGTAGCTTATTGATTTAAGACCGCCGATCCAGCCAGTGTGCCAGTAGAAATTTTTCTGTTCAAGCTTCTTACCTGTAAGAACAGCCTTTTCACAGTTAATGATGATTACGTGATCGCCGCAGTCTACATGAGGAACAAAAGTTGGCTTGTGCTTGCCTCTGAGAATGTGAGCAGCCTGAGCAGCAACACGTCCGAGCGGCTTGCCTGCTGCGTCTAAAATATACCAATTACGGTTAACTTCGTTAGCTTTTGGCATAAAAGTTGACATAGTATTAATCCTCCGTTTTAATATTTTCGTCAAGCCTGAACCGGAGTGGGTTAATCCTGTTCTGACGGACATTCGCAAGCGCTGTTGAAAGCATATCCGTCCTTTCCCTTGACATTACTGGATAATTATATCAAATAAGGAAGGCAAAGTCAAGGCTTAAATTGCTGAAATTTTAATTTATATCCCTCTCACGCTTGTTTTCTCTCTGTTTTTCTTTGTTTCTCTCGTTTTCTTGATTTTCATTTCATTTTTTATTTTGGTAAATTAGAAAGAAAAAACTGATTCTGCAAACAGCAGAATCAGTTTTTATTGTTATGTATCAGTTAGTGCTGATAATTTTTATGCTTTGACCGACAGATTGACAATACGTTGAAAATGGGAATAGTCTGTTTAGTTCAAATGCACAATGTTCAGCTTCATTTCGGTTTTTAAAAATACCGAAAACAGAGGCTCCGCTGCCGCTCATAACAGAAGAAAGAGCATTCATTTCTATCATTTTCTTTTTAATTTCAAATATGTCATCAATATCGGTTACCTGTTCAAAGAGGTTTCCGCATAAATCACAGTGATTAATAAATTTGCCCTTGTCAATAGCTTTTAAAAGTTTTTCCGTTTTAGGGTGTTTAGGATCAAACAGCATATCAATATGTTTATATGCTGATGGTGTTGAGATGCCGTCTTTTCCTTTAGCAATAACAAAATCTGTAGGCGGAATAAATCTTATAGGCTTAATACTATCTCCGATTCCTTCTACCAAAGCTGTTCCGCCGTTTATGAAGAAAGGTGTATCAGCGCTTACTTCGGAGCCGATTCTGATTAAAGATTCGGGAGTCAGATTTGTTTTAAAAAGCAAATTCAGAGCAGTCAGTACGGCAGCACCGTCAGAACTTCCGCCTCCAAGACCTGCCTGAGACGGTATATTTTTCTGTATATCAATATCTAAGCCGCTTCTTTTTTCGGTATATGCAAAGAATTTTTCAGCAGCTTTATAAACAATATTTCTTTTATCACATGGTACTGATAAGTCACTGCAGCTTATATTTATTTCACTTCCACGGTTTCGTGAAACTGTTATAATATCATAAATGCCTATGCTCTGAAAAATGCTTTCTATATTATGATACCCATCATCACGAATACCTGTGACATCAAGAGTAAGATTAATTTTAGCAGATGTCTTTAAAGTGATTTTTTTCATGCGGTTCACCTGTTTTTCAAATTATTTACAAACAGTTCAATGCGTTTAAGAGCTTCCATAAGATGTTTAAGTGAGTATGCGTAAGAAACTCTTATAAAACCTTCTCCGCTTTGACCAAAGGCATTTCCCGGTACAACAGCGACTTTCTGTTCATTTAGAAGACGCTCGCAAAATTCTTCGCTTGAAAGACCAGTACTCTTTATACAAGGGAATACATAGAATGCTCCCTCAGGATTAAAGCAATCAAGACCTATTTCATTAAATTTATCAACTATAAGCCGTCTGCGCATATTGTATTCAGTTACCATTTTCTTTACTTCTGCATCACATTTGGTAAGTGCTTCAATAGCAGCATACTGGCTTATTGTGGGAGATGACATTATAGCATACTGATGAATTTTCATTATCTGGGTAACAATCGGTTCAGGAGCAGCAAGGTAGCCGAGTCTCCATCCAGTCATAGCGAATGCTTTTGAAAATCCGTTTATATGAATGGTTCTTTCCTGCATATCTTCAATTTCAGTTATGGAGCAGTGCTTTCTTCCATATGTAAGCTCAGAATATATTTCATCAGAAAGAATAATAATATCCGTACCTCTCAGGACTTCAGCAATTTCTTCAAGGTCCTCTCTTGTCATAATAGCGCCGGTAGGATTGTTGGGGAACGGAAGAATAAGAATCTTTGTTTTATCAGTAATCTTTTCCTTAAGAGCCTTTGCAGTAAGTTTAAAATTATCCTCATGCTTAGTGCTTATAGGTACAGGTACACCGTGCATAAGCTCTACAATAGGGGAATAGCATACAAAGCAGGGTTCAACAATAAGAACCTCATCCCCTGGATTAATAAGTGCTCTGATGGATATATCAATAGCTTCAGAACCGCCTACTGTAACAATAATTTCGTTATCCGGATTATATGATACTTTATTTTTTTTAAGTATATAATTGGAAATTTCTTTTCTCAGTTCAGCCAGTCCTGAATTAGCAGTATAAATAATTCTTTTCTTTTCAAGGGTATTAATAGCTGATTTTCTTACGATCCAGGGAGTCTGAAAATCAGGTTCGCCAACGCCAAGGCTTATAACGCCCTCCATTGAGCCTGCAAGATCAAAAAATTTTCTTATTCCGGAGGGCTTAATTTCTTTTATTTTATCAGATAAAACTTTATCGTAATTAATCACGGAGCAACGAAACCCCTTTCGTCAACATCCTCTTCCTGAATAAAGATACCTTTTTCCTTGTAGGTTTTCAGAATGAAATGTGTAGTAGTTGAAAGTACGCCTTCAATTGTTGACAAACGCTGAGCAACAAAAAGAGCAATTTCTTTCAGATCCTTGCCTGTTACAGTTACGGCAAGGTCATATGAACCTGACATCAGTGAAACGCTTTCAACCTCGTCATACATCATAACTGTTTTTGCCAGATCATCAAATCCGCAGTCTCTCTGGGGAGTAACTTTAAGTTCAATAACAGCGCTTGCAAGATTGCTGTTTACCTTATTTTCATCAACAATTACGCTGTAACCTTTTATAATACCGTTATTTTCAAGTTTTTCGATTTCAGCCGCAATATTTTCAGGAGTTGTATCCAGCATAGTTGCCAGCTGTTCATTTGAAAATCTTGCGTTTTGTCTGAGAAGAGTCAAAAGATCATTCATTATATATTCTCCATTCTGCCGTATACAGGCTGTATTATTTTATTTTAATAAAGCAAGGCTTTCTCTTAATAAAGTAAGAAACATAAGTGAAGCCGGCTTTTTCAGCCAGTGAAATTCCTTCCGGAATACCTTTGCCCAAATCTTCAGTTGTATGAGAATCCGAACCGATTGTAATTATCTCTCCGCCAAGCTCTCTGTAAAGCTTAATATATTTGAAGGATGGAAATACATCGCCGTATTTCTGCCTTAAACCAGAGGTATTGATTTCAATTCCTTTGCCGTTTTGAATAATTACCTTAAAAATTTCTTCAATTATGTCATCATATGCGGACATATTAATATTAATGCCCTGCTCGCCCTGGATATACCTGAGAGCGTATGTAAGATGTCCCAGCACGTCAAAACCGTTCCAGTTTACAAGCTTTAGGATTTCCATGAAATTTTCATTTAAAATTTCATTTACTGAATCCTGGGAGTATTTGAGAAAAGCAAAGTCATCTCGTCCGGGAAGTTCATGGACGGAGCCGATTACAAAATCCAGACGTTCGTCTTGAAGTACTGTTTGAGAGGCCTGCAGGTCGGCAATGGGCTGTCCGAGCTCGACCCCGCAGATTAGATTTAGTTTTCCGTCAAACTCTTTCTGAGCTATTTTAATTTCCTCCATAGAAGCATTAAAATATTTCTGATAGTTATATTCGTCAAACTCTTTTGGAACAGAAACATTATAATGTTCCATTTCATAAAACCTGTTGGCTTCACAGTGGTCGGTTACCGCCATTGCGTCGAATCCGAGCTGTATCGCTCGCAGACAGCGTTCACGTACGGTGTTCTGTCCGTCAACTGAATTGTGGGTATGCGTATGACAATCAATAATCAAATGTATCCGACCTTTCTGATTAATATTTGGAATTTTAAAATTCCGTATGCGTATTATTATATCATAAACAGAAGTGAATTACTATATTTTTTGGAAATTTTCACATACATTTTTTATTTTAAACAAAAAAACAATAACAATGCATGATATAATAATATTATGTTTTGATTAAGCGTTGACAATCGGGTTTATTCCTGTTAAAATAAGATATAATAAAAAGAAAGAAGAAATTAATGTGTTTGGATACATCCGTCCGTTCAAACCGTTCATGCGGTTTTGCGAATATGACGTTTACAGTGCATTTTACTGCGGTTTATGCAAAAAGATGGGAAAAGGCTACGGGCAGTTTTTCAGGCTTATGCTCAGTTATGACTTTGCATTTTTGAGTATGCTTTCCGGAGCATATAGTGAGGCTGAACTGACGATTACTAAGCAAAGGTGTATAATTCACCCGTTTAAAAAACGTCCTTGTTTGTGTGACTGCGCTGAACTTGAATATGCATCCGGAGCGGCTGTAATATCTGTTTATCATAAAATCTGCGACAGTATAGCCGACAGCAGGGGACTTATGTCAGTATTTTTTAAAATCATAAGATCTTTTGCTAAAAAAGGATATAAAAAAGCCTCATCACAATATCCTTCACTTGCAGAAGTCGTTGAAAAGCGTATGAACGAACAGTTTATATTGGAAAAGGAACGGTGCAGTTCCGTAGACGCAGCATGCGAACCTACGGCTCAAATAATGTCATATATGGCAGAAGGAGTTTCGGATGATGAAGAACAAAAAAAAGCTCTTGCAGGGTTCGGATACCATTTGGGGCGGTTTGTTTATATTGCAGACGCATTTGAGGATATGAAAAAAGATGAAAAAAAGGGAAGCTATAACCCTTTTTGCAATAATTCAGTTGATGATCCGCAAAGATATGCTGCTGAAAGCATAAACCTGACATTGGGCATGATTGCGGATTATTATGGTAAAATGGAAGTAAAAAAATTCAAGGAAATTATTGATAATGTAATTTTTCTCGGACTGAAAAATTTCAGATTGGGAAACAAAAAATTTTTGAAAAAAATCCTTGCAGAAAACAAAGAAATTAAAGTTTAAAGAACAGGAGATAATTATGAATGATCCTTACAGCATTCTTGGAGTAAGCCCCTCCGCAACGGATGATGAAATAAAAACTGCATATAGAAAGCTTTCTCAGCAGTATCATCCGGATAAACATCTGGACAGCGTAATGGAAGAAATTGCAACCCAGAAAATGGCTGAAATTAATGCGGCATATGATCAAATAATGAATATGCGCAGAAGCGGGGCAGCTGCTCAAGGTGAAAATTTCTATACTAATTTACGCACAATGATAGAAAAAGGGCAATATACAGAAGCTGACAATGTTCTGGAACAGAACAGACAGGAAATGAGCGGCGAATGGAATTTTCTAAAAGGAACAGTATGCCTTTCAAGAGGATGGCTTAATGACGCATATTCCTATTATGAAAAGGCAGTTCGCCTTGAACCGTCAAACAGAGAGTATCAGGCGGCCTTTGCTCGGATGCGCAGTAGCAGGAATGGAAATATGTCCGGTAATCCTTATAATTCAGGCGGAAGCGGTATGAATATGAATTCTGCAAATTGCCTTTGCAATACCTGTCAGTTATTAATTTGCGCCGACTGTCTGTGCGACTGCTGCTGATTATGAATAATGTAAGTTATAAGGTTGCGCTTGGAGGAGTAATTTCATCATTATGCATTTTTGCCATGTTTTTAACAGGTATTATGCCGTTTTTATATCTTACTCTTCCTATGATCGCAGGAGCTTTAATGACAATAATAGTCACTGAGGTTAATATACCATGGGCTTTTCTTACTTATGCGTCTGTAAGTATTCTTTCGCTGTTTATCACCTTTGACAAGGGCGCTGCTCTCATTTTTATTCTTTTGTTTGGTCACTATCCGATTATAAGGTATAAATTAGAGAAAATACATATCCGACCATTGAAGAATTTAGTAAAACTTTGTATATTTAATATATGCGCTGTTGTATACTATGAGCTTACGCTTCATTTGTTGGGCGTTGATGATTTTACCGATGATTTTTCCTTTTTCGGAAAGTTTGGAATATACGTATTCTGGGCGTTGTCAAATCTGTTCTTTTGCCTCTATGATTATGCTTTAAGCGGAAGTATGGAGGTTTATGTTAAATATTTGAAGCCGAAAATTTTCGGGGGGAAAAATGAGAAGAAGTGACCGTGAAGTTAGCAATACATATGAAATAGAGGAGATTATCCGAAGCTGCAGAGTTTGCCGAATTGCAATGAATACCGTTGATGGAATTTATATAATTCCTATGAATTTTGGTTATGCTTATGAAGGCGAAAGCTTTGTTTTCTATTTTCACGGAGCCTGCGAGGGACGTAAAATTGACGCATTGAAAAAAATTCCGTATGCGGCTTTTGAAATGGACTGTCAGTGCAGCTTGTCTGAGGGTAGCAGTCCTTGTTCATACAGCTTTTTGTATAAAAGCGTTATAGGAAGCGGCAAAGTGGAATTTATTAAAAAAATTGAAGACAAGAAAGCGGCTCTAAATATAATAATGAAACATCAGACAGGAAAAAATTTTAAATTTGATGAAAAAATAGTGTCTAAGACTGCTGTTTTTAGGTTAGTTGCAGAAAAAATATCAGCAAAAGAAAATAAATAGTAATAAAATCAGTTTTAGTATTGACTTTTATCTGAATGTGTGATATAATTACCTTGTAAATTTAAATATGCTGAGTTGAATTAAGATAATCCCCGATTTTTTCGGGGTATTATTGGAAAAACGTGCTTTATTGATTTAAAGCGTGTTAGTAAATCGGCTGCCATTATATAATATGAATATGGCTGGAGGAGTTAAAAATGGGAATGAATTTTAAAAGAAAATTACCGTCACCAAGTGAAATAAGAGAACTTTATCCGCCTTCGGAAGAAGTTTTAAAGACAAAAGCTGAAAGAGACAAGCAGATTATTGATGTTTTCACAGGTGCGTCTGATAAATTTCTGCTTATAATCGGTCCTTGCTCTGCCGACAAGGAAGAACCTGTTATGGATTATGTAGGCCGTTTGGCAGTAATGCAGGAAAAGGTAAAGGATAAAATAATTATTATTCCGAGAATCTATACAAATAAGCCGAGAACAACCGGCGAGGGATACAAGGGAATGATTCATCAGCCTGATCCTACTAAGAAAGAGGATATGCTTGAGGGTCTTATTCATGTACGTCATCTTCATACAAGAGCAATTGCAGAAACAAAGCTCACTTGCGCTGATGAAATGCTTTATCCTGAGAATTACCGCTACCTTCATGATCTTCTTTCTTATGTGGCTGTCGGAGCACGTTCTGTCGAAGATCAGCAGCACAGACTTACCGCCAGCGGAATGGATATTCCGGTCGGTATGAAAAATCCGACAGGGGGAGATTTATCCGTAATGCTTAATTCCATCACTGCGGCTCAGGGAAGTCATAATTTCTTATACAGAGGCTGGGAAGTAAGTACGGACGGTAATCCGTATACTCATGCAATTCTCAGAGGCGCAGTTAATAAGCACGGTCAGACTATACCGAACTACCACTTTGAAGATCTTATGTTCCTGTATGACCTTTACTGTAAAAAGAATCTTGCAAACAGAGCAGTTATCATAGATACTAATCACTCAAATTCAGGCAAGAAGTATCTTGAACAGATTAGAATCAGCAAAGAGGTTCTTCATAGCCGCAGACATTCTGATGATATAAAGCACTTTGTTAAAGGTCTTATGATTGAAAGCTATATCGAAGATGGAAATCAGTCTGTTGATGACAGTATTTACGGCAAGTCAATTACTGATCCTTGCCTTGGGTGGGAAAAAACTGAAAGACTTATACTTGATCTTGCAGATCAGCTTTAAAATCAACTTACTCCCGAAGTAATATTCGGGAGTTTTTTGTGTATTATTAACTAAAAACGAAACTCTTATTTGTTGATTTTCCTGAATTTTCTTTTTGCTTGCAGCAAATTTAGATTTTTTGTACACTTATTTTATGAATCGGTTCAAGGGAGGTTAAAATGGAAGATTTTAAGCAATATGCTGCATTGGCTGCAAAAGGGGATACAGAAGCGTTTTCCAGACTTTATGAAATGGTTTACAAGGATTTGTATCATATAGCGCTTTACTGTCTTAGAAATACACATGACGCTTGTGACGCTGTAAGTGATACGGTTATTGACGCATTTTCATCAATAGGTAAGCTTAAAAGTCCTGAAGCGTTTAGGAATTGGATTTTAAAAATCCTGTATTCAAAAATAAAAAGAAAGCAAAAAGAATATATAAACTGCAATAATGCTTCTGAGGAAGAAATAAATGAGTCGAAAGACTTTAATTTTGATTCAGCAGAACTGAAAGAAGCCCTTGAAACGCTTGATAATGAATCAAAAATTATTCTCTCATTATCGGTGTTAGAGGGATATTCGAGTAAGGAAATAGCTGAAATATGCGGTATAAGAGCCTCAACGGTGCGTTCACGCCTTACAAGAATCAAGCAGAAGCTTAGAGCAGAACTTTTTGCATCAGTGTAAAGGAGAATCAATATGAGTGAGAAATATAGTGCGGAAGATATAAAAAAGAATTTGTCGGCTGAGAGTATTCCAAAAAAGCTTGAACCGGAAAATATCAAGCTGATGCTTGACAATTTAAATGCGCCTGAAATAAGGAAAAAAAGGATACGCAAAAGTACAATCACAAGAATTACATCTATTGCAGCAGCGTTTACGATAGTTTTAGGTACATCTGTTTACTTTGCTAAATCAGGACTCTTTGAACACAATTCACTAAAAACCTTGACAAATGATATTTCTGATAAATCAGATGACTCGCAGAGTATCCGTACAGCCGATAGTTATAAGGAAGTGTATAGTTATTTCAAGATAAAAAAATTATTCAGCAGTCTGAAATTCGGAGCATTTAATAAATCGGAAGATTTAGATATAGTTGAAGAAGCAGTTACAAGTGATGAACTTAAGGAAACAGGTGATGAAGCCGCAGGCAGTGAAATGAACTATTCCGATACCTATAATCAGGAAGAGGGGGTTCTTGAGGCTGATATTGTTAAGACTGACGGTAAAAATATATACTATGCAAACGAAAATAAAATAAGAGCAGCAAAAGTTATGAACGGAAAATTTACTGAATCATATACTATTGATTTACAGGAAAATATTGATACGGATTATTTATATATTCAGGATTTGTATATTTATAATAATAAGCTTGTTGTTTTATCAACATCCAGTATGGATATCGTGGATGATTATCATGGTTGTTATGATAATCCAGCTACTTGTATTTCATTTTTTAATACTGAAGGTCAGCTTGATTATATAGGAACATATATGCAGGAGGGCGAATATAACGATGTCCGAATGATGTCTGACGGATTTTTATATGTAGTTTCTAATGATGAAAAAAATTACAGCGCAGAGAATTTTAAAAAGGATGATATTGATGAATATATTCCAGAGTATAGTGTTAACGGTAAATCTGAATATGTAAAGCCGGAATGTATAGTAATGCCTCCGAATATTTTTGATGATTACTATTCCTATGCGTCGTATATAAATATTGCTGGATTCAATTTAAACGGAAGTGATATTACAACTCCATGCGATATGAAGTCAGTAGCAGGGTACTCAGGAAATGTTTACTGCACTCAGGATAATTTATATGTAACCTTTGGCTATAGTGATACGCAGATAACAAGATTTTCAATTGACAGCGGAATGATAAGTCCGCAGGCAACCGGAAAGGTTAATGGATATGTAAACGATCAGTTTTCAATGAGCGAGTATAACGGATATTTCAGAATAGCTGCTACAATTAGCAGTTCTGATATAGATAGAATATCTTATAATAATGCTCTATATGTTCTTGATATGAATCTTAATGAAGTCGGCAGTATTTCAGATTTCGGAATAGATGAAATTATACGTTCGGTGAATTTCAGCGGTGATTTAGCTTATGTAGTAACATTTATGCAGACTGATCCGCTTTATGCCGTTGATCTTAGTAATCCCTCCAAGCCGGTTATGCTTGATGAATTTAAGATAACGGGTTACAGTTCATATATGCAGAAATGGACCAATGGCTTGCTGTTCGGATTCGGTTTTTCTGCTGATGAAGACGGACGGGAAACAGGAATTAAATTTACAATGTTTGATAATAGTGATCCTGCTGAGCTTGAAGCTGTTGATTCCATTGAAATAGAAGGCTGGTCAGAGGCAAGATATGAAAGAAAAGCGCTTTTTATAAATCCGGAAATGAATTTAATAGGTTTTCCGGTAGAAAAAAACGAGCATACCGATGAATACGGAAAAACAGATTCATTCTATGAATTTTATTCATTTGAGAATAATAAGTTTGTCTTTAAGGGAGCAGTCAAGGGTATGACCCATATGTATAATCATACATCTGGTGTTGTTACAGATAACTATACTCCATTTTCAAGAGCAGTTTACATCGACGGATATATTTATTTAGTTTCATATAATCTGTTTAAATCTGCTGATGTAAATACTTTTACTGAAGTAGATTATATTGAATATTAAAAATGGGCAGCCGGATTAATTCCGGCTGTTTTTTGTTTGAACATGATATTTTATATCGAAAAAACAATAGATTTTTATGCAAATAGTTGACAAGGCATAAGTACTGTGATAAAATAAAAGTATATAAGGTTATGTTAAAAGTTGTGAAAGTAAGGTGTATTATGGAAAAAAAGAAAATTTTAGCCGGATTGCTAAGTGCTTTTATTATGTGCACTTCTGTTCCGGCAGTTGGCAGCAGTGCAGCTGAAAATTCTGACAATGGTACAGAAATTATTTATTCTGCTGATTTTGAAAATGGAGTAAATAATTTTACCGGCAGGGACGGTTTCAGTACGCTTACTGTTTCTGATTCCGGAGCCAACGGCAGCAGTAAATGCCTTGTATGCAGCGGCAGAGAAAAGAACTGGCATGGTCCGCAGATTTTGCTGGACGGTATGTGCGAGCCCGGTGTTCAGTATACTGTCAGTGCATGGGTAAAAGCTGCATGGTACAATGAAATCAATATTAGTATGGAATATACTGATGAAAGCGGTGAAAGACATTATCCGTCCTTGAAGTCCGTGGTTTCAAACGGTGATTGGGTAGAGATTCCGGAGGTTAAATTCAGTATTCCGGAGAATACAACTAATAATTATATTTATTTTCAGTGCAATGATACAGCAGATATATCTGTTGACGATTTTGTTATTAAGACAGCTCCGGTTCACCAGATTCAGGAGGATATTGTTTCCTTGAAGGACGCTTATTCACCGTATTTTAAAATAGGTACTGCTGTTACAACTGACGAGCTTGCTCCTCAGTCAACAAAAAATCTTATTCTTAAGCATTTTAACAGTGTTACTCTTGGAAATGAACTAAAACCTGAATCAATTCTTGATAAAAATGCTTGTCTTTCATTGGCGGCTTCAGGAGATGATACAAACCCGCAGGTAAATATAGCGAGCGCAAGAAATATTCTTAATTTCTGCCGTGATAATGATATGCCTGTACGCGGTCATGTTCTTGTATGGCACAGTCAGACTCCGGACTGGTTCTTTAAGGAAGGATACAGCGACAGCGGCAGCTGGGTAACAAAGGATGTAATGCTCAAGAGAATGGAAAATTATATAAAAAATGTATTTGCGGCTCTTGAGAAGGAATACCCGACAGTTGATATTTATGCATGGGACGTTGTTAACGAAGCTTGGCTTGATAATGGTTCTCCGAGAGAACCGGGAGGATATAATCAGAATCCAGAAACGTCTGGCTGGGTAAAGGTATTCGGCGATAATTCATTTATTGAACCTGCTTTTGAATATGCAAGAAAATATGCTCCTGAAGACTGTATGCTGTATTATAATGATTTCAATGAATATATGCCGCAGAAAACAGAAGCTATATATAAAATGGCTATGGAGCTTAAGGAAAAAAATCTCATTGACGGAATAGGTATGCAGTCCCATTTGGATGTTGGTTTCCCTACAGTTTCATCTTATGAAAAGGCTCTTGCCAAGTTTGCTTCAACAGGTCTTGATGTTCAGGTTACAGAGTTGGATATTACAACAACAGATACATCTGAAGCAGGATTTAAAAAGCAGGCTGAAATTTATAAGGGGATAATGGATGCCTGCGTTAAGTATTCTGACAGTATCTCAGCAGTAGTTTTCTGGGGAACAACTGATGATAAAAGCTGGAGAGCTTCAAAGTATCCGCTTCTTTTCAACGAGGACTACACCGCTAAGGACGCATTTTATGCTATTGTTGAAGGAATTGATCCGCCTGAGTATGTACCAGGGGATGTTGATATGAATGGAAGCATAGAAGTATCAGATCTTATTACAGTACAGAAATATCTTGTAAAGAAAACAGATCTTAGTGAGCAGAAATTCAAGCTTGCTGACCTTAATGGTGACGGAGTTGTAAATGCTTACGATATGATTATGTTAAAACGTATACTCTTAAAATAATTTTTAATTGAATAGGAAAAAACCGTTTTCTAATGGAAAACGGTTTTTTTATTAAATCCGTGTTTTTTATATTGAAAAAAATTTAGGAATATTGTATAATTAATACAGGTTATTTTTATAATATGATTGCTGCAACTGATAAGCGGCGGATGGAGATATTTATGGCTGAAATTTTTAAGGTCTCTTTGCAGAAAATTATTGATGAATTTAAATTGGAATCTATTTTTCTGCCAAAAGATGCAAATGATATATTAATAGGTGAAAATGAAGTTAATCGTCCGGGACTTCAGCTTATGGATTTTTATGAATATTTTAACTCGGAGAGAATCCAGATAATTGGAAAAATGGAATTTGCTTATCTCTCTACCATTGATGAGAAAACCCGCAGGGAAAGACTGGAAAAGTTATTTTCTCAGCATCTTCCGGCATTGATTATTACAAGAGAACTGCCTTATTTTGCTGAAATGCTTGAGCTTGCAAAGCAGTATGAAATGCCGCTTTTGAGAAGTAAAGAGAGCACTTCAAATTTTATGTCCGGACTTATAGCTTTTCTTAACCTGAATCTTGCGCCCCGAATCACAAGGCATGGCGTTCTTATAGAAATATACGGTGAAGGAGTTTTCATTACCGGAGAAAGCGGCGTTGGAAAAAGCGAAACGGCAATTGAATTGGTAAAGAGAGGACATCGTCTTGTTGCCGACGATGCAGTTGAAATAAAAAAAGTTTCGAACATAAGCCTTGTAGGAAGCTCTCCGGATAATATTCGTCATTTTCTTGAACTAAGAGGAATAGGTATTATTAATGCAAGACGTCTTTTCGGTATGGGCGCTATTAAATTGACTGAAAAAATTGATTTAATTGTCGAAATGGAACTTTGGAATCCTGAAAAGGTTTATGACAGAATGGGTGTTGACAATCAGTATACCTCAATACTTGGGGTAAAAATCCCTTCTCTTACAATTCCAGTCAAGCCGGGACGTAACCTTGCGGTAATACTTGAAGTTGCCGCTATGAACAACAGGCAGAAGAAAATGGGATATAACGCTGCTCAGGAACTTCTGGATAAATTGGGTCTTGATATGGATTCTAAAGATACTGTAAAGAATTATGAACAATTCTAATTTTTAACTGAAAGGATGTTGCATAGTGCTGATTGAAGCGGATCTTCATTGTCATTCAATAGCGTCAAGCCATGCGTACTCAACGGTAAAGGAGATGGCGGAGGCTGCGGCGGAAAAAGGCGTTAAGGCATTTGCTCTTACAGATCATGCTCCTTCAATGCCCGATGCGCCTCATGTATGGCATTTTCATAACCTTCATGTTCTCCCAGAGGAAATATGCGGAGTAAGGGTTCTTAAGGGTGTTGAAGCTAATATAATGTCCTTGGACGGGAATATTGATATGACTGACTTCGATCTTAAAGACATTGAATGGGTTGTGGCTTCTTGTCATATACCGGTGATAAAGCCCGGAACTGTTGAAGAGAATACAAATGCATATATAAATCTTATAAAAAATAACAGGGCAGTAGATGCAATAGGGCACTGTACGACAAGAAATTATCCTGTTGATTTTGAAAAAATAGCCGGAGTTTGCAAGGAATATAACAGGTTTATTGAGATAAATGAAAGCTCATTGACTTATAAGCCTGGTTCCCGGGAAAATGCATTTGAACTGCTGAAGATATGCAAGAAAATGGAAACAAATATTGTAGTCAATACTGATGCTCATTATTGCAGTCTTATAGGTAAAACAACCGTATCAGAGGAGCTTATAAAAGCAGTGGAATTTCCTGAAAAACTTATATTTAACGCTGATGCGGAACGTGTAATCGAATATATATCAGGAAAACGAAATTAAAATTTACTATATTTGGAGAGATAATTTATGTCATACATTTCAAGGCTTAATGCTCTATGTTCTGAAATAGAATGCGAATGCAGGACAGATGTTTCCCTTGCGGAATATACAACTTTCAAAGTCGGCGGACTATGCCGTGCTATGGTATCAGTTACTTCCTCAGATTCCCTGATCAAGCTTCTTCATTTTATGAAGGGCGAGAGCATTCCTTATTATGTCTTGGGAAAAGGCAGTAATATTATAGCTTCTGATAAGGGGTACGACGGAGTTATTATTCTGATGGGTCCGGATTTGTCAGGTATAAGGCTTATTGATGACGACATGATTTATTGTGAAGCTGGAACTTCTATCGCTGATTTATGTTCTTTTGCACTAAAAAATGAACTTACTGGTTTTGAATTTGCTTATGGTATTCCGGGCACGGCAGGGGGCGCTCTGTATATGAACGCAGGGGCTTATGGCGGAGAAATGAATGATGTTATTGTGTCAGCACATTATATTGATGAAAATCTATCTTTAAAAAGTATAGATAGAAAAGATATGAAACTGACATACAGAAGCAGTATATTTTCCGAAAATCCTGATTATATTATTACAGATATGATTATTGGTTTGAAGAAGGGCGAATCCGGAAAAATTCGCAGCAGAATGCATGAGCTTTTGGGGAAAAGAAAAGAAAAGCAGCCGCTTAATTTTCCAAGCGCCGGAAGTACATTTAAAAGACCTGAGGGAAGTTATGCTTCACTGCTTATAGAACAGTGCGGACTAAAGGGTGTATCCGTAGGAGGAGCTGAAGTCAGCACTAAACACAGCGGATTTATAATTAATAAGGGCGGAGCAACCTCCAGGGACATACTTGAGCTTGCCGGAAAAGTGAAATGTCATGTTGAGAAGGAAACAGGCTATGTCCTTGAGCTTGAGCCGGAAATCCTTGGAGAAATATAGTCGGAGGTAGAGTGTTATGCAGTTTGTTATTGTTACGGGTATGTCCGGTTCAGGAAAATCCTGCGCTATGAATGTGCTTGAGGATATTGGTTTTTATTGTATAGATAATATGCCGCCTCAGCTTTTAACTAAATTTGCTGATATTTGCAGACATTCCAACGGTCAGCTTGAGCGTGTTGCAATTGCGGTAGATATACGTTCCGGAGAAATGTTCAGCGAGATATTTGATAGATGGAAGATACTGCGTGAAAATAAGGATATTGATGTAAAGATACTTTATCTTGAAGCCAACGATGAGATTATAATTAAGCGATATAAGGAAACAAGAAGAAAGCATCCTCTTGATGATAAATTCGGAAGCTGTCTGCATAAGGCAATTGCTTTTGAAAGAGAACAGCTAAGCACTCTGAGAGAAGTGGCCGATTACTATATTGAATCCTCTTACCTTTCAACATCCCAGCTTAAAGAAGAAATCAAGGGATTATTCCTTGAAAAGAATAGCGATTCAATGATAATCAAGGTTATGTCTTTCGGATATAAGTACGGAGTTTCTACTGAAGCGGATCTTGTATTTGATGTAAGATGTCTGCCGAATCCCTACTATATCAAGGAGCTGCGTGCTCAGACCGGATGCGATCATGAAGTTCGTGATTATGTAATGAGTTTTCAGCAGTCGTGCCAGCTTATGGATAAAATAAAGGATTTGCTTGATTTTCTTATCCCACTGTATGTTCATGAGGGTAAAAGTCAGCTTGTAGTATGCTTTGGCTGTACCGGCGGCAAGCACCGTTCTATTACCTTTACCGAGCTTATTTCTGATTACCTTAGCCAGAAAGGATTTAGAGTTCAGAAAAGCCATAGGGATATAGGCAAGGATATAAGCTATTACAGAACATAAGGGAGGATAAGCCAATGGCGTCCTTTTCAAATGATGTCAAAGAGGAGCTTTGCTCTGGAATAACTGACCGTGATAAAATGTATGCCTGCCTTTACGGAGCTGTTCTGTACTGCCGCAGTATTTCAGACAATCATATTTCTTTCAGTACTGAATCACTTGGATTTGCCGGGCTTCTTGAAAATCTTTTTGAAAGGATTTTCGGAAAAGGTGCAATACCATTAGTTGAATCGGGAAGAAAAAGAAATAATGTTTCAGTGTATAATCTTTCAATAAATAACTCGGATACTGTTAAAAATATTCTTAGTGAATACGATATCGATGTTTATAAAAAGAAAATTAATCTGAAAAATATTGTAAATAACAGTCTTAATTCATTTCTTGCAGGCGTTTTCTTTGTGTGCGGAAGTGTAAGTAATCCTTATAAGGAATATCATCTTGAGTTTAGTATTTCGGAAAAAAAGCTTGCTGATGATTTAAATGGCATATTACTTAATATCGGTATTGAAGCTGGATACGCAGAGCGTAAAAACAGCAGTGTTTTGTATATAAAGGACAGTGAAAATATAGAAGATATTCTTACTTTTATAGGTGCAAGACAGAGCACTATTGACCTTATGAACATAAAGATTTATAAGGATGTAAGAAATAAAGTTAACAGGATTGCTAACTGCGATTCTGCTAATATTGACAAGGTTATTTCTGCGGCGTTAAGGCAGATTGAAGACATAAATGTAATAAAACTCAGCGGAGAATTTGATAAACTGTCTCCGGATCTGAGGGAAGTTGCGGCTTTGCGTATTGAGAATCCTGAGTACAGTCTTTCAGAAATAGGTGAACTTCTGGAAAAACCCATTGGCCGCTCAGGTGTTACAAAGCGTTTTCAGCGAATTGCCGCAGCAGCCGATGAAATAAGAAAAAAGGTTTAGGTGCGGATTATGTCCGTAAATGGAAATATGGAAAAAGACAGCTTCGTACATCTTCATGTTCATAGTGAATACAGTCTTCTTGACGGCGCATGCCGAATAGACCAGCTTGTAAAAAAAGCGGTTGAATTGGGGCAGACTGCTATTGCTGTAACTGATCATGGAGTAATGTACGGAGCTGTAGAGTTTTATAATAAGGCTAAAGCTGCCGGAATAAAGCCTATAATTGGATGCGAAGTTTATGTTGCTCCACGTTCCCGCCATGACAGGGACTCAAGATATGATTTGCGTCCTTATCATTTAGTTCTCCTTTGCAAGAATAATGAGGGGTATGGTAATTTAATAAAGCTTGTATCAGAAGCATTTACAGACGGTTTTTACGGAAAGCCGAGAGTAGATGAGGAGTTGCTCAGGAAGTACAGCAGGGGACTTATATGTCTGTCAGCCTGTCTTGCCGGAGAAGTACCCAGAAGATTGTCTGAAGATGATTATGACGGTGCTGTTAAAGCTGCTTTGCGTTATAAGGATATTTTCGGTGACGGAAATTATTATATAGAAATACAGGATCATGGCATTGCAGAGCAGAAACGTATTCTTCCCGGGCTTTGCCGTATTTCCAGAGAAGCCGGAGTTCCCCTTGCTGCAACTAATGATGTTCATTATATAAATAAGAGCGACGCAGAGATACAAAATATTCTTTTATGCATACAGATAAAGAAAACCATTTATGAATCCAACAGCATGAAGTTTCCCACAGAGGAGTTTTATCTTAAAAGCACAGAGGAAATGTATGCTCTTTTTCCGGGATTGCCTGAAGCAGTCCGCAATACTTCTGAGATTGCCCAAAAGTGCAATGTTGAATTTGAATTTGGGGTAATACGGCTTCCTGAATTTAAAATGGACGGAGTATCTGATAATATAACTTTTTTTAGGGATATTTGCTATAAAGGATTAATAAGCAAATATGGCAATGCTCCGCAGGCAGAAGTTATAGATAGAATGAACTATGAGCTAAAGGTAATAACAGAAATGGGATACGTGGACTATTATCTGATAGTCTGGGATTTTGTAAAATATGCAAAAGACAAAGGGATTCCTGTAGGACCGGGCAGAGGCTCAGGAGCCGGAAGCATATGTGCTTATTGCATTGGTATAACAGAAATTGATCCTGTTAAGTATAATCTTCTGTTTGAAAGATTTTTAAATCCAGAGCGTGTAAGTATGCCGGATTTTGATATTGATTTCTGTATTGAGGGCAGACAGCAGGTTATTGACTATGTAGTGCGCAGATATGGTTCTGAAAGAGTTTCACAGATAATAGCCTTTGATACCCTGAAAGCCAGAGCAGCAGTCCGTGACGTTGGACGAGCAATAGGTCTTGAGAACAAATTCCGCAACGATATTGCGGTAATGATTCCTAAGGAGCTAAATATAACCATTTCTCAGGCGATTAATAAAAATCCTGATCTTAAGAAATTGTATGAAACAAATCATTCAGCAAAGCGCTTGCTTGATCTTTCAATGAAGATTGAGGGAATGCCCAGAAACGATTCGGTTCATGCGGCGGGTGTTGTTATATCAGCGTCAGATGTAACGGACTTTGTACCGATAAAAAAGAGCGGAGACGCTGTTGTTACTCAGTATACAATGACGGCTCTTGAAAGTCTGGGACTTTTAAAAATGGATTTTTTAGGTTTGCGTAACCTTACCGTTATAAAATACAGTGTAAATGAAATTCATAAGAGTTATCCGGATTTTAGTATTGATTCTGTTTCAATAGAAGACAAAGAAGTATTTCAAATGATGTCCTGCGGGAAAACTTCCGGAGTATTTCAGTTTGAAAGCGCCGGAATGAGACGGGTATTAAGCAGGCTTCGTCCGGAAAGCATTGAGGATCTTATTGCAGTTATTTCGCTTTACCGTCCGGGACCTTCTGAATCAATACCACGGTATATAGAAAATAAGCATAACCCGGATAAAATTAAGTATAAGCATCCTCTTTTAAAACCTATTCTTGAAGTGACATACGGTTGTATGGTCTATCAGGAACAGGTTATGGAAATATGCAGGGTTCTCGCAGGCTATTCATATGGAAGAGCTGACCTTGTAAGAAGGGCGATGGCTAAGAAAAAGCATGATGTTATGCAGAGAGAACGCAGCAGCTTTATTTACGGCGAAAAGAATTCAGACGGCAATGCAAGCTGCTGCGGAGCAGTTTCTAATGGTGTGGATGAACAAACTGCCAATGAAATTTTTGATGAAATGGTCGGTTTTGCTTCCTATGCGTTTAATAAATCCCATGCCGCCGCATATGCTTATCTTGCTTACCAGACGGCTTATCTGAAATACCACTATTTTAAGGAGTATATGGCGGCGCTAATGTCAAGCGTTATCGGCAACACTGATAAACTGATTGAGTATGTTGAGGAATGCAGGAGCGCAAAAATTAAAATTCTCAGACCTGACATAAATAAAAGCCAAGCTGAATTTCGGGTGGAAGGGGAGCATATCAGATATGGACTTCTGGCGGTAAAAAATCTTGGATTAGGAGTTATTAAGGATATAATATCTGAACGGGAAAAGAACGGGGATTTTTATTCTCTTCAGAATTTTTGCGAAAGAACAGTAAATATTAATGTCAGCAAGGTTTGCGTCGAATACTTGATAAAATCAGGGGCATTTGACGGGCTTGGAGCCAATCGGCGTCAGATGATGCGAAATTATGAATATCTTATGGACAGCGCAGATAATTTTGCAAAACATAGTATTGAAGGTCAGCTTGATTTGTTTTCAGGAGAATCGGAAAGCGGTCAGTCAGAAATTAAGTTTAAAGCTGAGGAAGAATTTCGTCATGCGGATATTTTGTGCTTTGAAAAATATGCTACCGGAATGTATATATCAGGTCATCCCCTTGATCCGTATATAAAGTATATCAGGCTTATGAAAATATCAGATTCATCTTATTACGGAGAGGAATTTGAAAAGGGAAGCTTAAAAAAGAATATAACGAATGGGTTTATAGGTGCAGTCGATGATGTAACAGTCAGATATACATCAACCGGCAAGAAGATGGCTTTTGTAAATTTGCAGGATACAGTTGGGAGCATTAACGTTACTTTTTTTCCTGAAACATATAAAAAATATGAAAATAAGCTTGAATACGGAAGCGTAGTTTATGTAAAGGGCAAAATTTCAGCAAAATCTTCAGGTTCACTTTCATTGATTTGTGATAATTTGTTTGATGAGGAAGAATTTAACAGCATTATTGAATCGAAACGCCTTTGCATAAAAATTAATTCTGCTGAAAAAGAGATATTTAGTAAGCTGGTTACAATTATGCCTGAGTATCCTGGAAAACGTGAAGTATGTTTTTATGTGACAGATTTAAAAAAATATGTTCGTCCTAAAAACATAATAGGTATAAATCTTACAGAAGAGCTTATCGAAAGACTGATTAGTACAGTTGGGTGTGACAAAATAGGTCTTATTGACTGATTATTTTAGATTTTATGAATATTTTTTTAAAGTTTGGGTTATTTTATTGAAAATTACTTGACAAAAATCTGAAATGTAGTAAAATAATATATGGTATTGAAAAAAATGCTTAATGGCGGATAGGAGTTTTAATATGCTTAAGAAAATTGGTGTATTGACCAGCGGAGGAGACGCTCCGGGTATGAATGCTGCAGTTCGAGCAGTTGTAAGAGCAGCTATTAGAAAGGGAATGCAGGTGTACGGTATCCGCAGAGGATATAACGGTCTTATTAACGGTGACGTTTTTGAAATGAATGAACGCAGCGTTTCTGATATTATCCAGATAGGCGGTACAATGCTTTATACTGCAAGATGTCCTGAATTCAGAACTGAAGAGGGCGTTCAGAAGGCTAAGGAAAAATGTGAAGAACTTGGTCTTGAAGGTATTGTAGTAATCGGAGGAGACGGTTCATTCAGAGGAGCTGCCGATCTCTCATCAAAGGGCATTCTGTGCGTTGGTCTGCCCGGTACAATCGATAACGATATTTCATGTACTGATTATACAATTGGATATGATACAGCTATGAATACAGCTATGGAAATGGTTGACAAGCTGAGAGATACATCACAGTCCCACGACAGATGCAGTGTTGTTGAAGTAATGGGAAGAGGCGCAGGATACATTGCTCTTAATACAGGCGTTGCGTGCGGCGCAACTTATATAATTACAAGTGAAATTCCATATAATCTTGATGATGTTGCTAAGAAAATGCTTGAATCAAGAAAAACAGGAAAGCAGCATTTTATTATAATTGTTTCTGAAGGCGTAGGTCATGCTGATGATATTGCAAGAACACTTCAGGAAAAGACAGGAATTGAAGCAAGAACAACTATTCTCGGTCACGTTCAGAGAGGCGGTTCGCCTACTGTAAGAGACAGAGTTGTTGCAAGTCAGATGGGCTATTATGCAGTTGATCTTTTATCTCAGGGTATCGGCAACCGTGTTGTTGGTATGCAGAGAAGTGAAATTGTGGATTTTGATATCCAGGAAGCTTTAGCTATGAAAAAGCCGTTCCAAAACGAGCTTTATCATATATCCGGCGAAATCGCATTTTGATTGAACCGGAAAACATACGAATATAAGCAATCAGAGTAGGAAACAGTGCGTAAAGTGCTCGGCAGACGGGGAGTTGCTGTCGGGACGAAAAGTGTTAACTTGCGGTGCTGTTTCTGCACCCGCTGAATGCATAAAGGGAAGTTTAACACTTCATGCCTCCTTTGTGCACGTCAGCAAAGGAGGTATTTTTATGAAAAAATTTTTAGGTTTGTTCAGGCAGTCACTCAGGGAAATTACAGGAAAAGAAAAAATTACCTGTATTGTAACTACTGGTATTTTATTGGCGGCTTCAATGATTATTGAAACGTATACAATTGAAATACCATTTGCCAAAATCAATTTTGCATTTATTGCAATTGCGGCAATCGGAATGCTGTACGGTCCGACAATCAGCTTTTTTGCAGGTGGAATATGTGATATTTTAGGATTTATTGTTCATCCGAGCACTGCATTTCTGCCGCTGTATACACTTATCGGAATGTTCCAGGGACTGATATACGGAATAGTGCTTTATCAGAAATGGGGAAATATTTCTAAAATTAATGCCAAAAAGGGCAGGAAAATGACTGAATTAACGATTAGGGTAATAGTTGCAAGACTTCTTGATGTAATTATTATCAATCTGTTAATTAATACTTACGCAAATATGCATTATGGATTTATTCCAAGACAGGCGTTCGGAACGGCAGTTGCGGCGAGAATCGTTAAAAATCTTCTTCAGCTTGCAGCAGATATTCCGCTGCTTATAATCATTATGCCGGTAATACTTATAACTTACAGCAAGATAGTAGGAAACAATAGTATAAAAGCGGCATAATATCCGAATTTATATAAAATAGTTTAAAAATCACTTGTTATTTTACTTTTTTTGAGTTATAATTAAACAAGTGATTTTTATTTTTTTATGAAAGGAAATGTTGTATTTATGACAAAGGTTGGATTTATCGGCGCCGGTAATATGGGTACAGCTATAATGAAAGGAATTCTTGAAAGTTCTCTGACAGAAAACATAGAACTTTATGTTGCTGATCTGGATTCAGCTAAAACCAGCAGTCTTCAGCAGCTTGGAATTAAAATATGCAAGGACGCAGGAGAAATTGTTTCAGTTTGCAAGTATGTTTTTCTTGCTGTAAAACCCCAGGTCATGGAGGATGTTCTTAAATCTGTTGCAGAATTTGTTGATTCTGAAACTGTTTTTGTTTCTATTGCCGCAGGTATAAGCAGCAGCTTTATCAAGAACATAACAGGAGAGAATACAAAGTCTGTTATTGTTATGCCTAACACACCGCTTCTGCTTAATGAGGGCGCTTCTGCTCTTGCAAAGCCTGAACCGGTTTCAGATGAGGAATTTGATTTTGTCTTTAATATTTTTGAAAAATGCGGAAAAGCTGAAATTGTACCGGAAAATAAAATGAAAGAAATTATTGCTGTAAACGGCAGCAGTCCGGCCTTCATTTATCTTTATGCTAAGGGATTCATTGATTATGCTGTAGGTGAGGGGATAAATCAGGACACTGCTGTAAGGCTTTTCTGTCAGAGCCTTATCGGATCAGCTAAGATGATTACTGATTCCGGATATTCCCTTGATGAGCTTATTAAGATGGTATCTTCACCCGGAGGCACCACACTGGCGGGGCTTGATGAGCTGTATAAAGGAAATCTTACTGAAGTAGTATCCAAAGCGTCACAAGCTTGTACAAAGAGAGCTTACGAGCTTTCAAAATAGTCTAAAAACATATAAACCAGCATATCCTTAAAAAAAAGGGGTATGTCCCATAAAAAAGGATGGTTTATATGAAGGCAATTGAAAACATTAAACTCAGCAGTTCTCAGAAAAGAAAATTTAGTATTTTTATTCTGATGATTTTACTTCTTGCAGGGGCAATAGCAGGCACCCTGATGGTTTGTATGGGCAAAGATGGTGCTTTTTCATCTCCGGATTCAATGTTTTATGAGTTTATAAAGAATTATTCTAAAAAAACAACAGCAGAATTGTTTTTATGTTCTTTAAAACCAATGATAATAATATTGCTTTTGCAGTTTATTTCAGGTTTTTTTGCAATAGGACAGCCTATTGCAGTCGGAACAATTATTTTAAAGGGCATGGTTTCAGGAATATCAGCTTCGGCTGTTTATCTTAATTACGGCGCAAGGGGAGCAGCAGTAAACCTTGTGATGCTGGTGCCTTTTGTTCTTATAAGTTCTTTTATACTTATCATGGGTGCAAGGGAATCAGTGAGATTTTCAAATCATTTTTTCAGATTTGCCGTTGGAAAGCAGAATGATACGGAAGTAAGACCGGAAATAAAGCTGTATTGTCTGAGATTTGCAGTGCTAATTTTATTTTCATTGATTATTTCAGCAGCCGATAGCGTTTTAACAGGTCTATTGGATGGTTTATTAATACCTAAAAATTGAGGAGTGTATAAAATTAATGGGCTTTTTTAGTTCAAATTATGAAAGTTCTGGTGCAGGGATCCCAAAAGATGAACCCAAAAAGAAAGGAATTGCCAGATTCTTTCAGATTCTTTTTAGGAAGTTCTGGAAGATTATACAGGTGAATATCCTGTATTCCTGTGCTTTTATTCCGTTGATTATCGCTTTGTATGCGTTTTTTAATATGTCAAATCTTAAGCTTTGTATTGCGGTTGTTCTTATCTGTATGGCTGCATTTGCGCTTATAATTGGTCCGGCGACAGCGGCAATGATGAAGATCCTCCGTAATTACACACTTGAAAAACACGCTTTTATCTTGACGGATTTTAAAAAATGCTTTACAGATAACTATAAAAAATCCTTGGCAGTGGGTATTATAGATATAGTTTTTATTATTTCAATTTCCTCTGCTATGTATGTTTATCCTAATTTGGCAAAAACTTATGATAATAAAATGATATGGATTCCGTTTATTATATCAGTAAGTATTGCTATTATGCTTATCATGATGAATTTTTACGCTTATCTTATGATTGTGGCAACTGATATTTCTTTTAAAAATGTTATTAAAAATTCATTGGCGCTTTCTTTTATTGCTTTTAAAAAGAATTTTCTGACTCTTGTTATCAGTGCGGCAATAATACTTGCATTTACCGTTCTGATAATATTTAATTTAAGTTTTTTAATGCTTCTGCCTTTCGTTCCAGCAGCTTTTATCGCATTTATTGTATGCTTTAATTCTTATCCTGTAATTCAGAAATATGTTATTAATCCTTACTATGAAGAACGAGGCGAGGTTAATCCGGAACTGGACGAGTTTTCTGAAGATGATGAGGACGATGAAACTATATTTACGGATATGGGCGGTAAGGAAAAACCAATAGAAAGTAAAAAAACAAAAAAAGGAAAAACTATATCATAAATTTAAAAAAAGTCTTTACAATTAAGAAAAATTATGGTATAATGTTAAACGGTCATTTACATGGATTAAGGATTAAGCCCTTTAAGGGAAAATTGCCTGCCTTAATCTAAGTTATGGCAAATAATTAAAGAGGTGAAAAAAATGCTGCTTAAGGAAGAAAAAACAGCTGTAATTGAAGCTAACAAGACTCATGAGAACGATACAGGTTCTCCGGAAGTGCAGATCGCTATTCTTACAAGAAGAATCAATGATCTTACTGGACATCTTAAAATCCATAAGAAGGATCACCATTCAAGAAGAGGTCTTCTTAAGATGGTAGGTCACAGACGTAATCTTCTTAACTATCTCAAGAAGAAGGATATAAACAGATACCGTGCTACTATCGAAAAGCTTGGTATCCGTAAGTAATTTCAACCAAATGAAAGGCAGTCGGGAGAAATCCTTTCTGCCTTTTAAATCTATTTAAGAAAGTAAAAAGTCGGTAGTAGTTACTTTAGCATTAAACCATGTATCTGTTGCATAAAAGGGATTCAGGGTTTATTGCTAAATCTGCTACTGGGCAATGGAGGCATTTTATGTTTGAAAATCACAGAATATTTAAAACGCAGTTTGCCGGCAGAGAACTTTCCGTTGAAACAGGTAAAACCTGTGAACTGTCAAACGGTTCATGCTGGGTACGTTACGGCGAAACGGTTGTAATGGCAAACGTAACAGCAAGCGCTAAGCCGAGAGAGGGAATAGATTTTTTTCCGCTTTCCGTTGACTATGAGGAAAGACTCTATTCAGTAGGAAAGATTCCAGGTTCATTTACCAAAAGAGAGGGCAAGCCGTCTGAAAAGGCTATTCTCACTTCAAGAATGGTGGACAGACCTATCAGACCTCTTTTCCCTAAGGATATGAGAAACGATGTTTCAGTTGTAATGACTGTTCTTGCTGTTGATCCTGATTGCTCACCAGAAATCACAGGCATGATTGCTACTTCCATAGCTATATCAATTTCAGATATTCCATGGAATGGTCCTATTGCAGGAATCAGTGTTGGTCTTGTTGATGGTGAAATTGTACTGAATCCTACTCTTGCACAGAGAGGAAAAACAGACTTGAATCTAACAGTTGCTGGTTCTGCACAGAAGATTGTTATGATCGAAGCAGGGGCTAATCAGGTAGATGATGAAAAAATGCTCGAAGCTATTGTGGCAGGACATGAAGAAATCAAGAAAATGGTTTCATTTATAAGCGATATTCAGGCTCAGATTGGTAAGAAGAAATTTGAGTTTGAGTCACAGGAAGTTGACCATGAAATGTTCGATGCAATTGAAGAATTTGCAGCCGAAAAAGTTAAGTTTGCTCTTGATACAAACGATAAAAATATCCGTGAAGAAAGACTTCAGCCTATTTGTGATGAAATTCATGAAAAATTTGACGAGGCTTATCCTGAAAAGGAAGCTATGATTGACGAGTGCATTTATAAGCTTCAGAAAAAAATTGTTAGAAACTGGCTTTATGAAGGCAAACGTGTTGACGGAAGACAAATTGATGAAATCCGTCCTCTTGCAGCTGAAGCAGGATTACTCCCAAGAGTACACGGTTCAGGTCTTTTCACCAGAGGTCAGACTCAGGTTCTTACAATTGCTACTTTGGGTCCGGTAAGTGAAGCTCAGAAAATTGACGGTCTTGATGAAGAAGAAACAAAGAGATATATGCATCACTACAACTTCCCTTCATACTCTGTTGGTGAAACAAAGCCGAGCAGGGGACCGGGCAGACGTGAAATAGGTCACGGCGCTTTGGCTGAAAGAGCTCTTGAACCTGTTATACCTTCTGTTGAAGAATTTCCTTATTCACTTAGACTTGTATCAGAAGTTCTGTCATCTAACGGTTCAACATCACAAGGTTCAATATGCGGTTCTACACTTGCACTTATGGACGCAGGCGTTCCGATTAAGGCTCCGGTTGCGGGTATATCATGCGGTCTTATAACAAAGCCTGACAGTGATGAATTTATGACAATGGTGGATATTCAGGGTCTTGAAGACTTTTTCGGCGATATGGATTTCAAGGTAGGCGGTACTCATAAGGGTATTACTGCTATCCAGGTTGATATTAAGGTTGACGGTCTTACTATTGAAATTATAAAGGAAGCTTTTGAAAAGACAAGAAAAGCAAGACTATATATTCTTGATGAAATTATGCTTAAGGCTATTCCTGAACCAAGAGGTACAGTAAATAAGTATGCTCCTAAAATGCTTCAGACTAAGATAGATGTTGAAAAGATAAGAGAAGTAATTGGTCAGGGCGGTAAGGTAATTCAGAAGATTACTGCTGAATGTGATGTTAAAATTGATATAAATGACGAAGGCGGAGTATTTATTTCAGGTGTTGATCAGGATAACTGCAATAAGGCGCTTTCTATCATTCAGACTATTGCAAACGGTCCTGAAATAGGCGGAATTTATAAAGGCAGGGTTGTAAGACTTATGTCATTCGGCGCATTTGTTGAAATTGCTCCTGGAAAAGACGGCTTGGTTCATATTTCTAAATTGGACAACTCAAGGGTTGAAAAGGTTGAAGACGTAGTTTCAATTGGTGACGAAATTGTTGTCAAGGTTGTTGAAATTGACCGTCAGGGAAGAATTAATCTTTCAAGAAAAGACGCTCTTGCTGATCTTGCAGCTAAAAAAACAGATAAATAAAATAAAGCCATGGAAAGAATGGATCTTTCCATGGCTTTTTAAATACTATCAATATGATAAAGTTCAACAACATCATCAAAAACTGCATAAAATTTCATTGGTATGTACTTATTTATATGACATTTTCCAAAAAACCACTTCTCAAAATGACAAGCCTTGATAATATCCTCGAAAAAAGCATGTATTTCTAATCTTTGAAATACATCAACACCGAGGCAGTCCTTTAGGGAAGCAGGCGGTTCGTGAGTAATGATGAAGTCCACTTCATTATCAACTACGGCAAGATTATTGATAGACTCAATAATCTCATCATGGGTAGGCTGCTCCTGAGTCCACCAGTTTTCATTGCGTCTGAGATCATAATCTTGGCTATGGCCTCCGCCGAATGCAAATATTTTTTTGCCTTCAATTGTATAAATCTGACCACGCATAAGATGAACAAGATTTCCGGTAATATGATGCGCTTTTCCGCCGTTCCATTCAATCTGTTCATACTCATTGAGCATATCAAAATTTTCGTGACAGCCGTCAACAAAAGCAACATTGAATTTAAGATTACCTATTTTATTTAGTACAGAACGTTCATGCCTTGAATTATTCCATATAAATCCGAAATCTCCGCATATAATAAGTGTGTCACCCTCTTTAAGCTTTTTCATTTCCTTTGATTTAAAGCGGGAAAACTCACCGTGCATATCTCCTGTTATATATATCAATGTGATTCCTCCTTTTTGTGGATACCTTATAATTTTAACATAAAAACTCTGATTCGTAAATATATTTTTATTTTTTTTTAAAAACTATTTTATTCTAATGAAAAATTTGCTATAATAAAAGTAATATTAATGTTTTGGGAGCTGTTTGTTTTGAAAAAAATCATTTCCGTGCTGTTATCAGTAATAACTTGTATATGCTTTTGGTGCTCAAGTGTAAACGCCGTAACCTTTAAACCGTCTTTTGAGGTTTACGGACAATCTGTTATACTTATGAATCTTGATACAGAGTCAATTATATATGAAAAAAATCCGGATATGGAGCAGATGCCAGCTTCACTTGTTAATATAATGACTGCGGTTATCGTGCTTGAAAACTGTCAGGATATTGAAAGTGAAACTATAAGGGCGGATAAGTCTTTATATCAGGAGTTTGAAGATTATGAATATCAGGATGATCTTCGCTACGGTGAAATCTGGGATGGTGATACCCTTACTGTTAAGGATTATCTTTATGCTATGATGCTGACATCATCATGCGAGGCATCTAAAATTTTAGCAAATTATATCGGTAAAGGAAATATCTCTGCTTTTGTAGATAAAATGAATGCAAAGGCTAAAGAAATAGGCGCTGAAAATACTAATTTTGCTAATCCCCATGGTCTTTACGATTCAAAGCAGGTGACAACTGCAAGGGATATGATGAAAATTACTCTTTATGCATTGTCAGTACCAGGATTTGAAGAAATAGCAACTACCGAAGAGTATGAAGTCAATCCTCAGAGTTATATTACTCCTCACGAAGGAACCTGGACATGGTCTCATTCTAATATTATAACGAGCGCTGCAAGTGATTTTTATCTGTATGGTGTAAAGGGAATTAAGACAGGAAACCTTGTTTTAAGCGGCAGAAATATTATAACAATGGGAACCGCCAATGGAATCAGTTATATGCTTGTGGACTTAAATGCACCATTCTATGACAAGGATGGCGATTCTAAGTATTACCATGTAATAGATGCCTATAATTTAATGGACTGGGCATTTGATAATTTTGAATTTAAAGACATACTAAGCGAGAAAGAGGAAATCGCAGAAGTTAAGGTTGAAAATTCAGACGGCAACGGATATGTTCTGGTTAAGCCGGCAAAGGAATACAAGACATTATGGTTCAACGAGATTGACGTTACATCTATTCAGAAAAATATAAATGTTGAGAAAACAATACAAGCTCCTGTCAAAAAAGGACAGAAGCTTGGTTCAATAGAAATGAAGCTCTCTGATGAAGTTATTGCTACAGTTGATTTAGTAGCTGCTTCCGATGTTGAGCGTTCATTTGTCAAGTTCAATATGTCAGCTGCAAAAAACTTTTTTAAGTCTAAATGGATAACAAGAGCTTTTATTATTTCACTTATCCTCAGCTTAATGTATTTAGGAATTTGTATATGGCTTTATGTTTATGCAAAGAAAAATCCTAAAGGTGGATTTTCAAATAAAAAAATCGTTAAAAAGCTTTATCAGAATAAAAGAAGATAGATTTTATATACTGTTGTAATTTATTTCAGTTTTGTCATCTGAAATTCGGTAAATGACTTTTTGTATAAATAGGTAAAGTATAGCGGAAATGGCGGTGAATATTGCTGTTTCCGCTATAATATTAAGGAAATTAAGATGTATCATGTGATCTATAATCGTTACTATCTGCATTGAGAAAACGGCTGAAATTATTGGTATTATAAGGTTATCAGCTATATTGAACTTTATGTGTGTTATTTTAATTATCATTATAATTCTTGTGGTATTGCAGATGATATTGCTTGCAAGGTAGGAAGCTACTATTCCGTAGAATCCAAATAATGGAACACAAATTAGTAAAACTGAAATTCTTATAGTATATTCTACCAGATAATTTAAAGATGAAAAACTATGCTTTCCCATTCCTTTTAAAATTGCCTCAAGAATAATTTCAAGATAAATAAACGGTATTGCAGGAGAGAGTATCTTTAAAATTTTTCCTGCAAAATTTTCTCCGCTCATAAGAAAGCCGATCTCTTCTCCAAAGCATAGGAAAACTGCCGCTACAAAAATAGAAAAGCTAAATGTCTGCCGGAGAACCTTGTTGGTTATACGGGCAGTTCTTTTCATATCACCTGCACCTTTTTCTCTTGAAAATTCCGGAATAAGAATACTTGAAAGGCTGCAAAGTATTCCAGATGGAAAAAATAGAGCCGGTATTATAATAGCTTCAAAGATTCCGAACTGACTTAGAGCTTCCTGAGTAGAATTACCGTACTGCTTTAGTGTGAGAGGGACGAGAGCGTCGTTGGCGCTGCTCAGAACAGATGTTACTATACTATTGAGTATTATGGGTATAGAGCAGAATACAAAGCATTTAAAGCTTATTGAAGCGGGACATTGTTCGGTTTTTCTGAAATGTATGTATGCAGCCGCAAGAAAAAGAAATCCGGCAAGCTGTCCTGCGCCTATGCTAATGGAAAATGCTGTAAAGACGTCCATCTTTCCGTTGGAAACGGCAAAAGCCGCAAACAGGGCAAAAAGACCTGATTTTACAAGAAATTCAAATGTTCCGCTGGCAGCAGAAACTGCTACTTTTCTGTAAGCGTTAAAATATCCTCTTATGCAGGAACCGGCTGCATTAATTGGAAGAGTGAACGCAAGGATACGGATAGCTATAACCATTTCTTTGCTATGAAGAATACTGTTTCCAAGCAGGTCAGCAAAGATAAAGATTGTAATAGCTGTAATTATGCTTATTGGCAGTGAGAAAAGTATGCCGAATCTGAAAATTTTATTCGGATTTCCGCATTCTTTTCCTATTTCTTCAGAAATAAGACGGCTGGAGCAAAGAAAAATATTTGCGCTTGATATTATTGCCGTAAAACAGAAAAACGTGTTTATAAGAGATATAGTACCTGTTGCAGCAGCGCCCAGCCGTCTTGTTATGAATACATTGAGAATTAGCGATAATCCTTGCAGAGCAAGGTCAATCGCCGTAAGAAAAACGGTATCCTTTACAATTTTATTTTTATTCATGCCTGTTCCTCCTGTGAAGACTATTCTTTAAATTTTATTAAAAATAATCTGATATAATTCACAGGTTTTTTGATTTTGATGACTTTTTCTGGACATGATAAATAAAATTATGAAATTTGTTATTTTATGTTGACGATATAAAGATAATAATATATAATTAATATAAAAGTAAATTTTGTGGGGGATATGTTTTGAAAAAAATTATTTCGGCTTCTATTTTAAGCGCTGATATGCTTAACCTTGGAGAGGAACTTAAGAGAGTTAATGACAGCGGGGCAGATATGATTCACTTTGATGTTATGGACGGTATTTTTGTAAATAATATCTCGTTTGGTTTTCCTGTTCTTGAGGCAGTTGAAAAAAATTCAGATATGATGCTTGACGTTCATCTTATGATACAGCAGCCTGATAAATATATTGAACGGTTTGCAGAAGCCGGCGCTGATATTATCACTATTCATTATGAAAGTGACGGCGATACTCTGGAAAGCTTAAAAAAAATAAAAAGCGCCGGAATAAAGTCCGGACTTTCCGTTAAACCAGGTACATCTTTCGAGGAGGTAAAAAAATATCTTAAATATACGGATATGCTCCTGATTATGACAGTTGAACCAGGCTTCGGCGGTCAGAAGTTTATGGTTGAAATGCTTGAAAAAATAAGGTGTGCAAAGAGTTATATTGAAGAAAACAAGCTCGATATTTCAATTCAGGTAGACGGTGGGATAAATTCTGAAACATCTGCTTTGTCGGCAGAAGCCGGCGCTGAAATTTTTGTTGCCGGTAATTATCTGTTTAAAGCTGAAAATATGAAAAGTGCAGTGGAATCACTTAGATAGATGCAACTTTTCGTACAGCATTGCCGTTTTCTATGCAGATAAAATACTCTTTTACTGCTGCCTCGCCGACCTCAGTACAGTATTCCGGAAAGCCGTAGGATTCAGCCGTTTTGTATACTGAGTCAGCTGAATTTTTATCGCATAATAAGATCAAATAAAAAAAGATTTTATTGAAATAAAGACTGCTTGATCTTATATGATATTCCGGATTTTTCTGGAGAAATATGCAGAAATCCTTTAAGCTTTCATAATTCTTGAATTGTATCATTACAGGAATTTTTTTCTGCGAAGCTTTCTTTTGTGAAGGATTAAAGGATAAAAAAATGGTACATCCGTTTTTTTGCGAGAATACTTCAACAATTAGCTTTTTGTCGGAAATGTCAATTCCGCAGCTGTCAGTTATTTCATCGGCAAGAGATAAAATCAGGGCAGCGGTATTTTTGTTGTTCATTTCCTGAAAACATATATCGTATCTGTTAAGATCATTATCTGAAAGAAAAATCTTTACAGCGTATTCATTAAGTTTTTCTATATTCATCGGATTCTCCTTTCAGTAATATGTTTTCCCGATAATATAAAAAAATCCTTTTTGTTACTATACAAATATTATATACCTGTTGGATTAAATAGGTGTATGTTGTTAAAATATAATTGTGCAGAACTTTGGAGAATAAAATGAGAAATAAAAAAAATGTTTATAAACGGAAAATACATTTTCGTGCTATATTTAATAATATAGGTTCAATATTGTTTACACTGGTACTTGCTTCATTTTTTTGTTTTCTTGGATACAGTGTAGCAAGACCGTTCGCCTTGATAGGGGAAGTAACGATTTCAGATGAAAGCTCTTATGTGACTCTAAAGGATTCCGTTGAACCGCTTGAAGTTAATAAAAGTACGTCAATTAATGCTTTTTGGATAGATGAAAAGGAGTACAAGGATTTAGAAGAGCTTGAAAATGAAATAAAGTCTGTTCCGCAAGGGTATAATACAGTAGTTGTTCCTATGAAGCTTAAGGGGGGAAAGCTAAACTTTTCGTCTGTTAATGAAGATGCAGAAATGGCAGAGGCAGTTTCTGATATATCTTTAAGCGATATTCTTAGCTTTATAGAATCCAAAAACCTTATACCGGCTGCTGCTGTTAATGTAATGGAGGATAATCTTTACCCTAAAATTAATAATCAGGCAGGATTTATTTCACAAAAAACACATAAGCTTTGGCTTGATGCAAACGAGAAAAAAGGAGGAAAGCCTTGGCTTAATCCTGCTTCATCAGCGGCTAAGGAGTATAACTCATCTATAATTGGAGAACTATCCCAGGCAGGATTTAAATACATAATCGGGACAGATGCTGTATATCCTGAATTTAGTCAGGATGCTCTTGATGAAATAGGTGACGAAGTTAAGGATGAAAATCGTTATCTGGATCTTGTTGATGTTGTAAATGCAATGGCTGATACGGCAGAGCGGAAGAAATCTGAAATGTGGATAGAAATTTCTGCATATGATTTTTTAACCGGTAATTGTGAGGTTTATGAATCAATGCTGCTTAATACATCTAATACCGTAATAAAGATTGATTTATCAGAATTTAACTCAAAAATTAATATTGGCGGAGAAACATTTGATTTTTCAAAAATGAATGTCAGTGAAAAAATTAGAAAGGTATGCGAAATAACTGAAACTTATATATATAAAACTTCATTTGTTCCGGAAGTAACAGATAAAAATTTGTCAGCAGCTCAAAAAAAAGCGGCTGAAGAAACTCTTAAAGATATGGGTTATAAGTCATATATAGTGAAATAAAACAAATAACCGCCCTGAATCAACAGGGCGGTTATGCAAAATGACAAAAAGAAAAATAATTCCAAAAAGGCATTGACAAATTAATCTATGTATGATATAATAAATATCGTTGAGTGAGGGAAACAAAATCAACAAATAAAAAATGCAGGTGTAGTTCAATGGTAGAATTCCAGCCTTCCAAGCTGGCTACGTGGGTTCGATTCCCATCACCTGCTCCACATGATTTATTAAAGAACCAATACTTAAGTATTGGTTCTTTTTTATTATAATTTTACATCTTATACTTTTTATAATCTTTTCAAAAGATTATAAATGAAGCCTGCAGTTCATACCGCAGGCTTTGCAAATTAAATAATTACTTATTTTGATTTTAGATTTCTGGATTTACAGTTAAATTGACAGCAGCTGCATTTACCGCATTTTGAGCCTTTTATTTGTCCCATAATATTTTTAATAAAGATATAAATTCCAGAAACGACTAAAGTAATGCAAATAATTGAGATAACAATACTCATATTAACAACTCCTTGTATAAATAAATTTCCAGTTTGATAAACAATAAATGATATACTGTAGGCTGTTAAGAATTGAAAAAGTGATGAGCCGATTGCATATTTCCAGCTGCCTGTTTCACGTTTTATAGCTGAAACAGCGGAGATGCATGGTGTATATAAAAGAACAAAAAGCATAAATGTTAAGGCTGACAGGGGAGTAAAGCTTTGTGAGATTGCTTGTGTGAGCGTAAGGGAAAATTCGGAAGAATACAGAACTCCCATGGAAGAAATTATAGCTTCTTTGGCGGCAATTCCGGAAAGAAGTGATACGGCTGACTGCCAATTTCCAAAGCCAAGGGGAGAAAAAATAGGAGATATAGTTTTGCCTATTGACGCAAATAAACTGTCGGAACCGGATTCAGCTATGGTGAAATCAGGAGATAGATTTTGTAAAAGCCATATTATTATGCTTATTGAAAAAATTAATGTACCTGCTTTTATAAAGAATCCTTTTGCTTTTTCATATGTATTTTTTAATACGGAGGACAAAAGCGGCAGTCGATAGGGTGGAAGTTCCATTATAAATCCAGAGTTACTGTTTTTAAAAATAGTTTTTTTAAATAAAATTCCAGCGGGAATTGCAGCAAGAAAACCAGTAAGATACATTGTGAAAATGATTAATCCTTTGCATTCTGGAAAGAATACCTCTGCAAAGAGGGCATAAACAGGAAGCTTTGCCCCGCAGGACATAAAAGGCGTAAGCAGTACTGTCATATTTCTCTCACTTTGATTTTCCTGAGTTCTGGCTGCCATTACAGCAGTAGTTGTACAGCCGAAGCCCATTAGCATAGGAATAAAGGACTTTCCGGATAAACCTATTTTTTTCATAAAACCATCAGTAATAAATGCAGCTCTTGCCATATAACCGCTGTCTTCAAGGAGGGATAAAAACAGAAAGAAGATGGAAATCTGCGGAAGAAATTTAAGAACGCTTCCTACACCTCCGATCAATCCTTCTGTAACAAGCTTGACTGTCCAAATTGGAGCGTTTGCGCAGTTCATTATGTTTATTAATGCTGGAGAAATTATAGTTGTTATAATAGATTCTGTAAGTTCGCTTAGAAATGTTCCTAAAGGACCAAATGTAGTAATAAATATGCATAGCATTATTCCTAAAAAAATAGGATAAGCAAAGAGTTTACCTGTAACAATGCGGTCAATTTTATATGTTATTGTATTTTTTATCTCGGATTTTTTTCTTTTCGTTGTTTTAGCTGAAAGATTTTCTATATATTCATACCTTGCGTCTGTAACGGAAAAACTGTAGTCATCATTTGTATTTTTTTCTATAAATCGATTTTTTATTTCGTTTATGCTGTTTTTCTGTGAAATATTTAGCTTAAGATTATCAAGAATTGCTTGATCGCCTTCAAGTATTCTTGAAGCAAGGTATGTGTAGGGGCGATATTTATTTTTATCATAAATTAGATTGTAGATACTGTTTAAAGCGTTCTGGACTTCATTTTGATATTGAATTTTGTACTTGGGTTTTTGATTTATAATTTTTTTCAAAGCTTCTGTAATTTTTTCTGTATTATCTCCGTTTCTTGCTGAAATGGGTATAAAGCGTATTCCGGTAAGGCTATATAATAAGTCAAAATCTATGACCATACCGGATTTCTCTACTTCGTCCATCATGTTTACTACTGTAATAACCGGTAATTCAAGTTCAGCAAGCTGTAGAGTAAGAAACATATTTCTTTCAAAATGTGTTCCGTCTATAACATTTATAACTGCGTCAGGTTTATTACTGACAAGAAAATCATATGTAATTTTTTCATCTGTACTAAAAGAAGCAAGAGAGTATATTCCAGGCAGGTCTATTAGATTATATCCGCAATTTTTTATTTTTCCTGTTTTTTTGTCCACTGTTACTCCAGCCCAGTTTCCGACGTGCTGTCTGCTTCCGGTAAGTATATTGAAAAGAGTTGTTTTTCCGCAGTTAGGGTTTCCTACTAATGCAACATTTACCGGCATAAAAATCATCTCCAATATGTTTATATGATAAATTTATAATGCAGAAACAGTATTTTTAGACCTGAAAGCATGAAAAAACGGGCAGGAATATTTTCCTGCCCGCAGTTTTTATTAATACTTAAGATTCTTTTATATCAAATGGATCATATCTCTTATAAGCTTTTTCATTTTTTTCAATTTTATAAGCTGAAGCCCATTCATCAAGCATTTTCTGGAAGTCCTCAGAGAACATACTGCTTCTGACGCCTTCGACATTCTTTTCACTCCAGAGGTCATCAGCATTAATTCTGTTGTTAATGTCAAGCTTTACAATCAGATACAGAGTTTCTTCAGATTCGTCTTCAATAATTTCCGGAACACCATATTTTGCATCATTTAAAAGCCAGTTGTAGCACTTTTCGGATGGTGTATAGGTTGGTTTATTTTCTTCGCTTGAATCGCTGTTCTGAGCTGTAGTTACAATGTTAATAATTGTTTCATTAGCATAAGGATTTGTAGTAGTTGTTGTTGCTTCTTCATTTGATTCAGGAGCAGTTGTTTCAGTAACTTCGCCTTCACGGCCAGCAGATTCAGAAGTTACGTCAGTAGGAGCTTCTGCATCGGAATTGCTATTGCTGCTTACGGCAGTAGTCTCAGCAGAGGTCTCTGTTGTAGATTCTGTTGCCGCTTCAGTTGTAGGTTCAGTGCTGTTTTCTTCTCCGACTGCTTCCTTGGCTTTGGAGGAAACATATTCGTCATATTCAGACTGCATAGCTGTAAATTCATCCAGCATAGCCTGTTCGCTTTCCTTGCCGGCTTCCTTGGCACGTTTCAGGAAATTGTCAGCCATATCGGTAATTTCTTTTTTAGCTGCGTCGTCAAGATCATTTCCTTCTGCGTCGTGAAGATCCATTGCAATGTACTTAGCACGCATATGATTATCTACATAAAAGTCTTTAAGCTGATCATCGGTAACGCCCTCGCTTCCGCCTTCTCCATAGTATGAATTGAATACAGCTTCTGTTTTAAAGGACATTGTGATAACTTCTTCAAGTGATTCTTTGCCGATACCGTTGCCCTCGAACATATCATCCTGTGCATCCCAGGCAGAATCTATGTAGGCATTGATTTCCTTTTGCTCTTCCTCTGTCAGGCTAAGTCCCAGTTCGTCAAAATGCTTTATTATGGCAACATGATTTGCGCAGGTTTCAGTAGTTTTATCCTTAACCCAGGTTAGGAAATCCTTTCCTTCAAGCTTAACCTTTTCCAGAGCGTCACGATCGTTCTGATCAATAGATTCATCAAGCTTCTGCGCCATTGCCTTAGCTTCACTTAGTGCAGAATAGGAGTAATAGATGTAAACTCCTGCTTTTACCTGGTAACCGTCAATAGTAAGGGCATATGCTGTATTTTTACCAACGCCGCAGCCTGTACTTGTAAGAACAAGAGCGGAAGCAGCAATACCTGCAAGTATTCTTCTTATTTTTTTTAACATATAATTTAAACCTCCGTAATAAATACTGTCAATATATGCCGACCTTAATTTCGTCAGACAGTTCGTCCTTAACGGACTGCTCATATAATTATACTATATTAGTAATTTAAAGTCCATACTTTTTTTACTATTTTTTTTAATTTTCATAAAATTTTCAGAAATTTTGGTGGATAATTCTGCCTGTTTATGATATAATATTATCCAAAAGAACCGTCGGGATTTAACGGCAGAAACGGAGTAATTTTATGAAAGCGCTGATAACAGGAGCCAGTTCGGGAATAGGCAGGGATATAGCAAGATGTCTTTCTGAAAAGGGTTATGAGCTTGTATTAACTGCAAGAAATGAAGAAAAGCTCAGAAATCTTCAGAAAACGCTAAAGACTAAATCAGAAATAATAGTTTTGGATCTTGCAAAAGAGAAAGCTCCCTATGAACTGTATGAAAAATGCAAAGACAAGAATATTGATTTTCTTGTAAATAATGCCGGCTATGGTATGTTTGGTGAATTTGACAAAACTGACCTTGAAGATGAAATAAGCCTTATCAATGTTAACATCAAAGCCCTGCATATACTAACTAAGCTTTTTTTGCGGGACTTCAAGAAAAGAAACAGGGGAACAATTCTTAACGTAGCTTCAAGCGCAGGATTCATGACCGGACCTCTGATGTCATCTTATTATGCGTCGAAGAATTATGTAATGAGACTTTCCATGGCAGTCTATGAGGAGCTGCGCCGGAGCGGCAGCAAGGTAAGAATCAGTGTATTTTGTCCTGGACCGGTGGATACTAATTTTAACAGGAGAGCAGGGGTATCATTTAGTGTAAAGTCCATTTCCAGCGAATATGCTGCTAAATATGCGGTGGAAAAATGCCTTGCCGGAAAAACTCTTATTATTCCCTCAGTTCAGATGAAGCTTGGAATATTTGCTTCAAGATTTGTTCCTCAGAAGCTGCTGTCCGCAATAGCTTACAATATTCAGCACAGCAAAAAGAAAAGATAGACTAAACTATTTCACTGTAATTTCCAAGAAATCTAAAATATTCAAGTTCATCCGCAAGTTCTATAAGAAGAGATTTAATTTTAGGATTATTTATATTTCCTTCAAAATCAAGATAAAACATAACGTCAAAACTGCCGTCTGCAATAGGGCGGCTTTCTATTTTTTCAAGATTCAGATTGTTCATATAAAATTTTGTAAGCAGTCTGTAAAGTGTCCCCTTGGTATTGGGAAGCTTAAGATTTACGGCAATAGTACAAGCGTCTTCAGATATGCAGAAGTCTTTTGTTATGCACATAAACCGAGTATAATTTGGAGTAACATTTGATATTTTCTTTTGCAGAATATTCATGCCATAAAGCTTAGCGCAGCTTTCGGAGCAAATAACACCGCAGCATTCGTCTGTTTCCGAGGCATATTTTGCAGCAGACGCTGTATTCTTTGATTCAGCAGGCTCAAAACCGTTATTTTTTAAAAATTCAGAGCATTGGCTCAGTGCCTGTGGGTGGGAATAGACTTTCTTAATGTTTTCCTGAGAAATTCCCGGTTTTGCCGCTAAGCAGTGAGTCACCTCAAGCTTTATGGTTTTTGCAATGTACACATTGTACTTTCGCATTAAATCATAGTTCTGTGTTACTGAACCAGCTGTTGAATTATGTATCGGAATTACTCCGAATTTGATTTTGCCTTCAGTAACAGCTTTGAAAACATCTTCAAAGTCCGGATAAAAGGTTATCTCGTTAGACTCAAACATCATTCTTGCGGCGGCTTCAGAGTTTGATCCGCTCGTACCCTGACAGGCAATTTTATCGTCTGCCGTAAATGACAGCGAGACGGGCTTTTCGAAGCTCCTGCCCTTGAGAAGCTCCTGCTGCTGAAGGCATTTGCTGATGTCCATAATTTCTGTAAAAAGAGCAGCCGCTCCGTCTTTCAAATGCTCCGGACTGTCATTTCTGACTCTTTCAATTATTTCCTGTTCACGCTTTGACTGAAAAACCGGCAGACCGTTTTCCTTTTTATAAAGCGCTACCTGACGGCAAAGATCCATACGTTTTTCAAAAGCAGACAGAATAACCTTGTCCGTTTCGTTTATTTCTTTTCTTAAATAATCTAAATCCATACTGATTTCCTTTCGGATGATTTTAGCATATTTTTTATTATACAATTTTTTTCTATAAAAATCAATGAATATTTTTATAAATATTCAAATAATTAATGAACGTGTTGAATATTATAAAATTAAGTTCAATCTGATAAAAAAAATTTGTTAAATATAATTTATCTATTGAAAATAACGTGTATTTTGTGTTATAATAAAATATATGTATTTTTTAGGGGTGTTTTTTTGCGCATACTTGGAATTGATCCCGGATACGCAATTGTCGGTTTCGGTGTTGTAGATTATTCGGGAGTTAACTTTTTTCCTCTTGAATACGGGGCAGTGCTGACAGAGGCGCATACTCCGTTTACTCATAGGCTCAAATCAATTGCAGACGATCTTGACTATATAATGGAAAAGTTTTCTCCGGACTGTATGGCAATAGAACGTCTTTATTTTACAAATAACCAGAAAACTGCTATTGATGTTGCACAGGCAAGAGGAGTAACTGTTTTGTCGGCAGTCAGGCATAATATTCCGGTTTTCGAATATACGCCGCTGCAGGTCAAGCAAGCTGTTGTCGGATACGGCAAGGCGGAAAAAAAACAGGTCATGGATATGACAAGGCGAATTTTAAAGCTTGAACAGATACCAAAACCTGACGACGCCGCTGATGCCCTTGCGATTGCAATTTGTCACGGACACTGCTGCAAGGGAATACGCTGAAAGGAAATTTAATAAAATGTTATACAGTGTTAAAGGAAAGCTGATACATAAGGAGCTTCAGCTGGCTGTTATTGAATGCGCAGGGGTTGGCTATGCCTGCCGTACTACCTGTTCCACGTCTGCTCAGCTCGGGCAGACTGGCAGTGAGGAAAGGCTTTATACCTATTTATATGTGCGTGAGGACAGCGTTGAGCTTTTTGGATTCTATACTTTGCAGGAACTTAATTGCTTTAAAATGCTTATTACTGTTTCAGGAGTAGGACCTAAAGCGGCTCTTGCTATACTCTCTGATATTGATGCTCAGCAGTTTGCCCTGACAATAGCTTCCGGAGAAAGCAAGGCTTTTACCAGAACCAAGGGAGTAGGTCCGAAGCTTGCACAGAGAATTGTTTTGGAACTTAAGGATAAAATTGCGAAGGAAAGCATTACGTCCGATATTGCCGCTGGTGTTAAAATGCCGGAGGTTATAGTCGGAGACAACTGCTCAGAGGCGCTGTCTGCACTTATGGTTCTCGGTTATTCTCAGACGGAAGCGGCTTCTGCTGTTGCAAAGATAGATCCGTCGCTTCCGTCGGGAGAAATTATAAAACGTGCTTTAAAGCTTATCGGAAGTAATTTGAAATAACTTATAAAAGCTTATATATTTAAGGAGACGAACATTGATAGAAACAGGTGATATGGAGTTTGAGAGCAGAACTGTAGCTCCCCAGTTTACGGAATCAGACAATGAAATAGAGTATTCGCTCCGTCCTCAGACTTTACAAGAATATATAGGGCAGGATAAGGTCAAGGAAATTCTTTCTGTCTATATTGAAGCAGCAAAGCGCAGGGGAGAACCTCTTGACCATGTTCTGCTCTATGGTCCTCCGGGGCTGGGCAAAACTACACTGGCAGGAATTATTGCTCATGAAATGGGAGCAAATCTCAGGATTACAACTGGTCCGGCAATTGAAAAGCCAGGAGATCTGGCGGCTCTGCTAACCAATCTTTCAGAAAACGACGTGCTTTTTATTGATGAGATTCACAGACTTTCACGTTCAATAGAAGAAATTCTTTATCCGGCGCTTGAAGACAACGCATTGGATATTGTGATAGGAAAGGGACCGTCTGCACGTTCGATAAGGGTTGATCTTGAAAAATTTACTCTTGTGGGAGCAACTACCAGAGCAGGTCAGCTAACCTCTCCGCTGAGGGATCGTTTTGGAATTATCCATCGTCTTGAGCTTTACAGCTTTGATCAGCTAAGTGATATAATCAGGAGAAGTGCAGGAATACTCGGAATAAAATGCGATTTTGACGGAGCCATGGAAATCGCAAAGCGTTCACGGGGAACTCCGAGAATTGCAAACAGGCTTCTTAAGCGTGTAAGGGATTTTGCAGAAGTAATGGGCGATGGAACAATAACTTCAGAAATTGCTGCTATAGCTCTTAACAGACTTGAAATTGATTCACTGGGGCTTGACAGTCTTGATAAGAGAATGCTTGAAATGCTTATTAAAGGATATAACGGCGGACCGGCAGGTCTTGAAACTCTTGCGTCTGCAATCGGAGAAGAAGCAATAACCCTTGAAGACGTCTGCGAGCCGTTTTTGATGCAGCTTGGATTTCTTGCAAGAACTCCAAGAGGAAGAGTTGCAACGAAGCTTGCATATGCACATTTAGGTTTTTCAGCTGCTAATGAAGATGAAGGGCAGCTTCGGCTTTAATTTAACATTATTATGACATAAGGAGATAATAAAAATGGGCAGATTATTTGGTACTGACGGGGCAAGAGGAGTTGCAGTTACTGAGCTGACTTGTGAAACAGCTATGCAGATAGGAAGAGCGGCGGCAATTGTTCTTACCAAGAAGACAAAACATAAACCGAATATAATTATCGGTAAAGATACACGTATTTCATCGGATATTCTTGAGGCGGCTCTGGCGGCAGGAATATGCTCGGTGGGAGCAAATGCGGAAATTTTGGGTGTGGTTCCTACTCCAGCCGTTGCGGCTCTTGTAAAAATGAGAAATGCTGATGCCGGAGTAATGATTTCAGCTTCTCATAACAGCTTTGAATTTAACGGAATTAAGCTTTTTGATTCAACCGGATATAAACTGTCAGATGAAATTGAAGAGGAGATAGAAGAACTCATTTTGGATAAGCCGGAGTGCATAAGGCTTGCTTCGGGAAATGAGCTTGGAAAAATTACTTACAGCAAGGACGCACAGACTGAATATATAAGATATATCATGAAGTGCATAAAGGGCAATCTTACAGGACTGAGAATTGCTCTTGACTGCGCCAACGGAAGTGCATCAGCTACTGCCAAAAGGCTTTTTGAGGGACTAGGCGCAAATGTTTATGTTATAAACGATCATCCTGACGGCATTAATATAAACGATAACTGCGGTTCTACTCATATAAATAATCTAATGCAGTTTGTTGTCGACAAAAAGTGCCATGCCGGTCTGGCATTTGACGGCGACGCTGACAGATGCCTTGCAGTAGATGAAAAGGGCGAGCTTATTGACGGAGATCAGCTAATTGCTATTTGCGCTAAGGCGTATAAGGAAAAGGGCAGCCTGAATAAGGATACGGCCGTTGTAACGGTTATGAGTAATCTGGGATTTAAACATTTTGCCGGCAGAAACAATATTAAAATGCAGACAACAAAAGTCGGCGATAGATATGTCCTTGAAAAAATGCTTGAGGGCGGTTATAATCTTGGAGGCGAACAGAGCGGACATATTATTTTCCTTGATGAGGCTAATACCGGAGACGGTCAGTTGTCCGGTGCAAAGGTTCTTGAAATACTTGCAGAATCCGGCAAGAAGATGTCCGAGCTTGCTTCTGTAATGGAAAAATTCCCGCAGGTGATGATTAATGTAAAGATTACTCCTAAAGATAGGGAAGTATGGAAAAATGACAGCCAAATTACCGATTTAATAGAACATTATGAAAATGAACTCGGTGACAGCGGAAGAATCCTTGTAAGAGAAAGCGGTACAGAACCGCTTATTAGAGTTATGCTTGAAGGAAAAGATTTCCGGCAGATAAACGAATATGCAATTGCTATTTCAGATAAAATAAAGGAACGTACCGGAAAATAAACCGGCAAATTACATAAGGGCTTATAAATGCCCGTTATAGGAATGAAAGAGGACGAATATTTGTTGTGTTCTCTCAAAATAAACTTGTAAAGGAATGCAGTATATGCGTATAGCAGACAACTGGAAAGAATACAGAATTATAGATACAACCTCGCAGGAAAAGCTTGAATGCTGGAACGGAACGCTTCTGATCCGTCCCGATCCCCAGATAATTTGGAAAAGTGCTCAGAAAACTGATTTATGGAAAAATGCGGATGGTCATTATCACCGTTCTTCAAGCGGCGGAGGAAGCTGGAGCTTTAAAAAAAAGCCGCCGGAATCTTGGGAGATGTCATATAAAAACTTAAAATTTTGTATTAAACCTACAGGATTCAAGCATACCGGATTATTTCCGGAACAGGCCGTCAACTGGGATTTCATGTCGGAAAAAATAAGAAATGCAGGACGGGAAATAAATGTTCTTAATTTGTTTGCGTACACAGGAGGAGCAACACTTGCTTGTGCAGAAGCAGGGGCAAGTGTGTGCCATGTTGACGCATCCAAGGGTATGGTAAGCTGGGCAAGGGAAAACGCTGCGCTTTCCGGACTCTCTGAAAAGCCGATTCGCTGGATCGTAGACGATTGTGAAAAATTTATAGCAAGAGAAATAAGAAGAGGAAGAAAGTATGACGCTGTTATTATGGATCCGCCCAGTTATGGAAGGGGTCCAGGCGGAGAAGTCTGGAAGCTTGAAGACTGTGTGTACGATCTTGTAAAACTCAGCACGGGCGTATTAAGTGATAATCCTCTGTTTTTCCTTATTAACAGCTATACTACGGGACTTTCACCATCTGTTATGGGCTATATTTTAGGAGAGCTAATGACTCCTAAGTTCGGTGGAAATGTTACTTTTGATGAAATAGGACTGCCGGTGGAAAAGAGCGGACTTTGTCTTCCTTGCGGTTCAACGGCTATATGGCAGAAGGGATAAAGATGAGTAAAATAGCAGAATCTGTAAATCTTTGCTTTAAATATAACCAAAATGAATATGATGTTCTTCATGATCTGAATCTTAGCTTTGAGCAGGGAGAAGTAACCGCCGTTTTGGGACATAACGGATGCGGAAAGTCTACCTTTGCCAAGCATCTAAATGCAATTCTTTTGCCGGTTGGCGGTAAGGTATATGTAGATGGTATAGACACTGCGGATGAAAATCGTATATTTGAAATCAGGCAGAATGTAGGTATGGTTTTTCAGAATCCTGATAATCAGATAGTCGCCACTATTGTGGAGGAGGATGTTGCTTTTGCACTGGAGAATCTTGGCGTTGAACCTGCTGAGATACGACAGAGGGTTGATGAAGCCTTAAAATCAGTGGGAATGTATGAATACAGAATGCATTCGCCTCATCAGCTTTCGGGAGGACAAAAGCAAAGGGTCGCTATTGCCGGTATAATTGCAATGCGCCCGAGATGCATTGTGCTGGACGAGCCTACGGCTATGCTTGATCCTTACGGCAGGCGTGAGGTTATGAGGACTATAAAGGAGCTTAACAGCTTATATGGCATTACCGTTATTCTTATAACCCATTACATGGAGGAGGCAGCGGAATGCGGAAGAGTTATTGTTATGGATAAGGGAAAGGTTCTGCTTGATGATACTCCAGAAGAGGTTTTTTCAAGGGTTGAGCTCCTTAAATCAGTGGGACTGGATGTTCCTCAGGTGACAGAGCTTATTTATGAGCTTAATAAATGCGGTTTATCCCTTGACCCGCATATCATAAGAGAGGAAGAGTGCGCAGAAGTTCTTATGAAGCTTCTTTCGTAGAATAAATATGTTATAAAGGAGCATTTATGGCATTATTGAAAACAGAAGGTCTGACTTATGTATACAGTCAGGGAACTCCCTTTGAAAAAAAAGCTATTAATAATGTAAATCTTGAAATTGAAAAGGGCGAATTTATAGGAGTTATAGGACATACAGGTTCAGGAAAATCTACGCTTATTCAGCATTTTAACGGACTTCTAAGACCAACTTCCGGAAAAATTTTTCTTGACGGAGAGGATATATGGGCTGATAAAAGCAAAATAAAACAGGTTCGGTTCAGGGTAGGACTTGTTTTTCAATATCCTGAGCACCAGATTTTTGAAGATACTGTTTATAAAGACATTGCATTTGGTCCGAAAAATATGGGACTCAGTGAAAGTGAGATTGACGGAAGAGTCAAAAGAACAGCAGCGGCAGTCGGACTGGATGATGATATTCTTGAAAAATCGCCATTTGAGCTATCAGGAGGTCAGAAAAGACGGGTTGCGATTGCCGGTGTAATGGCTATGGAACCTGAGGTGCTGATTCTGGACGAGCCTACTGCGGGACTTGATCCGCAGGGCAGAGATTCAGTATTGGAGCTGATAAAGAATTATCATAGAAATATGGGGTGTACTGTTATGCTTGTATCCCATAGTATGGAAGATGTAGCAAGGTATGCATCAAAAATTCTTGTAATGAATAATGCGGAGGTTTTCTGTTACGGAAATACGGCGGAGGTTTTTCGCCGATCAGATGAAATTTCTTCTATGGGGCTTTCTGTGCCGCAGATTACAAGAGTTTTTGACCTTATGAAAAAGCACGGATTGAATATAGAAAATGATGTTTATACAGTAAACTATGCAAAAAGGCTTATACTTGACCGCCTTGGAAAGGACGGCAGAATATGATCAAGGATATAACCCTCGGACAGTATTTTCCGGGGAATGGAGTTTTGCACCGGCTTGATCCCAGATATAAAATAATTATTTCAGGAATCTATATCGCTATGCTTTTTATCGGAAGAGACTATTTTTCTCTTGAAGCCGGAGCAGTTTTTGCTGTAATGTCTGTAATCATTTCCGGAATACCTGTTAAAATGATCTGTAAAAGTATTAAGCCGATTATGCCTTTGCTTGCCATAACAGCGTTGCTTAATCTGTTTTTTATAACAGGAGGAGATGTTATTTTTGAGTGGAAGTTTATAACCATAACTTACAGCGGGCTGGAAACGTCAGTGTTTATGATTATAAGAATAGTACTGCTTATTGCCGGAACGTCGCTTCTGACATATACGACTTCTCCTATATCCCTGACAGACGCTATTGAACGGCTGCTGGGACCGCTGAAAAAGCTTAAGTTTCCTGTTCATGAATTGGCTATGATGATGACTATTGCACTGAGATTTATTCCGACGCTTGTTGAAGAAACAGATAAAATAGTGTCAGCTCAAAAAGCAAGGGGTTCAGATATAGACGGAGGCAAGCTCAGAGACAAGGCTAAGGCAATTGTACCAGTTATAATTCCCTTGTTTGTTTCCGCAGTAAGACGTGCCGGAGAACTGGCAACAGCAATGGAGTGCAGGTGCTACCGAGGCGGGGCTGGAAGAACAAGAATGAAACAGCTAAAAAGTACCTCCGCTGATTATATTGCCCTTGCGTTATCTTTATTTTTTATGGCTTCTGTAATATTTGTTAATATTGTAGTATAAAGGGGTGTTTTGTATATGGAAAAGAAAATAAAATCTAAAAAGGTTTCCGTCAAGAATAAAAAACAACATTCTATAAAACAGCCGTTTTGGGCTAATAAGAATAATCTTCTGATTTATAACAGAAAAGGCGAAACGAGAGTTTATTTGTTTTTGTCTTTTCTGCTTCCATTTCTTATTATGTGGATTATGTTTGCTAATTCTGAAGTGCATCCGTTTGGAGATAGGCAGATTCTTGTAACTGACCTTTGGCATCAGTATTTTCCTTTTTTTAAGGAACTTCAGGACAAGCTTCAGAATTTTTCATCTCTTCTTTTTTCCTGGAATACTGGAATGGGAACAAATTTTATTTCAGTTTTATCCTATTATGGAACAAGTCCCCTGAATATTTTATCAGTTTTGTTCCCGCTTGAAAATTCCAGAGAAGCGCTGACACTTTTCCTGACAATAAAAATTGGCTGCGCCGGTCTTTTTAGCGCATTATTTTTTAAAGGCGTATTCAAAAGAAATGATATTTCCATAACAGGATTTTCTCTGTTCTATGCCCTCAGCAGCTATATAATGGGGTATTATTGGAATGTTATTTGGATTGATACTGTTGCGTTGCTTCCTTTGGTGGTTCTTGGAACCATAAAACTGTTTAAAGAGGGTAAATATAAGCTTTATGCAATATCCCTGGCACTGTCGCTTGTATCAAATTTTTACATAGGATTGTTTACCTGCATTTTTACGGTAATGGTTTTTGCCGCTTGCGTTATTTCGGAATGGGAAGGAATAAAGTATGCTCTGAAGCGCCTTGGACAGATTGTATGTGCAACATTAATCGGAGCAGGTATGGGAGCAGTAATTCTTCTTCCGGCATTTTTGGCTCTTCAGCTTACTAACAGTGTAGATAATACATTCCCTGCAATAATTGAATATTATGAAAAATGGACCACTATGATCTCTAATGTAATTGGTTTCCATGAACCTACTTCTAAGGAAGGACTTCCAAATTTTTACTGCGGAATGTTTGCAGTTATACTGCTGGGAGCATTTCTGCGTGCAAGAGAAATAAAGATACGGGAAAAAGTGATCACTGTAATTTATCTGGCGTTTATAATCATTAGCTGTAATATGAATGTGCTCAATTATATGTGGCATGGTTTTCATTTTACCAATATGCTTCCTTACAGATTTTCTTTCCTTTTCTCTTTTGTGCTTATTGCAGCTGCTTACAGGGCATATACAGTTATGTCGAAAAATATCAAAGGTATTGATATAGTTGCAATGCTTATAATGACATTATTAATTGCAATTATTTCTCATAACGAGCAGTCTGAAAAAGCAGTTATTTCAAGCATTGTTATAAGCTTTGTTTACATTTTGTTCATGTTTCTTTATGAAAGAAAGCTTTTTAAAACCGGAGTGTTGAATTTTCTGATATTTTCAGTCTGTACTGTTGAAATGACAATTAATGCATACTACGGTTTAGAGAAAGTAACAACAACCGATCATATAAGTTATCCAAGAAATTATGACAGCGTTACCTCTCTTACTGACGCAGTTGAAGCAGAGGACGATGGTATGTATCGTCTTGAACTGATGTCTAATTATACTATTAACGACCCTTCCCTTTACGGTTTCAGAGGAATTTCACAGTTTTCTTCTACTTCTAATGTAAATGTTACTAATTTTTTACAGCATTTGGGACTGAATGCTTCTGCTGCCGGAAACAGATATTATTATACTGAGTCTACACCAATAGTTAATATGTTTTTGAATTTAAAATATCTTATTTCTCATGACGGATATGCAGGAGATCTTGAATATGTTGAACCATTGGCAGAATCTGATAATGTGACTATATTTAAAAATAAGATGTATCTGCCGCTGGGATTTGTAACTGATAATAAGATTTTTGATTATGAAGGCGATTCACTTAATCAATTTGAAAATCAAAATGAGTTTTTCAAAAAAGCTTCCGGCATTGATGAAGATGTTTATAATGCTGTTGAGGTAAAGGACGTTGGACATCATGGAATTAATGTTTCAAAGGAATCATACGGAAATTACAGATTCCAGATTGATAACGGATATGATGATAGTGAAAAGAGATACTTTAAATTTAATTATGTTATCCCAAATGATGGCCCGATTTATATTTCATTTGACCTTGACAATGTAAAAAGTTTAGAAATAAAGCAGGATGATGAATCTTTGCATACTTTCAGCCTTGGAAAATACTTAAATACATTTCCGGCAGGAAGCTTTAAGGCGGGAGATGTTGTAACTCTTTATGGTGAGCTTTCTGAGAATAAGGGCGGCAGAGGACAGGTTTATGTATATCAGATAAACGATGACGTGTTTCAGAGAGGATATGAAAAGATGAATGCGTCTGTTCTTGAGGTTACTGATTTCAGCGATACCGTAGTTAATGGAAACATTAATGTTACAGGGGACGGTACTCTTTATACTTCAGTTCCTCATGACGGAGGATGGAAGGTTTATGTTGATGGAAAAGAGACAAAGGTAACTCCTCTTAAAAATGCTATGGTATGTATTCCTGTTTCAGCCGGAACACATAGCATTGAAATGAAATACAGTCCTCCTGGATTTATTGCAGGACTTGGAATCTCTGTTGTTTCAATTTTTGTTTTAATATTCTGGTCTTTTGCAGAAAAAAGCTTCAGAAAAAAGAAAGCAACAGAAAATACATCCGGAGATACTAATACTATAAAAGAAAATGAGCAGTTAAAATGAGAAATCTTAAGGTTTTAATGGCATATAAGGGAACGGCATATCATGGCTTTCAGCGTCAGGAAAATGCGATTACTGTTCAGGAAGTTGTTGAAAAATGCGTTTCAAAGGTTTTAAATCATAATGTTGTGATAAACGGCTGTTCCAGAACTGATACAGGAGTACATGCAAATAATTACTGCTTTTCTGTTTTGACAGACAGCATTATTCCTCCGCGCAATTTTATTAGGGGAGTTAACGGACATCTTCCGGCAGATATTTCTATTCTCGATTGTGAGGAAGCTGCACCGGAATTTCATGCAAGATTCTCCTGTATAGGTAAGGAATATGAATACAGGATTCATAACAGTGAGAGCAAAAACCCTTTTGAAACTGATCTGTCATATCATTATCGCAGACCGTTTGACGCTGATCTGGTCAGATATGCTGCAAAAAAATTTATAGGAACTCACAATTTTGCAAGTTTTTGTTCAAATTATAATGAAAAACAAGACACGGTAAGAACTATTTATGATTTTAGTGTAGAAATTAATGGAGATTCAGTGAAAATGCTTGTCAAAGGCAATGGTTTTTTGTATAATATGATAAGAATCATGGTGGGAACACTGCTTGCGGTCAATGAAGGGAATATTAAAGCAGACGATCTTGAAAGCATAATGAAAGCAAAAAACAGACAGCTTGCCGGAAGAACAGCAGCGGCTCACGGGTTGTATCTTAACAGAATTTTTTACTGAAAATAAAAAGGCGGATATTAATGGATAATAACATAAAGGATATAGACATTGTTCGTCTGAGAAAAAGACGAAACCGCCGGAAGAAGCTGTTAAAGCTGCTGGCTTTTGTTCTTCTGGTGTCATCGGTGGCTGCTTTTTATGTAAAGCGGGATGACTGGTATCCGAAGCTTGAGGGTATCGGGAATCGCTTTGAAAGCGTAAAGTCAAATGGAGGTAATCTTGCAAAGGGGAATTTTCCAATCAGTATTTCCGGAGGAATTGAATACCAGACCGGAGAAATAAACGGCTATTTAGCTATCCTCAGCGACGCATATTTGTACATATATGACTGCGACGGTGATCTTTGTGATGAAAGGCAGCATGCATATGCCAACGCCATGCTTCAGACCGCAGGTAAAAAAGCCCTTATCTATGAAAGCGGCGGAAACAGATTTAGAATAGAAAGCCGCAGTAAGACAATTTATAAAAAGAAGCTTGAAAATAATATCATCTTTGCACGTCTTAGTGAAAATGGATACGCAGCCGTTGTCACCAGTTCTGACAATTATACCTGCCGTTTGACTGTTTTTGATGAATCAGGCAATGAAATTTATAACCGTGACTGCATCGAGAGAGTTACAGATCTTTCATTCAGTCCAGGTGCTAAGGGATGCATATTATCCACCTGTGAGGCAGTGGACGGTGTTATGTGCTCAAAAATAATTTCAGTTTCATTTAATTCCAAGAGCGATAACTGGACGTCTGAATATATTGATACATTGTGTCTGAATGTATATTACGGCGAAAAAAAGGTATTTGTAATTGGCGATACAAAATGCGCATATTATGACAATAACGGAAGTTTGTTATATTCTTACGAATATCCAAGCAGCATAGCAGACTGGGATTATTCAGAAAATAAGGCTGTAATGCTTTTTGAAAACAAATCTAAAAGACACAGCTATGTTACATTTATTGACGGAGATAAGATGGAACCGTCAGTTATAGAATTTCAGGATAACAGTCAGAAATGCATAAGATTTATTGAAGACAAAATATGCGTTCTTAATAAAGACGGCGTGACTAAATATAATTATAACGGCGGAGGAGAACAAAATATAAGCTCTGAGGGATCATATGACAGTTTTATATATATAGATGACTATATTTTCCTTTTAGGGTATGACAGAATAGACAGAACGGATTATGACTAAGGAACGGAGCATTGAAGAATGGGAGAAAAATTCTGGTGGATATATGATATATTATCTGCTGCAGTAATCATATTTTTTATTTATAGGAGTGCAAAAAAGGGATTTTCAAAAATACTGATTAAAGTTGCCGGATGCGTTGTTTCGATTATTCTGGCATTGGTTATCAGTAAGCAGGCGGCTGGTTTTGTATATGATAAATTTATAAAAGAAACCAGTATGAATGCAGTCAAGGAAGCAATGGATGAATATGATCCTTCTCCTGCGATAAAGAAGATTATTGAAGATCAGGGATACGGAGCAGTGGCTGATGAAGGGCGTATAAAAGACATAATAAAATCTGGTGCCGGACTGAACGGTCTGTATAAGTATGCCAATAATTCTGCGGGAGATAAAGTTGATGTTTTTGAAAAGTTTTCAGATTTTATGACAGGGGAGTTTTCAAAAAAATTCGGCGAACAAATAGGAATAAAGCTTCCGCCGTATGTTACGGGTGCTATTAATGATAAAATAAGCGGTAATCAGGAACTGTTTGAGGAAACTCTTGAATTAATCGTACTAAGTCCTGATAAAATGCCTGAGTTTGTCGAAAAGAATTTTATAAGGGGACCCGGAGAAAAGCTTTCGCAGGTTTTTTCTTTTCTGATTCTTTTTGCTGTTTTCATGGCTGTAATAGGTTTTGTTGCAGTAAAAACTTCAGCTTTTGGACTGCTTAACGGATATGACAGGCTTGACAAATTTTTCGGCGGTGTTTTAGGAATAGCAAGAGCAGCTGTTGCTATGTTTGCTATGGCGGTTATTGTTAAGATAATGATAGATGTTGCAGAGAGCAGCGGATCATTCTTTAGCTATGAAACAGTTGATAAAACTTATATATTCAAACATTTTTTTGAAAAGGTGTAAAAACAAATATTTTCTGTAATTTTTTATAACAGGAATTAAATGAAAGGAGCTTCGCTTTCCGGGCGAAGGGTGAGTTACTTATGGTTTTATGCAGCAGATGCAAAAAAAGACCGGCTGTTGTTTTTATAACTTCAATGCACGGTAATGAAAAGAAAAATGAGGGACTTTGCCTTATGTGCGCAAAGGAAATGAATATCCCTCAGGTTGCTGATTACATGAGTCAGCTTGGTATTTCTGACGATGATCTGGAACAGATGTCTGATCAGATGATGGAGCTTTTTGACGGCGACAGCTTTGAAATGGGCGGCGCAGGAACGCTTCCGCCTTATATCCAGAATCTTCTTGACGGTCACCTGGGAGGCGTTAAGGCATCGGACAGCGATGAGCTGCCGTCTGAAAAGAAAAAGGAATCCAAAAGCTCAAATGTAAAAAATGATAAGAAAAGAAAGAAAAAGGAACTTAAGTTCCTGGAAAACTATTGTACTAATCTGACGAAAAGAGCGGAAGACGGACTGCTTGATAATATTATTGGAAGAGATAAGGAAATCGCAAGAGTTGTCCAGATTCTTTCAAGGCGTCAGAAAAATAATCCATGCCTCATAGGTGAGCCAGGCGTCGGAAAAACCGCTATTGCTGAGGGAATTGCTCAGCGAATTGTATCGGGTGATGTTCCATTTAATCTTGTTGATAAAAAAGTTTATCTTCTTGACCTTACTGCTCTTGTTGCGGGTACACAGTTCAGGGGACAGTTTGAAAGCAGAGTTAAGGGTCTTGTAAATGAAGTTAAGTCTGAAGGCAATATTATACTATTTATTGACGAGGTACATAATTTGGTGGGAACCGGCGATTCAGAAGGCTCTATGAATGCGGCTAATATTCTGAAACCGGCTCTATCCAGAGGAGAAGTACAGGTTATAGGCGCAACAACATTTTCCGAATACCGTAAGTATATTGAAAAGGATTCAGCGCTTGAAAGAAGATTTCAGCCAGTTACAGTTAATGAACCAACTATTGCAGATACAATAGAGGTTCTCAGCGGTATAAAGAAATATTATGAAACATTTCATAAGGTGAGAATCAGCGATGAACTTATAAAAACCTGCGCTGTACTTTCAGAAAGATATATACAGGATAGATTTTTGCCTGATAAGGCAATTGATCTGCTTGATGAAAGCTGTGCGTGTACCTGCATAAGAACACCGGAGCTTGCTCAGTATGATAAGGCGACAAAAAGGCTTAAAATTCTTACAGATATGGAAAAAACAATAGAAGAACAGAATGAACCTGACTATCAGGCTTTGGCAGAGGTAAAGGGTGATATTATACGTGTCAAGAATGAAATGTCAGAGCTTGAAAAGGTGGTTTCTGATGTTCAGGTAACGGAAAACGATATTGCTAAGGTTATTGAACTTTGGACCGGCATTCCTTCAAATAAAATTGCTGAGTCTGAATTTTCAAGAATATCTTCACTTGAGGAGAATCTTAAAAAGCATATCGTTGGACAGGACGAAGCAGTTCATCTTGTAGCCGGAGCAATAAAGCGTACAAGAGTGCAGCTTTCAAAGCGTATTAGACCGGCTTCATTTATCTTTGTGGGACCGACTGGAGTAGGAAAAACAGAGCTTGTAAAGGTACTTTCACAAGAGCTGTTTGACTCTGCTGATCCGCTGATAAGGCTTGATATGACTGAATATATGGAAAAGCATTCTGTTGCAAGAATGATTGGTTCTCCTCCCGGATACGTTGGATATGACGAGGCTGGACAGCTCACCGAAAAGGTACGCAGACATCCTTATTCAGTAGTGCTGTTTGATGAAATTGAAAAGGCACATCCTGATGTTATGAATATTCTTCTCCAGATACTGGACGAGGGAAAAATTAACGACGCTCAGGGACGTACCGTAAGCTTTGAGCATACAATAATTGCTATGACTTCCAATGCCGGATCTACTGATAAATCAACAGGAGTGGGCTTCAATAAATCTGTTGAGGATATATCAAGAGAAAAAGCAATGAAAGCCCTTAGGGAGTTCCTCAGACCTGAATTTTTAAGCAGAATTGATGAAGTTGTTGTATTCCATTCTCTCGGTAAATCTGACTTTGCAAAGATAGCTTCTCTTATGATCGACGAAATGAAAGAACCTTTGGCAGAAAAAAATATCATACTAAATTATGACCAGAAGGCTCTTGAAGCAGTAGCTGAAAAGTCATTTGGCAAGGTGTATGGAGCAAGGGATATAAGAAGAGTTATACGCAAAGAGATTGAAGACAAGATTGCAGATGTAATTATTGAACATTCAGGTGATGTTTCCGGAATCGGCGTAACTGCTGAAAACGGAGAGATCAAAATAGAATATATGTAATAATTGTATTATACAGATAATAATCACTTGCGGTTTGGAATCGTAAGTGATTTTTCTTTTTATATTGTAAAAAAACAGCCGGAAAAATATAACTTTTCCGGCTGTTATATTAAAATCTTGATTCAATCAGCTTTGCAGATGCCTGCGGTGTATATATCCAATGTGAGATATGATCGCTGTTTACAAAATATTTCAGATTCTTTTTGCTGTAATCAGCATTAAATGTATCAACTATTATAAGTTTAATTTTCATTTTATCGGGAATAATAGCTTTTATGTATACGCTTGCATGTTGTCCTATCATTACATCCGGACGGGGTTCAGCGAGTCCGGCAAGATTGGGCGCAAGCTCAATAAAAATTCCGTAATCTTCAATTGAACGGACAATTCCGGATACTGTTTCACCAGCTTTAAACATATCAGCATTTTCCTGCCATGTACCAAGTAATTCCTTGTGTGAAAGCAGGATTCTTCCGTTTTCCATTCCCTTTACAATAACGCTTATAACCTGTCCCGGAGAAAATCGGTCAGAGGGGTGTGAAATTCTCGAAACAGATACTGAATCAATAGGTATAAGGGAAGGTATTCCGCAGCCTATGTCTACAAAGCATCCGAATTGCTCCAGGTGCGTGACTCTTGCAGGAATAATATCTCCTGGATTGAGGGCGCTTATATATTTGCTGAAACATTCCTCCTGTACTGCACGCCTTGATAAAACCGCTGTTTCTGTACCGTTTTTATCCTTGTTTATGGCGATAACCTTAAAGCAAACGGATTTATTTACTTTAGAAATCAATGCTATATCCCGTGTTGAGCCGTTTTCTATACCGGATGCTCCTTCTATTCGGGGAATGATTCCCTTCATTGAGGGTAGGTCCACTATAAGATTATGCGCACTGTCGCACACCGAAACACGTCCTTCAAGAATTTTTCCGTTAGCCATGGCTTCATGCATACCGGCTGAGGTTTCAGTAAGTCTCCTGTTTTCGTCAGTGTTAATAAGACTGCCTTCGGGTCGGTAATTTTTCATTTTTCCTTGCCTTTCCGATTCTTATGAATCTGTTTATTTTACATCCTCCCGATAAAACGGGAGGGGTTAAAACCTTCTGTAAAATAGTATGCAGTCAGGATATTTTATATTACCGCAATTTTGAGTTTACGCAAGTGTGCATATCGTATCCGCCGGAGGAAGTCAAAATTTGGCTTACTTCATGCCGGCGCTCCTGTTCAAAAGTGACTTCGAGGATTACTGCATTTGTAAGAAGCGGCTCTTTGTATTTTGATTTATCAACAGGACGGGTTATTTGTCCTGTAATATAATTGTAGCTTGTTACGGCTGCCGGTAGAAGAACAAATAATTCATTATTTTCCGAGGGGATTTCGTTTGAGTTGTATGATGATTTATATTTATTTCTTTTAGGAATTATTCTTATTTTTTTAGGTCCGTCTACCGTATCTTCAATTCGTTTTGCAGCAGATTCGGCAAACTCAACCATTTCAAATTCACATGAAATTCTTGAAAACATAAAATTCTCCTTTGCTTTTTTATTATTTTTCTATAAAAAAACGAAAATATTTAAAGAAAATATTGCCTATATCAAAAAAATAGGTTATAATAGAAAGTAATTTGTTTTATCTGTGAAAATGTGATTGGGGGAGCAGATATGGATGTCAGACCGGATGATATACTAATAATGAAAAAGCCGCATCCCTGCGGCTGCAATGAAATGCTCGTAAAGAGATCGGGAATGGATTTTAAATTGAAATGCGTAAAATGTTCCCGAGAATTTATGGTGCCAAGAAATAAAATTGAAAAGAACATAAAAAAAATAGTCCGTTCTTCGGATGACGTATAATTTTCTTTAAGGTGGATAAATAATGATTGAAAAAGTAAAACTTATGGAGCAGAGATATAATGAGCTCAGTCATAAGCTCTCAGAGCCGGGAATTGCTGATAATCAAAAAAAGTTTGCAGAATTTATGAAGGAATTTAAAAATCTGACCCCTATTATGGAAAAATATAAAGAATACATCTGCGCTGAGAAAAATTACAGCGAGGCTAAAGAAATGCTTGAAGCCGGCGGACTTGAAAAGGAATTCCGTGAAATGGTGCAGATGGAATATAAGGAATCCAAGGATAAGATGGAGCAATGCTTTGAGGAATTGAAAATATTACTTCTTCCAAAGGATCCGGATGATGATAAAAATGTTATTATCGAAATCAGAGGAGGCGCAGGCGGAGAGGAAGCAGCGCTTTTTGCAAATTCTCTGTACAGAATGTATACCATGTACGCCGAGAGCCGCGGCTGGAAGCAGGAGGTGCTCAGTGCAAATCAGACGGAGCTTGGAGGGTACAAGGAAATAAGCTTTTCCGTTGAGGGAGAGGGCGCATATTCACGTCTTAAATACGAGAGCGGCGTGCACCGTGTTCAGCGTGTGCCGGAAACAGAATCTCAGGGAAGAATCCATACTTCAACTGTAACGGTTGCAGTGCTCGTTGAAGCTGATGAGGTTGAACTTGAAATTAATCCTTCAGATCTTAAGATAGATGTTTTCAGAGCCAGCGGCGCCGGCGGTCAGCATATAAATAAAACTGAATCGGCAGTAAGAATTACACATCTTCCAACGGGAATGGTTGTAGAATGTCAGGATGAACGAAGTCAGTATAAAAATAAGGACAAGGCTATGAAGATTCTTCGTTCAAGGTTATATGAAGAACTGCTTAGGGAACAGAATGATAAAATAGCTTCTGAGAGAAAGATGCAGGTCGGAACAGGGGATCGTTCCGAGCGAATCAGGACATATAACTATCCTCAGGGACGTCTGACTGATCACAGAATCGGGCTGACTATTTATAGGCTTGAGGAAATATTAAACGGAAATTTGGAGGAAGTGCTGGATGCTCTTGCTACAGCCGATCAGGCGGCTAAGCTTGCTATGCAGCAAAATCAGTAAAATGGAAAATACCGTTCTGCTCGAGGCTTCTGATGAAAATATCAGATATGCCGCAGAGCTTATAAAACAGGGAAAAACAGTGGGTATCCCGACTGAAACAGTATATGGTCTGGGCGCAGACGCTCTTAATCCTCATGCTGTTAAAAAGATTTTTGAGGCTAAGGGACGTCCGGGAGATAATCCGCTTATTGTGCATATATATGATATAGATACAGTAAGTCTTATAGCTCATGATGTTCCGGAAATTTTTTTTAGACTTGCTGAAAAATTTTGGCCGGGACCGCTTACTATGATTGTTCCCAAAAAAAGTATAATCCCATATGAAACTTCCGGCGGTCTTGATACGGTGGGAATAAGAATGCCTTCTCATAAAATCATGAGAAAGCTTATACAGCTTGCAGGACCTATTGCCGCACCATCGGCAAATCGCTCGGGCTATCCGAGCCCTACTTCTGCACATCATGTAATGTGTGATATGAATGGGATTATCCCGGCGGTTATCGACGGGGGCGAAAGTCGATTCGGAGTAGAATCAACTGTTATTTCCTTTGATGATGAAAAGACTGTAAGAATATTAAGACCGGGTTCAGTGACAAAACAAATGCTTGAGAAAGCGGCTGAAAAAGTTATTGTTGATGAAGCAATCTTAAATGAGCTTGATTCCGAAAGAACTGCGCCTTCACCGGGAATGAAATACAAGCACTATTCTCCTGAGGCAAATGTTGTCTTGGTTGAAGGGAATTTTGAATCATTCTGCCGGCTTGCAGAAAAATACGATAAGGAATCAACCTATTGTCTTGTTTTTGATAATGACGATATAAGCAAGATTCCCTGCAAATTTATGAAATATGGCTCCGGCAGTGATGAACAGGCTCATTTGGTTTTTTCAAGGCTTAGGGAAGCAGATAAGCTTCATGCTGAAACTGTGCTTGTCAGAGCGCCTTCTGCTGACGGCGTAGGGCTTGCAGTATATAACCGCCTTTTAAGGGCGTCGGGATTTGAGGTGATAAGGATATGAACAGTCTGGAAGGGGTAATGGTTGTCGGTCTGACAGGGCAGACCGGTTCCGGAAAAACTACTGTATGTGATGTTTTCAGCAGTAATGGTTTTTCTGTTATAAATGCTGATATGATTGCCAGAAAGGTTGTTGAAAAGGGAAAGCCGTGTCTTGAAGACATCAGGGATTTTTTCGGTTCTGATGTTATAAGCATAGACGGAACTTTGGACAGAAAAAAGTTAGCGTCTATGGTTTTTACCGATAAATCTCAGCTTGAAATTTTAAATTCAATTACATATCCTTATATTACTTCTGAAATTCTAAGAACTATAAAACGGTTTTCCAGCGAGGGAAGAAAGCTTATTTTACTTGATGCACCTACGCTTTTCGAGAGCCGTGCAGATGATTTTTGTGAACTTATCATTTCAGTCATTTCAAGAGATGATTTAAGAAAGGCTAGGATTATGGAAAGAGACGGAATTACTGAGGAGGAAGCTGTTAACCGTATGAATTCACAGCTTGAAGAAGAATTTTTCCGCAATAATTCCGATTTTATAATAAAAAATAACAGCGACGCATTAAATCTTTATTATGTTGCAAAGGAAGTTTCGGATAAAATAAAGGATTATTATAATAATAAATATAATTGCTGAATGGAGGATTTTTGTATGAGCAAAGAAACAACAAACGGAGGAAAGCTGAAAGAACTGCTGATGACTAAAAGAAAGAATGCGGTACTGAGGCTTGATGAAGCGGAAATAACAAGATGTGATGAATTTTGCGAGCAGTATAAGGTTTTTCTTGACGCTGCTAAAACTGAGCGTGAAGCTGTTGACTATGCTTTAGATCTTATTGAAAAGAAAGGCTTTAAGGAATTCAGACCTGGTATGGGACTGAAGCCAGGTGATAAGGTCTATGTAAATAACAGAGGAAAAGCTATTATAATGGCTGTTATCGGTACAGAGGACATAAGAAATGGCGTAAGGCTTTGTGCTGCTCACATCGACTCACCAAGACTTGATTTAAAGCAGTGTCCGGTTTATGAGGATACCGAAATGGCGCTTTTTAAGACGCATTATTACGGCGGTATAAAAAAATATCAGTGGACAGTGATCCCTCTTGCACTGCATGGTGTGATTATTAAGGCTGACGGCAGTAAGGTAAATGTTAAAATCGGTGAAGACGAAAACGATCCTGTTTTCTGCGTAAATGACCTTTTGCCTCATCTTGCGGCTGATCAGATGAAACGAAATCTTGCACAGGGAATCAAGGGTGAAGAGCTTAATATTGTTATAGGTTCACGTCCTTTTAAGGAAGATGATTTAAGTGAAGCTGTTAAGCTGAATATTCTTAATATACTTTACAATAAATACGGAATTACCGAAAGTGATTTTCTTTCTGCTGAGCTTGAAGCTGTTCCGGCATTTAAGGCTAAAGACGTTGGATTTGACAGAAGCTTGATAGGCTCATATGGTCATGATGACAGAGTATGTGCTTATACTGCTCTTATGGCTGCCGCTGAATGTGAGAATCCGAAATATACGTCTGTAACCATTTTGACTGATAAGGAAGAAACAGGCAGTGATGGTAATACAGGACTCCAGTCAGCATATCTAAAGTATTTTATAGCTGATATTGCGGCTGAATTTGGAGCAGAAGGAAGAACGGTTCTCTCAAATTCACAGTGTATGTCAGCTGATGTAAATGCGGCATTTGATCCGACTTTCCCGGATGTTATGGATAGAAGAAACTGCGCATTTATAAATTACGGCGTTGTTGTAACAAAGTTTACAGGTTCAAGAGGCAAGGCGGGAACGTCTGATGCTTCTGCTGAATTTGTCGGCAAGGTCCGCAGTCTTTTGGATAGAAATAATGTTATTTGGCAGACAGGTGAACTCGGTAAGGTTGATATGGGCGGCGGCGGAACAGTTGCGGCGTATATTGCTAATCTTAATGTAGATACAATCGATGTAGGTGTTCCGGTACTCTCTATGCACGCTCCGTTTGAAACAGTTTCAAAAATTGATGTTTATATGACTTTCAGAGCATTTGAAGCTTTTATTAATGAAAAGTAAATATGAAGATATAGAACCTGAGAAATACATTCTCAGGTTCTTTTATTTTTTGCAGTTTACTTAAAGCTTAAGCGGCGCAGATTTATGTGCGCATAAAATGACATAAAATTCACCATATGTTGTCTTATAATATAAACATACATATTGGCAGGCGGTGAAATAATGAAGTGTATATATCTTGATGTTCTTATTGTTCTAAATATATATGTAAATTATTTTCTTATAAAAGGTACGGGAAAACTTACGCATACGCCGGTTAAAACCTTACGGTGCGCAATTTCATCTTTTGTGGGAAGTTTTTTTTCGCTTACAATTTTTCTTCCTGAAACAGGAGCATTACTTAATCTCGGGATAAAGCTTGCGGCGGCAGTAATTATTGTAATTATGGCTTTTGGTATAATGGATAAGAAACATACTGCAAAACTTGTTATTTATTTTTACATAGTAAACTTTGTTTTCGGCGGATTTGTAATGCTGATGTATGAAATCTTTGAGCCGTCGTTTATGGCATTCAACAATAGCTATTTTTATATTGATTTTTCTCTATTGAGTCTTGTATTTTTTACTGCTCTTGCATATATAGCAGTATCAGCTCTGCGCTATTTTCTCGACAGGGGATGTGATATTTCTCATAGTTACCATGTTGTTATAAAATATGGGAGTTCTGTAATATCCGTTGATGCTATTCCTGATACTGGAAATTCGCTGGTGGACGCATTCAGCGGAAAACCAGTAATAGTCTGCGGAAAAGAAAAAATTATAAACATCAAACAGGACTTATGCAGGCTTGATTTTTCTAATATGAAGCCTGAGGAAATATGTGCGGTAGGATACCGTCTTGTTCCATATACAACAATCGGTAATACAGGAATGATTCCTGTTTTTACCCCTGATGAAATACTGATATGTGATAATGAATCTGACAGAAAAAAAAGAGTTGACGCTCTTATCGGGATAAATTCCAGGGAAACACCTGCAATTTTTAATCCGGGACTTTTAATTTAAGGAAAGGAATGTGTTTATGATAGGTCAGAAAATTTATATTATGGTTCTGAAGCTCATTGAGAAAATCGGCGGAGGACGAGTGGATTATATTAATGGTCCTGATACCCTGCCGCCGCCTCTGACAAAGGATGAAGAATCCCAGACCTTTGCCGGACTGGAAAGCGGAAGCGAATCTGCAAGAGAAAAGCTTATTGTACATAATCTTAGACTGGTGGTTTATATAGCCAGAAAGTTTGAGTCTTCCGGAACAGGGATCGAGGATCTTGTTTCTATCGGAACAATAGGGCTTATCAAAGCAGTAAATACATTTAAGCCTGACAGAAACATAAAGCTTGCAACCTATGCGTCACGATGCATAGAAAATGAGATACTGATGTTTCTGAGAAAGTCCTCGCAGTACAGGAATGAAATATCTATTGACGAGCCTCTTAATATTGACTGGGACGGAAATGAACTGCTTCTTTCAGACGTTCTCGGTACAGATGAGGACGTGGTAAATAAGGGGATTGAATCGGAAGCCGAAAAGGATATGTTAAGGGAAGCTGTGGAATCTTTAAACGGCAGAGAAAAACAGATAATGCAGATGAGATTCGGACTTGTTGACGGCAAGGAAAAAACACAGAAAGAGGTTGCAGACATAATCGGTATATCTCAGTCTTATATATCAAGACTCGAAAAGAAAATTATTAAGCGCCTTAAAATTGAAATGGAAAAATTTTAATATATTGTATTAACTCTGTTTATACGCCAATACTTACAGTATAAAATATATTGTGAGGTGGCTTGGCTGTGGCGTATAATAAGGTTGTTATATCAGGGATTAATACATCTAAGCTGACAGTTTTGAAAGAAAGCGAAAAGATAGCTCTTCTGAAGGAATATCAGGCAACGGGAAGCAAAGAGGCAAAGGATAAGCTTATTAACGGCAATTTAAGGCTGGTTTTAAGTGTAATTCAGAAATTTACTAACAGGGGAGAGGATGTTGACGATCTTTTTCAGATAGGTGTTGTGGGGCTGATAAAAGCAATCAACAATTTTGATCTTTCAAAGGAAGTTAGGTTCTCAACCTACTGTGTACCTATGATCGCCGGTGAACTGCGCCGTTTCTTGAGGGATTATAACCATATTAAAGTAAGCCGTTCTATGAGAGATCTTGCGTATAAGGCTATGCAGGCAAAGGAGCAGCTTACGACTGATAATCAGAAAGAACCTACTATTGAAGAGGTTGCCAAAAAAATAGGAGCAAGCAAGTGCGATGTTGTAATGGCTCTTGAGAGTGTCAGCGATCCGGTTTCCCTTTATGAGCCTGTGTATTCAGATTCGGGAGATACTCTTTATGTTCTCGATCAGATAGGCGATAAGAACGATGTTGACAACTGGCTCGATGAAATCTCTCTGAGGGAGGCTATAAAGGCGCTTCACCCACGTGAAAAGAATATACTTTACAGGCGGTTTTTTCAGGGAAAAACTCAGGTTGAAGTCGCAAATGAGATCGGTATTTCTCAGGCGCAGGTATCAAGGCTTGAAAAAGGCGCTTTAATGAAAGTAAAAGGACAGATATAGAATAAAAGGGTCATGGATTTTTACCGTGACCCTTTTATTCTGCCTTTTTATATTTATTTACGGCGTTATTAATAATTAAAAAACAAAGTGTTTTATATATAAAAGTAAATTAAAAGAAAAAGTAATTGATTTTTTTCTCAGTTATGGTATAATATTTATATAAATTTAAGGCAGACTGTTTTTTAACTGTTAGAAACATTTGGTTTTTATGCCTTTAAAACGGAGGATTCCGCTTGGAAAAAGAAGATTTAAAAAAAGAGATAAGATTTATTCTTATACGGTCATTTTTTCTTGATACAGCAGTATTCATAATTTCCGTTATGATTACTGGGCGTGTTTTTTATTCGGCTGCGGGACTTGCAGCAGGTACGCTTGGTATGATCATAAATTTAATCCTTCTGAACAGATCTGTTTACAGGATAGTCAGATACGGCAACGGCAGCGGCGCTTCTAAAAAGATGTTTGCAGGGTATATAATACGCCTTATGCTTATGGGATTTATTATTGCTTTGGCAATGGTAACTAAAGCGGCAAGTGTTGTATGCACCGTTATCCCGTATTTTTATCCTAAGCTGATCTATACAGCGGGAGCATTTTTCAGAAAGGAGAAGAAGGTAAAATGAAGGTTCCTGAATTTTTGAGCGGTTCTCATGAGGTTCAGATAGGCGGTCCTAAGATTGTTTTTCATTTTGATGTTTTCGGTATCCGTATAAACGTAACTGAAACAATTATTATAAGCTGGGCAATCCTTATAGCGCTGACTCTTTTAGTACTTTTTCTGACTCACAATATGCAGAAAAAACCAGTAAAAAAGCGTCAGATAATAGCTGAATACCTTGTAGGTATGGTAGACAACCTGATAAAAAACACCATGGGTAAAAAATTCAAATCATTCGGACCCTATATTGCAGCGCTTTTTGCATCTTCTATTTTTGGAAGTCTTGTAAGCCTTGTCGGGCTCCGTTCGGTGACAGCCGATTACAGTACAACGCTGTGCTGGGCTTTGATGACTTTTATTATGATTGAAACTGCAAAAATCAAAACAAGCGGTATAGGCGGATATTTAAAGCAATTTATTAATCCGCTGAATATCGTAAGCGAGGTTTCGACTCCTGTTTCTATGTCATTCCGTCACTTCGGAAATGTTGCGGGCGGTATGATCATTACAAGTCTTGTATACTTTGCGCTTACAGGGCTTTCAAACGCTATCGGACTTGCAGTTCCGGTTTTTACTGTCGGTATACCGGCTGTATTGTCACTGTATTTTGACCTGTTCTCAGGTTTTATGCAGGCGTTTATCTTTATTATGCTTACAATGATTTACATTGAAAGCGCTTGTTCCACTGAATGATCAGCGGACTGTAAAAAGGCTTGCCGTTTGCCTTAAAACGGTAATCGCAGCACATTAATAAGAATAACTTATGCCGCAATTGAGTTTTAAATGTGCATTATGCGGGCGGCAGAATGGAGAATATTATGGAAAGAGCATTAGTATTAGCAGCATCAGCAATCGGCGCAGGTCTTGCTATGATAGCAGGTATCGGTCCTGGTATCGGTGAAGGCTTTGCGGTTGGCAAAGCGTGTGAAGCTATCGGAAGACAGCCTGAATCTTCAGGAGCTGTAACAAGAACAATGTTTATCGGATGCGCAGTAGCGGAATCAACAGGTATTTATGCGTTTGTTGTTGCGCTTATTCTGATGTTTATCAATCCTTTCCTTGGAAAACTCTAAGCTGAAATAATAAAAAATAAAAGCTGGAGGAATATAAATGCTGGACTTTTTATCCATTGATATCGGCACGATTATATTTACTTTATGCAATCTGCTGATTTTATTTTTAGTTTTCAAGCATTTTCTCTTCGGAAGAGTATATAAGATTCTTGAAGAACGTCAAAATGACGTTGACGAAACATACGACAAGGCCGATAAGGCTATGGAACATGCAAAGTCCCTTGAATCGGAGTATTCTGCACTTATGTCCGGTGCCCGTGAGGAATCAGCCGAGATAATAAGAGCTGCGTCCAAGAAAGCGCATCTGCGTTCTGATGAGATTATAGCTGACGCAAAGAAAGAAGCCGGACTCATTATGGCTAAGGCTGATGAGGATGTTGAAAAGGAAAAGAAACGTGCCCGCAACGAACTCAGAGGAGAAATTTCCGAGCTTGCTGTTCTTGTTGCCCAGAAGGTGGTCGAAAAGGAAATTACTGAATCCGACCATGAGAAATATATCAATGAGTTCATTGAAAATGTGGGTGATTTGAAATGACAGGCGATGTAGGAAAGCTTTATGCTGAAGCCCTTTTTGAACTTAGCCTGGAAATGGGTGATCCTGAGCCGGTTTATAAAGAACTGAATAATTATAATGATATATTCAGAACAAATCCTGATTTTATAAAGCTTTTGTTTTCACCGGTTATAGAAATAAAGGAAAAGCTTGATATAATAGACAAGGTATTTGGCAAGGACCCGAGCGTTGTTAAGAATTTTATTTGTCTTGTTACTGAGAAAAATAGAATTACCTATATAGACAGGATAACATCTGAATTTAATAAACGCTACAACCAGTATAAGAATATTGCTGAAATGACTGTTATATCCAGTATTCCGATTAAACCGGAGCTTTTTGATAAGCTGAAGGCAAGGCTTGAGAAAAAGTCGGGCAAAAAGGTTGTTCTTAAGGTTGAAGTGGATCCGTCAATAATCGGAGGAATGATTCTCAAATACGGCAATTCACAGATTGACAACAGCATAAAGGGCAGGCTTGAAGCTGTTGCGGAACAGCTTAAAATACAATAACTTAAAAGAAGGTGTATTAATGAATTTACGCCCGGATGAAATTACGAGTATAATTAAAGAGCAGATAAAAAATTACAGTACAAAACTGGAGCTTAAAGACGTTGGTACTGTTGTGACTGTCGGCGACGGAATTGCAACAATTCACGGACTTGAAAAATGTATGTCAGGAGAGCTTCTGGAATTTGACGGCGGAGTTTACGGAATGGCGCTTAACCTTGAGCAGGATTTTGTTTCAGCCGTTATGCTGGGTTCTGATTCTGATATAAAAGAGGGTGATTCAGTTAAAAGAACAAATAGAATCGTTTCTGTTCCGGTTGGTGAAGAACTGCTGGGAAGAGTTGTTAATGCTCTGGGTCAGCCTATTGACGGAAAGGGTCAGATTATTACAGAAAAATCAGAACCGATTGAAAAAATCGCACCTGGTATAATTACAAGAAAATCAGTTCATAAGCCTCTTCAGACAGGTATAAAGGCTATCGATTCCATGATTCCTATCGGAAGAGGACAGCGTGAGCTTATTATAGGCGACAGGCAAACCGGTAAAACGGCAATTGCTCTGGATACTATTATAAACCAGAAAGATCAAGATGTTATCTGTATCTATGTGGCAATAGGTCAAAAGCGTTCAACTGTTGCAAATGTTGTTGAAACACTGGAAAAGGCTGGAGCAATGAGATATACGATAGTTGTTTCTGCTACTGCATCAGAGTTAGCGCCTCTCCAGTATATTGCTCCTTATTCTGGCTGCGCTATGGGCGAATATTTTCTGAATCAGGGAAAAGATGTACTCTGCGTATATGACGATCTTTCAAAACACGCCGTTGCTTACCGTACACTTTCGCTTCTGCTTAAGCGTCCGCCGGGACGTGAAGCGTACCCGGGAGATGTCTTTTATCTTCATTCAAGACTTCTTGAAAGAGCATGCAGTCTGAACGAGGAATACGGCGGAGGCAGTCTGACTGCACTGCCTATAATTGAAACACAGGCGGGAGACGTTTCAGCTTATATTCCGACTAATGTAATTTCTATTACTGACGGTCAGATTTTTCTTGAAACAGATTTGTTTAACTCCGGCGTACGTCCTGCCGTAAACCCCGGTATTTCTGTTTCACGAGTAGGAAGCGCTGCTCAGATAAAAGCTATGAAAAAAGTTTCGTCTTCACTTAAGCTGACTTATTCACAGTACAGAGAACTTCAGTCGTTCTCTCAGTTTGGCTCTGATCTTGACGCTGATACAAAGGCAAGACTTGCCAAGGGTGAACGTGTGGTTGCAATGCTAAAGCAGGACAGAAACTCTCCGCTTACCGTTGAACATCAGGTCATTATTATTTATGCTGTTGTGAACAACTATCTTAAGGATGTTCCGGTAAAGCTTATTTCTGATTATCAGACTGAGCTTTTTGATCACATTGATAATTCATATCCCGATATTATAAAGTCAATCAGCGAAACTAAAGATCTGACTTCTGAAAATGAAGACGCTCTGAAACAGGTTCTCAATGACTTTACAGCTAAATATATTGCGGATAAATCATAATGAATGAGCAGCTTGCGGTAATATTTTAACCGCTGCTGCGGAAAATTCGGCGGTCCGCTCGCTGTAAAGCGGAAACCGTTTGGTCTGTTCCTATTTGGGATGCAGGCAGTTCAGGCGGTGATTGGAGATTTTATGGCTTCATCAAATATGAAAGATATAAAACGCCGTATAAAGAGTGTTGAGAGTACCAGACAAATCACAAAGGCTATGGAGCTTGTGGCTTCCTCCAAGCTTAGAAAAGCTAAGGAAAGAGCAGATAACTCCAAACCGTTTTTCAATACACTTTATGAAACAATGAGCGATATAGTTTCAGAAGATCCTGCATTTAACTCGATTTATACAAGAAAGCGTAAGAACAATGTGGTTCTTCTGATTGTAATCGGCGGAGACAGAGGTCTTGCAGGCGGATTTAATGCAAATGTTCTTAAAATGGCTCAGGAAAGATGTAATGAGCTGAAATCTGTTTCAGATGTAGTAGTCCTGCCAATCGGCAGAAAAGCCGTTGAGTATTTTGAAAAAAGAGATGTCAGGATTATGGAGCGCTATGAAAATATTGCTGAAAATATTTCAATTTACGGCGCCAGTAGCATTGCTGAAAAGATTATCAATGTGTACAATAAGGACAAGATTGACAGAGTAGAGCTGTTCTATACTGATTGCAAGTCTCCGCTTGTACAGGAGGCTCAGCGCCTGACAGTGATTCCGGTGGAGATTGATTCAAGGAAAAAAGATACGGGACTAACAAATTATGAACCCACTCCTGAGGCGGTTTTTGACTCTCTTATTCCAAGATATGTATCCGGTGTTTTGTTTGGTGCAATTGTTGATTCATTTGCGGCTGAACAGGCAGCAAGACGTATTGCTATGGAAAATGCAACGGAAAATGCTGATGAAATGATCAGTAATCTGTCCCTTATTTACAACAGGGCACGTCAGTCTGCCATTACTCAGGAAATCACTGAAATCGTCGGTGGTGCAAATGCGCAGGATTAGCGCAAGAATTTATAATGCAGTTTGGACTGCTTTTATATGGAGGAAAATATGCAGAATATCGGAAAAATAGTACAGATTATTGGTGCGGTAGTCGATATACGGTTTTCTAAAGATTGTCTTCCGAATCTGCTTAATGCTATTGAAGTTGACAATAACGGCAAAAAGCTGGTTTTAGAGGTTGCACAGCATATAGGAGACGACATTGTACGCTGTATTGCTATGAGCAGTACTGACGGACTGGTAAGGGGTACTGACGCTTTGGATACTGGTTCACCGATCAGGGTTCCGGTAGGAAAGGAAACACTGGGAAGAATTTTTAACCTCCTCGGTGATCCTGTTGACGAATGCGGTGAGGTTGAAACAAAGGAAAAATGGGCTATTCACAGAGAAGCTCCAAGTTATGAGGAGCAGACAGCTTCAAGTGAAGTCCTGGAAACGGGAATCAAGGTTATAGACCTGATTGCGCCGTATCTTAAGGGCGGTAAAATAGGTCTGTTCGGAGGCGCCGGAGTAGGAAAAACGGTTCTTATTCAGGAGCTTATCAATAACGTAGCCAATCAGCACGGAGGTATATCTGTATTTACCGGGGTTGGTGAGCGTACCCGAGAGGGAAACGATCTTTATAATGAAATGAAGGAAAGCGGAGTTATAGACAAGACCGTTCTTGTATACGGACAGATGAATGAACCGCCGGGAGCAAGAATGAGAGTGGGACTCTCCGGTCTTACAATGGCTGAATATTTCCGAGATGTGGAAGGTCAGGATGTTCTGCTGTTTATTGATAATATCTTCCGTTTTACGCAGGCAGGCTCTGAGGTTTCAGCTCTCCTCGGACGTATGCCGTCTGCGGTTGGTTATCAGCCGACTCTTGCAACGGAGATGGGTGCGCTCCAGGAACGAATTACATCAACAAGCAAGGGATCAATAACATCTGTTCAGGCTGTTTATGTTCCGGCAGATGACCTTACTGACCCCGCTCCGGCTACGACATTTGCCCATCTTGATGCTACTACGGTACTATCAAGACAGATTTCGTCTTTGGGTATTTATCCTGCGGTTGATCCTCTTGAGAGTAACTCAAGAATCCTGACTCCGGAAATTGTAGGATATGAACACTATGAAGTTGCAAGAAGCGTTCAGACAATCCTGCAAAGATATACTGAACTTCAGGATATTATTGCAATTATGGGTATGGATGAACTGTCTGATGAAGATAAGCTTACAGTAAGCCGTGCAAGAAAAATTCAGAGATTTTTGTCTCAGCCGTTTACTGTTGCTGAACAGTTTACTGGTATGAAAGGAAAGTATGTTCCTATTAAGGAAACAATTAGAGGCTTTAGGGAAATTATAGAAGGCAAACACGATGATCTTCCTGAGTCAGCATTCCTTTTTGTCGGTACAATTGATGAAGCGGTTGAAAAGGCTAAAAAGGGTGAAAGCTGATGAAAACCTTTAAGTTGAAAATCATTACTCCTGAAAAGGTGTTTTTTGACGGAGATACGGAACAGGTTATTGTACGTACTACTGAAGGAGATACCGGTGTGCTGTATGGGCATGAGAATTATGTTGCCAATTTGCCGGCAGGACCTTTTAGAGTTAAAATTGATGGTAAATTTAAAATTGCCGCTATTTCAGGAGGCGTTATCAAGGTTTCCAAGGAAGAAACAGTTATACTTGCTATGGCGGCTGAATGGTCGGATGAAATTGATTTTGATTGGGCTAAGCGTTCTCAGGCAGACGCTATGAAGCGTATCAAGGAAAGCCAGAGCGATTATGATTTGAAAATGGCAGAATTAAAGCTTAAAAGAGCACTCAACAGAATAAATATATCATCATTGAAATAAAATTAGAGACGGTTTTCTTTTGAAAGCCGTCTTTTGTTGATTTTTGTTATCATATTGTATTTTGCTGTTTGATATGTTATAATTTTTATAATAATTTTTGACAGTTTTGCTGATAAAAAATTCGTTAAATCAGCTTATAAGCAAATTGAGAAAGGAAGTATATGAATTAATGAAAGCAGTAGTTCAGCGTGTGGCTTATGCTTCGGTTAATGTTGATGGAAATACCGTGGGAAGTATAGATAGAGGACTTCTTGTTTTTTTGGGTGTTGGTCAGGAAGATACACAGAAATGTGCAGAAAGACTTGCGGCAAAGATTGCAAAGCTTAGAATTTTTTCTGATGAAAACGATAAAATAAATCTATCAGTATGTGATGTGAACGGGTCGATACTTGTTGTTTCTCAGTTTACACTTTATGCGGACTGCCGTAAGGGAAATCGTCCTAATTTTATGAATGCCGGAAAACCTGAACTTGCAGAAAGGTTATATAAATATTTTTCTGATGAATGCAGAAAATATGTTGACAAGGTAGAGAACGGAATATTTGGAGCAGATATGAAGGTTGAACTGCTTAATGACGGACCTTTTACAGTTGTTTTGGAGGATATTTGAATTTATGGCTTCCAGAACTTAAGAAAATATTTATATTTTATGTTATATTTTCCTCCTGATTGTCAATAATCAAATCAGGAGGCTAAGTTTTTATGATGTATAAAAGAATGACTATACTTTCAGTTGTATTTATGCTGATGTTTTCGACCTTGTATCTTAGACTTTTTGTAATAGTACAAAATGAGGAATATGTTTCAGCCGGTAAGAAACAGGGAACTTATACCATAAATGCAGGGCATACCAACGGAAATATTTACGACCGAAATATGAATTCGCTGGTTAACAGGGAATATGAATATTATGCAGTTATAAATCCGACGCCTGAAGCAGCTGAGGAAATACTTCCGTTTATAAGGGATAAGGATGAATACTACGGCAGTCTTGTATACGGAAAGCCGTTTTTGTGTTCTGTAACCAGGGGAAAATTTAAAAGTGAGGACATAACAGCCTTTAAAGTTCCGGTAAGGTACGGAAAAAACAGTATAGCTCATCATATTACTGGTTATACTGCTAACGGAGAAGGCGTTTGCGGAATAGAATATGCGTATAACGATTTTCTACGTTCCGCAGAAAGTGTTAATTCAGTGACATATACTGTTAACGGTTACGGTACTGCTCTTGACGGAATAAAAAAGGACGTATACAATGGCGGAGAAATGAAGTCGGGAGTGGTTCTGACAATAGACAGATATATTCAGGCCATCTGTGAACTTGCCGGGAGAAATATAAAAAAAGGTGCAATTACTGTAATGGATATTTACAGCGGGGACATATTGGCTATGGCAAGCTTTCCAGATTATGACTTGGAAAACCTGGATAAAGCCGTTTTAGACGAGGATAGTCCTTTAATTAACAGGTGCCTTTATTCATATGGGGTTGGTTCAATTTTCAAGCTTGTTACAGCCCAAGCAGCTTTTGAACAGGGCTTAAATGAAGACTTTTCCTATTGCTGTACGGGTTCAGTGGAAGTTGACGGACAGATTTTTAAATGTCATGACCTTGGCGGACACGGTGAACAGAATATGACTGAAGCAATGGCAAATTCCTGCAACACATATTTTATTGAACTGTCAAAGCATATTGACAATCAGCTTTTCATTGATACAGCTAAACGTATGGGATTCGGTATGAGTATTCCTCTTGCGTCGGGAATGACCGCTTCAGGAGGGAATCTGCAAACTCTTGAAGACTTAGAGCTTCCGGCTGAAAAGGCTAATATGTCTTTCGGACAGGGAAAACTGCTTGCCGCTCCTCTTCAGGTATGTGCATTTACCTGCGCAATTGCTAATGAAGGTAATTATTGTGTACCCCGTCTTGTTAAGGGAATAACCGAAGATAAAATTACAGTTTCAGGTGGAGAATCTGAAAAAATAACAAGGGTTATGGATCGTGAAACAGCATTTAGATTACAAGATCTTATGATTGCGGCTGTTGATAAAAATCCGGATTCCAATGCAAGACCGAATAATAATCATGCTGCTGGAAAAACCTCAACTACACAAACTGCAAGATTTGATGAGGACGGTACGGAAATTTGCCATGGCTGGATAACAGGATTTTTTCCTTTAAGTTCACCGAAATATGCGGTGACTGTTTTGTGTGAAGACGGCGGATACGGCAATGATTGTGCGTCTCCGGTTTTCAAGGAAATTATAGAAAGAATGACAAATATAAATTATTGAAAAAAAACATTGACTTTTTTTGTATTTTTGATATAATTATAAAAGAATATTTCGGATGACTGTGATAGGAATAATCGTAAAGCGATCCTGACAGAGAGGAAGCGGATGGTGCAAGCTTCCGGACGTGCTGCGAGTGCTACCCTTGAGTCTGCGGTGAAAACTGCCGTGTGTTTCGCGTTAGGAAGCATAAGAGGAAAGCGTTTGCTTTTGAATTTGGGTGGTACCACGAGCCTTCGTCCCATTACTTGGACGGGGGCTTTTTGTATTATTGGTGTTCGGTTATATTCAGACGAAATAGCTTTTTGTGTCCGTATTGTATTTACTTTACTATAACGGCGGTCAATAAATTAAATATCCCGCTTGAAAGCGGCAGAATGGAGAATGTATATTATGAAATGGCGTGGAGTTAACGAACTCAGAGAAATGTATCTGTCTTTTTTTGAAAGTAAAAGTCATACGAGAATGGCAAGTGCATCGCTTGTTCCGCAGGGGGATAACAGTCTTTTGCTGATTAATTCAGGAATGGCTCCTCTTAAAAAGTTTTTCCTTGGACAGGCTGTTCCGCCTAATAAAAGAGTAACTACCTGCCAGAAGTGCATTAGAACACCTGATATTGAAAGAGTAGGAAAAACTTCAAGACACGGTACATATTTTGAGATGCTCGGAAATTTTTCTTTTGGGGATTATTTCAAAACAGAGGCTATTGAGTGGGCATGGGAATTCTTTACGGAAGTACTTGAACTTCCTGTTGAAAGACTTTATGTTTCTGTTTATGAGGAGGACGATGAAGCTTATGAAATTTGGACTAAGCATATGGGCGTTTCTCCTGATCATATGACAAGACTTGGAAAGGAAGATAACTTCTGGGAACACGGTTCAGGTCCATGCGGTCCTTGCTCAGAAATATACTTTGACAGGGGCGAGGATAAGGGCTGCGGTTCTCCTGACTGTAAAGTTGGATGTGACTGCGATAGATTTGTCGAAGTGTGGAATCTGGTTTTCAGCCAGTTTGACAGTGACGGCAAGGGAAATTATGCGCTTATGGATCACCCGAATATTGATACAGGTATGGGCCTTGAAAGACTTGCTTGTGTAATACAGGGCGTTGATAATCTATTTGAGGTTGACACTGTTACAAATATTATGAACAGAATATGTGAAATTGCCGGAGTAAAATATAAGGAAAATGAAAAAACAGATGTTTCACTTCGTGTAATAACTGATCATATTAGAAGCACAACCTTTATGGTCGGTGATGGAATTACGCCTACTAATGAAGGCAGAGGATATGTTCTAAAAAGACTTCTCAGACGTGCCGCAAGACACGGCAAGATGATGGGAATAAAGGAACCTTTTTTGTACAAGGTATGCGATACAGTTATAGATGAGAATAAGTCAGCTTATCCTGAACTGGATGAAAAAAGAGAACTTATCAGAAAAATTATCAGACATGAGGAAGAGAGCTTTGCTAAAACAATAGATAAGGGAACAGAGCTTCTTGAACAGTTTATTGATAAAATCGCAACCAGCGGGATTAAAAATATTCTTTCAGGTGATGATGCTTTTAAGCTTAGCGATACATATGGTTTTCCCCTTGATCTTACAAAGGAAATTGCCGCTGAAAGAGGAATACTGGTTGATGAGGAACGATTCCTTGAATGTATGGAGGAGCAGAAGCGTAAGGCAAGAAGTGACAGAGCTTCAAAAGTTAAGACTTCATGGAGTGATGACAGCACTGCAGGTATAACTTCTCCTGAAACAGAATTTACCGGATATACAAGATTCAAGCATGACTCTAAGGTTATGGAAATTTTTGCTGACGGGAAACCTGCTGATTCAGTTTCTGAAGGAAATGAAGCAGTAGTTATTCTTGATAAAACTCCGTTCTATGCTGAAAGCGGCGGTCAGGCTTCTGATACGGGTCTTCTTACAGCCGGTGAAATGACTTTCGCAGTATACAGTGTTTCAAAAACTGATAACGGACATTTCCTGCATTTCGGTTCAGTTGAAAAGGGAAGTATCAATAAAAATGATACTGTTTTTGCTGAAATTGATGTGGAAAAAAGAATGTCAACAATGAGAAATCATACCGCAGCACATCTGCTTCAGGCAGCTCTTAGAGAGGTTCTCGGCGATCATGTTCACCAGGCAGGTCAGCTTGTTAACAATGAAAGATGCAGATTTGACTTTTCTCATTTCAGCGCAGTAACTGCTGAAGAACTGCTAAAAATAGAGAATATTGTAAATAATAAAATTCTTGAATCAATAGAAGTTTCTACTAAGGAAATGCCTATTGAAGAAGCCAAGAAGATGGGCGCTATGGCTCTGTTCGGTGAAAAGTACGGTGATGTGGTTCGTGTTGTTGATGCAGGCGGTTTTTCTGTTGAATTTTGCGGCGGTACCCACGTAAGCAATACTTCAAGTATCGGACTGTTTAAAATACTGAACGAAAACTCAGTAGCGGCTGGAGTAAGACGTATTGAAGCTGTAACCGGCAACGGCGTTCTTACTCTTATGAATGAACTCAGAACTTATATGTCGGACGCCTTTTCAGTTCTGAAAATAGCTGATCCGGCTAAGCTGGCAGAGCGCTGTAAGGCTCTTACTGAAGAAATTAAGGAAAAAGATAAGCAGATTCAAAAGCTTAATCAGCAGCTTGCAGGCAATCAGTTAAGCGGAATGTTTGATAATGCAAAGGAAATTAACGGTATTAAGATTATTTCTGCTCTCTTAAACGGTACAAATCCGGATCAGCTAAGGCAGATAGGTGATAAGCTTAAGGAACAGACTCAGGATGTAGTAGCTGTTTTTGCAGGAATATCTGATGAAAAGGGTACATTATATTGTGTCTGCGGTAAAAACGCTATTGAAAAGGGCGCTCATGCGGGTAAAATCGTTCAGAGAATAGCTGCGGTTACTGGTGGAAAGGGCGGCGGACGTCCTGATCACGCAATGGCAGGTGTAGGAAAGAATTATATGGTTGATGAAGCCCTAAGCTCTCTTGAGAGCATTGCCGGTGAATTTTTGAAGTGAGGTGCTGAAATTGGATTGTTTATTCTGTAAGATTATTGCCGGAGAAATTCCGAGCGCTAAGGTATATGAAGATGAAATGGTATATGCTTTTAAGGATATATCTCCGATAGCGCCGATACATTACCTAATAATTCCAAAGGTTCATATTTCTGGAGCGTCTGCCATAGATGAAAGTAATTCAAAGTATGTTGCACATATATTTGAAGTTGCAGCTAAGATTGCTGCTGACGAGGGATTTGCCGACGGATACCGAGTTATTACAAACTGCGGCGATGATGCAGGACAAAGTGTACATCATCTTCATTTTCATGTTCTTGCAGGAAAGAAAATGGGATGGAGTGCAGATTCCGGAGTCTGAAAACAGATTAAGCGTTAAATAAATTGAAGAGAAAATTAGTTTATATCGGAGCGGCATGGGGAACAGGACTCTTATGCGCGTCAGTATTGAGTTATTCTTTTGATTTCTTTATTCTGCCTGCCGCTTTGATTTTTCTTCTGGTTTTCAGATTCGTGTTCAAGGGCAGATTAAAGGAATTTATTCTTATTATATCTGCCTTTGTTCTTGCTATGAGTTTTTATAGGGCTTATGACGTTCTGGTTTATCAGAAAATTATATTTTGCTCAGAGAATGAAATTAGCTTTAGCGGAAAAATTATTGAAGAAAATGAGTATTCCGGGGATAAATCAAGTTATGTTTTAAAAGGCAGAATTAATGAAGATATTAAAGCAACGGTCTTAGTTTATACTGATACCCTTGACAGTGAAATTGGTGATACTATAAGCTTTAGTGGTAAATTGAAAGTACCTGAAAATACTTATCTGTTCAGCGGTAAGGATTATTATAAGTCCGAAGGTATTTTCCTTATGTCAGATAAAATTTCAGAACTTACTTTACATAAAAATAAAAATATATCAATTGGTAAGCTTCTGAATATTTATAAGGAAAAGGTTATGTCTTTAATAAAATTATCGCTTCCGGAAAGGGAAAGCGGATTTCTTATAAGTATGCTTTTTGGAGATAAATCTGGACTTGAAGAACAGGATGCAAATACTCTTTTTGGTACGGGAATAGGTCATATTATGGCTGTTTCAGGTATCCATCTTATGCTTTTCAGCAGAATGGTCAGGTTTGTGCTGAGAAAATTGAATGTAAGAAAACTTACGTTGTTTATAATTTCTGAAATTGCTATGATCACATTTTCACTGTGCTGTGCTCTGTCTCCGTCAGTTGTCAGAGCATTGTGCACTTTGACTATGATGTACGCAGCGCCTCTTTTTTTCAGAAATAGTGATACGCTGAATTCTTTGTGCATAGTTTTGATAATCATGACAGTTCCTTGTCCCTTTTATATCTTAAATCCATCCCTTATATTAACTGTTGCTGGAACCTTTGGAGCTGGTGTTTTTGCTCCTTATGCAACCCAAAAATTAAAATCTGATTCTATGATACAGAAAGTTTATAAAAACTTAATTTACCTTTTATGCGTTTTTTCAGCCGTATTTCCGGCAACGGTTATTATTTTTGGTGAGGGATCGCTGATTTCTCCAATTACCAACATGATTCTAACTCCAATTTGTATGACAGCTTTAATACTTGCTATGATTTCCGCTATTTTTATTTTTCTAAAACCGATTGTAATTTTAAAAGCGGCAGGTATTTTATGCAGTGTTGTACTAAATACTACAGAGAAACTATATGGCTTGGAGTTTACGCATATAAGGTTCAGCGGCAGGATAATAAATTATCTTTTAGTTATTCTTGTAATATTTTGCATATCCGCTTATTTTATACATAAGTCTTTACATTTTTCAGTAATCTCACTGATGACTTCAGCGGCGGTGTTTTTCTCTTTTGCAGCATACGGGAACTTTTATACCGGGGATAAGCTTAGAATTGCGGTTCTTGGTGAAAATATGGGAGCTGTTGTTATTACGAAAGGTTTTAAGGCTGATATAATTGATATATCCGGAGATAAAAACAACGGCCGGTTTGTAAGTAAATTTCTTGAGGAAAATAATATAAATGAAATAAATAGTATTTTTATATGCAGTAAACCGTACAGCAGCGTTTCAGTTTATAATTATTCTCTGAAAAACAGCAATGTAAATAATGTGTTTTTACCGTATGGCTTTGATGTCAGAGAAGATATGAAAATATGCGGACAAATTCCAGTGTATTCAGATTACATAGATTTGTCTGTTAAATATGGGGAGTACAGTTTTAGCATAGACGAAAGTATTGTAAATATTGAATACGGAAATTTTATCTGCGCATTGACCGGAGGTAAGGATATAAAATCACAATTTGGTACAAATCCTGTGCTGATTTGTGACAGAAAAGGAAAGTTTAAAGTTAAGAACTTATAGGAGAGACTAAAATGGCAGAAATAACTCCATTGGAGCTTGGAAAAAAGCTTAAATCAGGCGAAAAGGATAAATTGTATTATATTTACGGCGCTGATATAGCTGCTGTGGAAGCTGCGACTAAGGCTGTTCTTAAAAAGTGTTTGGGAAAAAACTGGGAGTCTGAGATAACAAGACTGGATGGCAAGAATCTTGATGCAGGTAATCTTTCTGATATTTCAGAAATGAATACGCTTTTTGCCGAATTTAATGTAATTCTTATAAATGATCTTAACGCTGAGGAGCTAAAGCAGGATTCATTTGATATGCTGTGGAAAACCCTGAATGAGCTTCCTGAACAGACTGTTCTTGTTGTAAATATAACGGGATTTGATGTAAAAAAAGGGCAGAAGTATTTTGCAGGAAAAAATAAAAAAATAGCTGATTATTTCTCTAAAAACGGAACAGTCTGTTGCTGTGCAAGAAAGTCTGCTTATGAACTGGCTAAGATAATATCTGCTAAGGTTCAGAAAAACGGATGTACAATTTCTTCATCAGCTGCTGAAATGCTTGCTTCTTACTGCCTTATGGATACAATGCAGATAGAAAATGAAATCTCAAAGCTTTGCTCATATAGAGAGAATCAGGAGATAAGAAAAGAAGACATCGAGCTTCTTGTACCGGGGCAGCTCGAAACAGATTCCTTTAAGTTTTCTGACGCGGTGCTTTCCAAAAATACTAAAACTTCATTTATAATTCTAAATGAGCTTCTTACTAAGTATGACAATCCGGGGATTATTCTTTCTGCTGTAAGTATGGCGTTTCTTGACCTTTACAGGGCGAAATCAGCATTGTCCTCCGGTAAGCACAGCAGTAATGTTATAAATGATTTTCAATACGGTAAACGAAGCTTTGTTGTTGATAAGGCTATTGGTAAGTGCCGCAAGGTTTCGGTTGAAAATATTAGAACTTGTATGACTGTTCTGCGTAATGCTGATAGAAAGCTTAAACGTACTTCTGATAAGGAAGTAATAAATACTGAAATGGAAAAAATGCTCACTGAACTTCTTATTGCAGTGAAAAATAACTGAGGGGAGATATATGCTAAAAATACGGCAGGCTATTATAGTCGAAGGTAAATATGATAAAATAAAGCTTTCGTCCATTGTTGACGCAGTAATAATCCAGACAAACGGATTTAAGATTTTTAAAGATAAGGAAAAGCTCGCTCTAATTAAATTTTATGCTGAAAGAACAGGAATAATTATACTTACTGATTCAGATCGTGCAGGATTCAAAATCCGCAGTCATATTAAGGGCGCAATTCCTAAAGGTAAAATTATTAATGTTTATATTCCGGATGTAATGGGTAAAGAAAAACGCAAGGATAAGCCATCAGCCGAGGGTAAACTGGGCGTTGAGGGTATAGAAAAAAAGCTTATTATGGAAGCTTTTGAAAAGGCTGGTGTTACGTCTGACGACTCGCCGGATATACCTGCCATTACTAAGCTTGATTTATATGAAATGGGGCTTACCGGAGGCAGGAACAGTACAGAGTTAAGAAGGAAACTTCTTGAATATCTTGGACTCCCGTCTTTACTTACATCAAATTCGCTTCTTGAGGTTTTAAATCATATGCTCAGTCTGGAAGAATTAGAGGAAATTATGAAAAATAAAATAAGGTTATAAGGGGTACAAATGGTTTTTTCAAGTATTGCTTTTATTTATTTTTTTCTGCCGGCAGTTCTGTTGATATATTATATCGCACCGTTAAAACTTAAAAACCTGATTTTGCTTGTATCAGGTTTGTTTTTTTACGCCTGGGGAGAGCCGATATATGTTCTTATTATGATTTTGTCAACACTTGTAGATTATACTGCCGGACGTATTATAGATAGATTTGACAGCAAAAGTTCAGTCAGAAGGGCGGCTCTTGCATTGTCCATTCTTGTTAATTTAGGTATGCTGGGAGTTTTCAAGTACAGCGGTTTTGCTGCCGGGATTTTTGGTCTGGAAATAAGCGCTCTGCCTTTGCCAATTGGAATATCATTTTATACATTCCAGAGTATGTCATACACAATTGATCTGTATATGAGAAAAATCAAGGTGCAAAAAAGCTTTATTAATTTTGCCGCATATGTTTCCTTGTTCCCTCAAATAGTTGCAGGGCCTATTGTCAGGTATGAGGATGTTCAGAATGAAATAAATTCCCGCAAAATAAATATTTATCTGCTGGGAGAGGGAGCAGGAATTTTTATTAAGGGACTTGCTAAAAAGGTTATTTTGGCTAATAATATAGGTCTGCTGTGGTCGGAAATTAAGGCAATGGATTACGGAAATATTTCTGCGGCTACTGCATGGCTCGGAATACTTGCATTTACATTTCAGATTTATTATGATTTTTCCGGATATTCTGATATGGCGGTAGGACTTGGAAAAATGCTTGGCTTTAATTTTCCGGAAAATTTTAATTATCCGTATATATCCAAAAGTATATCAGAATTCTGGAGAAGATGGCATATTACCTTAGGCTCTTGGTTTAGATCATATGTTTATATTCCGCTTGGCGGCAACAGAAAAGGCAAATTTAAGACTTTAAGAAATCTTTTTATTGTATGGGCTTTAACTGGATTATGGCACGGCGCAAGCTGGAATTTTGTGGTCTGGGGTCTATATTTCGGTTTTATTATTATTGCAGAAAAGCTATGGCTTGGAAAATGGCTTGAAAAATTACCGACAGTGTTTAGTACTGCTTATTCTTTTATTCTTGTGGTTATAGGATGGGTTTTGTTTGATACTGACACAATTCAAAATGCCTTTTGTTATTATAAGGCTATGTTTTTTAGCGGTAATTTTGTTGATTCACTGGCTGTATATGAATTTAAGTCGTATTTTATCGTGTTTGTTCTTTGTATTTTCGGTGCAGGTAAATGGTTCTCACGTTTGCTCGAAAAATGCAATCGAAATATAACAGGGACAAGGATTATTGAAAATGCGGCACCGGTTGTTCAGGCAGGGTTGCTGCTTATCTGTACGGCTTTTCTGGTTGACGCAGGATATAATCCGTTTATGTATTTCAGATTTTAGGAGGTACCATGGAAAACAGAAGAAAAATAAAAATGGCTGTTATATTTATGATTATTATATTTTTGTTTCCGCTGATTTTTATTCTGTCCCGTAAGGAAAAGTTTTCTCCGGAAGAAAACAGAAATCTTAAGGAATTTCCGGAGGTTTCTCCTGAATCTATTTTGGAAAAAAAGTTTATGGAAGACTTTGAAGCTTATTTATCAGATCATTTTCCGGCAAGACTTGAGTTTATAAGAACTAAAATGGATATGGAAAGACTTTCAGGAAAGGACTGTATAAATAATATTTATATTACAGATGACAGATTAATTGAAAAGCTTCCAAAGCCTGATTATGATGAGGTAAAGCGTTCGGTATCAGCAATAAACAATTTTGCGGAAAACTATAATACTGAAGTGTTTATATCAGTTGTGCCTACTTCAGCAGGAATTTATCAATGTGATTTGGGGAAGTTTTCTCCTCAGATAAATCAGCATAAGTTTATAACAGATGTATATTCAGAACTTAACAGTAATATTACGGCAATTGATGTTTTTAATACTCTTGCTTCAGCTTCAGATGAGTATATTTATTATCGCAATGATCATCATTGGACCAGCAGGGGAGCGTATACGGCATATAAACATATTATTCCGAAGCTTGGATTTTCTGCGGTTGATGAATCATTATATGATATTGAGCATGTTTCAGATGATTTCAGAGGAACATTTTATTCAAAATGTCTTTATGATGGTCCTAAAGCCGATATTATAGATATTTATAGCTGTATAAACGGATTTTCTGCCCAAAGTGTAATTATGAATGATGGTTTGAAGAACAGTGAGTCAGATGACATTTACTTTAGGGAGTTTCTTAAAAAAAATGATAAATACTGCGTTTTTTTAGGAAATAACAGAGCGTTTACGGACATTAGAACGAATGTGGACAACGGAAAAGAAATACTTATTATCAAGGATTCATATGCTAACAGCTTTGTTCCGTTTCTTATTCAGCACTATTCAAGAATTTCTCTTGTTGACCCAAGATATGTTAAGGGTTCAATAGAGGATTTTGCTGATCCAAATGACTATGATCAGGTACTTTTTCTTTATAATGCGTCTACTTTTTCTCAGGATAAAAATATAAAAACCCTATGCAGAAATTGTAAATTTAATTAATTGTAAATAATGCTTTTTAAAATAAACTATAAATAAACCACCGGTTTAGCCAGTGGTTTTTTTATTTAATATATTATATTTTCCTTACAATACTAATTTTCCGAAAAGGGATACGGCACAGCATAGAATAAAGCCGCATAGGGTGGGAAGAAGTATTGAAAAAGCCGTCCATTTCCAGCTGCCGGTTTCTTTTTTTATTGTAAGGCAGGTTGTTGAACATGGAAAATGAAAGAGTACAAATAAAATCATGCATATAGCTGTAGTAACAGTCCAGCCGTTGCTGCAAAGTATCTCTTTGAGCATATGTGTGCTTTCAGCTTCCATAAGGCTTGCGCCGGACATATATGCCATTAAAATTATCGGCATAACTATTTCATTTGCTGGAAAACCAAGGATAAAAGCAAGAAGGATAATGCCATCAAGTCCCATGATACTGCCAACAGGTTCAAAAAAATCAGCAAGAATCATGAGAATAGATGTATCGTTTATAGAACAGTTGGCCAGCACCCAGATCAGGAGTCCGGCTGGAGCAGCTGTTATACAAGCTCTTCCAAGAACAAAAATGGTTCTGTCAAATATTGAGCGGACTATTACCTTTCCTATCTGCGGTCTGCGGTAAGGCGGAAGCTCCAATGTAAATGATGACGGAACTCCTTTGAGAACAGTTTTGGACAGAATCCAAGATATTAAGATTGTAACTATTACTCCAAGTATAATTGCTGCAAGCAATATTAATGCTGATGTTACAGAACGTATAAACTTAGGGGCGGATGCAGTGAAAAATATTGTTATCATTGATATTAATGTGGGGAATCTTCCGTTACAGGGAACAAAAACATTAGTTAGGATAGCAATTAATCTTTCACGAGGCGAATCAATTATACGGCAGCCAGTAACGCCTGCAGCATTGCAGCCAAAGCCCATGCACATAGTTAGCGCTTGCTTGCCGCAGGCGCCAGCACGTTTAAAATACTTATCAAGATTAAATGCGATTCTGGGGAGATATCCGAGGTCTTCCAGCAATGTGAACAAAGGGAAGAATATTGCCATAGGCGGAAGCATTACAGAAATAACCCATGCAAGTACTTTAAATATTCCGTTAACGGCAATATCTCTGATAACAACATTGCAATGAGTGATTTCAAGAAAATGATCAAATTGATCTCCTAGAGAAAAAAGAAGTTTTGAAAGAAGCTGAGAGGGATAATTTGCACCGATTATGGTGATCCAGAATGTTATGGCAAGTAGACCAAGCATTATTGGCACACCGAAAATTCTACTGGTTAGAATACGGTCAATCTTTCTGTCACGAGAACTGAGTAAATTATTAACGGAAGATGTTACGGCAGATGCGGTTTCAGCGGCGGTATTTATGATGGTTGATATAATTTCATCATTTATTTTTTCAGGAGTGTAGCCCGAGGCTTCAAGCTTTTTATTTAACTGCTTTATATCATCATCTAATTGCTGGTCAGGGCAAGAATTAAGATATTTATTAATACTTTTATTTAGACTTTCATTTTTATCAAGCAGGCGAATTGCCGTCCATCGAGCTGAAAGTCGATTTTCAGTAAATGGCTTCAGTTTAGATGATAAGCACTGTATTGCGTTTTCCAAAACTCTGCTGTAACAGGGAAAGTATGCCGAATCTGGGGGAGATTCAATAGTTTTTTCAACCGTTTTCATAAGCTGATCCAAACCTTTTTCATCTCGAGCAGTCACTCCTACAACTGGAACTCCCAATAACAAAGAAAGCTTTTCTAAATTAATTTTTATATTTTTACGTTCAGCTTCATCAAGCAGATTAACACATATTACTGTTTTGGAAGTTATTTCAAGTGTTTGCAAAACCAGATTAAGATTTCTTTCAAGGCAAGTAGCGTCACATACAACAATAACTGCGTCAGCGCCACCGAAACAGATGAAATCTCTTGCAACTTCTTCTTCGGCAGAATGAGCCATAAGTGAATATGTACCTGGTAGATCTGCTAATATATAATTTCGTCCGTTATAGCTGCATCTGCCTTGAGCATTCGCAACTGTTTTTCCGGCCCAGTTGCCGGTGTGCTGTTTCATTCCGGTAAGTGCATTGAATACAGTAGATTTTCCGACATTGGGATTGCCGGCAAGCGCTATCAGAAATTCATTTTCCGATTTTGTTATTGTATCTGTTAAGTCTACTGCACCTCTTCCGGTAGATTTGGATGTGAGACCCATTATATCATCCTCCTTATGCAAATTAGTAATTTATATGTCGCAAAATGCGTGTCCGATTACAATTATTAAAAATACCTTTATGTCACCTTTGTTTGTGCATAATAATGTTAAAATATACAAAATTAGATATAAAACTCACATATTCTACAAATATGCAAAACCCTATTGACAAAGAGAGAAAGAGGTGATATAATAATAAAGCTGTCGAACGAGAGAGAGCGAGAGAGAAAAAGAACAAAAACTTTTTTGAAAAAAAGGCTTGACAAGTTCGAAGGAAAGTGATATAATATAAAAGTTGTTTCGAAAGAAACAAGCATTCAAAAAAGTTTGAAAAAACTTGAAAAAAGTACTTGACAAACTGAAAAGAAT